>Ga0102944_1000267_pt1 | contig 42497 bp, 34 predicted proteins | sample SalPonD_shore_MG_FD_78172 | JGI IMG/M metagenome (GOLD analysis project Ga0102944, IMG submission 78172) | Salt pond soil microbial communities from South San Francisco under conditions of wetland restoration - Salt Pond MetaG... | ecosystem: Environmental > Aquatic > Marine > Intertidal zone >... | reverse complement strand
TGGGTCTGTTGTGGGAGTTGCTGGTCGAGTATTTGGATGGGATGGACAGTGGTCATAATCGGAGTATTCTGCTTTAGCTTGTCAAATTGGTTGACAATTGCCAGCTCTAGATCGCCATATCCTCCACCTTTGCCAATTCGTTGACCACTACGATTGACAGCTACACATCCGGTTACAATTAGATCAATCTCCTGCATCTCACGGGGATGCACCTTTCGCCCATAATCAAATGCACCTCCAATAGATGCTGCCTCTCTAGCTTGATCTCGATCAACATCAATCTCAACAAAACATTGCAATTCTCGAAGCCGTGGTACGGCCATATAGACGGTTTTTCCCTGTTCTAGTGCCAATTTCCTGACATAGCGTTGGGGAGCATCTGGATTGGATTTGATCACCTCAGCCTCCTTCCAGATATCAAGTTCCTGTATCCGATTGGCAGCTCTGCTGGAACCGATAAAATTAGGAATCCTTCCTGATGGAGGAAAGGGGAATGCTGCCTGTTCTTCTTTTTCTAGTTTCGTCCAGATCTGTTCACGTATCTCCTGTTTTGTCATAATTGATTCACCGACCAGTCAAGATGGATCTGTCGTGAGATCAACCGAGCGAATGCGACCAGTTTTTCCATATGCGCTGTCGGCAACGGATTGGATTTGATGGATAATCTCTCCAAACTGGGAAATTCTCCTAGTACCTCGTAATCAAGATGATTGATCTGGTTGTTATTCAGGATCAGATGCTCGAGATGCGGCAATTCCGTCAGCTCATCAGGGAATTCTGTCAATCGATTATTAGACAGATCAAGAACCCGTAATTGATCCTGCTCTACCAGACCGGATGGGATGGATTGGATGAGATTATTACTCAGATTAAGAATTTTCAATTCGGCTAGCATTGGTAAGTCTGCAGTTGTCAGCTCATTATCATCCAACCGTAACTCCTCTAACTGCTGGAGTTCTGCCATACCTTCAGGCAATCGATTCAGATTATTACGATTGATCAGTAATCGTTTTAATCTCTGTAATGCGGATAGATCAGGTAGTTCTTCGATATAATTCCGCTGCATCTCAAGGTTTTCCAGCCGATATAGACTGGCAATACTGTCAGGAATATGATGCAACTGATTATTACCCAGAAATAATTGACTGAGTTGTTTACAATCACCAATACTGGTTGGAATGGAGGTCAACTTGTTTCTACCAATATCAAGTACCCGTAATTTCTTGAATACATTCATATTTGCAGGTATCGTCTTCAACCGTCGATTATTAAGCAAAAGGAGAAAGACATTACCCCGGATGACTCGGACTCCAAAGATCCGATTACCAGCAAACCAATCAAACATAGGTAGCGTTCTCCCCATTTGATCCTCGATCTCTGCAATGACCTGGTGCTGGGCATGATTGATTGGTCGACTGGTCACGATATATTATATACGTTATCAATCCATAAACCTGTTGACAGAAGAAATTGGTCAGAAGTAGTCATCCAAATTGGGACTGCTGTCAAGCACGGGGAAATTCAGATGCTGTTCCTCATCGAAGAATTCATCGAGACGGGTCATCTCACCATCAGGATTACCCGTATAGCGAATATCACCGAAGAGTTGTTGTTGTGGTGCCTCCAAGAGTTCCTGAAAATCACGTTCCAACAGGTTGGCATACCACTGTGCATCATAGTGAGTGGTACTGATCACATTAGGACCGATAACCACCCGATCTGTAGTTCGCAGGCTGTCATCACGGACGAGATAGAAGAAATTCTGCCCAGGTTTGATCTCACGTCCCTGTTCTCGGTATTTTTTTACTGTCAGCGCTTGAACCGTGGATGTAGCACGGTAACCCTGTGCACCGCGAGTGGATTTCAACTTGATGATTAGGTCACGAGCATCCACCTCGTAATTCAGGAGTTTCTCCTTCCAATGAACCAAATGACTATTGGCCACAGGGATCAATGCCTTGAATTCATCCACCGTTTTGGCATGGGCGAGAACGTCGAGAATATCTTCCTGAAATTGCATCTCCACCTTGCAGGCACGTCGTTGCCGGTGTTTGACACCGCGGAGCTTGAATTGATCATGATCAAAGTAACCGTAATAGCGATTCAAGGCAGCAACGCTGGTATATTCCTTGATATTACAGAAGACCACCCAATTGAACCTGCCTTCAATATCCAATGCAATTCCGATATTCTTACTCACCTCGCAGACCAGTTCATCCACATGTTCGCGGGTATCATCCCGGGGATCCTTGGCACGGACGAACAGCGAATCCGTAATGCCAGCCAGTACCTCAAATCCAAACTGCTCGCAGGTCTGTTTTGCCTGGAGTAGATAGCGTCGGGCATAGGCGGTCACGCATTGATGTGACTCGATACTACCCCACCTTGCATTTTTGAAGCCAAGATAGCCAAAACAACTGACGAGAATCCATTTCATTGCAGAATCAATCCCTTTGAACCGATCTATTATCGACAGATCCTTGGCCTTACGTTTAGCCTGTTTTAATTTCAACCGTTTGGTCAGCACCAAATACATGGTCCGGGGTACCACTCCAATCTTTTGCTGACAGATATGATAGTTGACTTCTGGCACAATCACTCCATCTTTACAGGTATCATGATCGCAGAGTACTGTTTCATTTCCAATATTGTGTAACCCCATGATCATGGGATAGAGACTGGTAAAATCAATTGCCCAAACTCGATCATGTACACCAGGTAATCCGGGATAGATCAGACCACCATTATCGGAGATCAACAAATGCTCTGCAGGTTTGAACTGCTCACCAGTTGCTTTATTCGGTGGAACCAGAGTTGGCGGAAGTGTGGATGCATTGACTTTGAATTCAATCCCGGTCAATGCTGTACCAATAGATGATCTTGAGGTACGTTCAGGTGGAACCCCTGCCATCCGTGACAGATCGATGAGACCAGCCAGACCGGATTCGAACATGAAAAATGAATTCTCCGCATCGATGTGAACTCTACCTGCAAGATACCAGACTGCTTCCCGCCTTCTGATCTGTCCGTAGCTGACGTAGGTCTGCCCATTGAGATCCTTCCGGGGATAACTAGGAATGGGAAGCCGGCCGAGGATGAACTGGTTGGTAATACCATTGGCCTCGGCACGATGAGCCAGATAGTTCATGACGAACTTGTCTCCGTTGATAATATTGAGAAAATCCGGATCGAAGCGTTTGATGGTTTGTACCAAATCAAGGAGAATCTGATTTTCACTACCGGTGAGTATCTCTATGGTGGGATCACTCTGCTGATCAAAATACCGCATCTCTAACTTAATTGCCTGTAACGGATCGTCAAAACCGGGAAAAGTACCATTCTGATCCAGATCCAGTTTGATATCCATCATTCTGACTTTAGGAATGGGATAGATAATTGCAGCAGGATCACCATGCAGACTCACACGTTCCAGTTCTACACTATTGGAAGGAAATTGGTAATCCAGCTCTATCGTTGCCTCCCGGGTGTAGAGATGACAGGGGAGCATCGGTGAGGATTGTGTATCGAGGAAAAATTGTTGTCTGATATTCAGATCAATATTATACAAGTTCAGATTTCGACCACGAAAATCACTGATGACCTCATCCAACCACTGCGGAGAGTAGACGCTGATTTCAAGGACGTCACTGGGTTGATCGGCAGCACTGTCCAAATATCGCTGGACCTTTGTTGCATGGATGACCTGAGGATGATCACGTACAATACTTGCAATCTCCTCCAGTGAGCGATTGTCAGTACCTGCATACTGATCGGCAGCAGTATCAGCTGCAACATAGATCAACGGGTGGTAGAAGAACCGGTAATGATTGGTTTGCCCATCTACTAATTTTGTCCAGATATGAGTGATATCATCTTGAAAGTAAATGTCAAGGATATATTCACAAGCGGAGCATGCCTTGTTGATATGATTACTGTGCTGCCCCATACCTAGGCATTAGAGCTGCTAGTCTATAAACAATCAGCAGGGGCAGAGGTAGATGAAACTATTCAGAAGTAGTCGCTAAGATTATGATTGTGAATGGTATCATAGTAATGGAGATCAATAATTTTACCTCGCTCGGAGTTGATCCGAGATACTTCATGACGGGCGGGAAGACCAATTTTGTTAGCGATGACACCAACCCGATTCAGACCAACATAATCCAGGATTTTCTCAATCTTATGGATCTGCCGTACCTGCAAGGTGCGTTGGGTATCAATATAGATCCAACCTTCCTCCTGTTCTTCGAATAGGAAATGGACATAATTTGTCACCGAACCCTTCTTGAAACGGAGTCCAATACTTGGACGTTTACCCCGGATACCCTCGATATAACGGAGTACCTCAAGAAATCTCACCGGACAACGAACAGAACGTGAGAATTTGTCTCGAACAATATCAATCCGTTCGACACCATTGTATCGGGTATCAGGTTGTCCATCAACATCTCGAGATTTGAAGGGATAAGTAAGTAATGCTTCCAGTGAATCACTGGCATGCTCGTAATATCTTTGTTCATGATCATCGGCTAGAAAATTATCAACATAGGAGTAGAGATCCTCCTCTTCATTCCCGAGATCGTGTAAATTCGAATGATAATTCGAATTACTCATATCTGTAACCACCACTATATCGTCCCAAATCCATTTTATAATTGTTTCTTCTAGCTTCATTCCGAAAACTAATGACTAGATGCTAATTAGGTTAAATAGTATTCCGTCTAGGCTTGATAAGAAACTGATAGAAACCATAACCGAGGGTTACAACAACCATCATTGTCAAATTAATCAACCAAACGGTCTGTCTTCCCAAAACCGAGGAACCAAGATCTCCCAGATAGGCAAATACAAAGGCATAGGGGAGTGCAGTGATCATCGATACCAGGATAAATCCCCGACGAGGTAGCATTAAACCACCAGATAACAGTGATAGCACATCATTAGGGGCATAAGGTACCAATCTGATGAAAAATAGTCCGTAATTACCTCGTTGTTGTAAATACTGCAAACTATCTGAATCTTGATAGGTTTCTAGAAGCTTGCTAAACCGACCACCGACCTGAATCGAATGCAATACCACTTCATAGCCCACCTGAGCAGCAAGTACCATCCCAAGCCAGTTGATAATCGTGCCACCAATGACACTGTAGCTAATACCTGCCTGAAGCAGTAAGGTTTCCTTGGGAAAACCGGGGATAAAAACCTGCAGGACAAGACCTCCTACAAGGATCAAAGCAGTCCAGAGTGCCATCTAATCCTAGTAGTGTATAGCACCTATATTATGTATTGGCTAATTTTTCATGAAGCCGGTCAATCTCTTCAAACAACTCCATCACCAATTGGTGGAGAAAGAGATAGAACAGATCAATCCCGGCTACGGGTTCATTCATCGTTCTCAAACTTTTCATCGCCTGATCAAATGCTGCTTTGTAGCGATCATCTCGAATGAAGGGACCGAACTGTTCGGTCAATAACTCCTCTAATCGTTGTAATGAGCTCATAACTGAATGGTAGATGATCTGATTAATAACTGTTGAAGGGATGATTCTAAGTGAACTGGCTTACTTATTACGGCGTTCGCGTCGTTTTCGTAGGAGCTCTTGTAATTCTGATGCAACCGATCGGGGTTCCTCTGCTGCTTTGGCTGGTTGTTGGGTATCTTCTTCACCATAGTCAAAATTTGGCATTGCAGGACCTTCACCGCTACTTCCACTTGGTTCATTCCCAGTACTACTCATGGAGGCACCGATGAAGGCATCTCCACTATCGGGATTAAAAAGATCAACTGCCTGGATAATTTCCTTGGCCAGATTTTTGAGCGTGGGGTTGAGCCTTGCCATATGTTCGGCATAGGTCTGCTTAATTTCACGCAGGTAATGCACGCCAGTCTCGTAATCATTTGCAACAAATGAGGAGATGGCCTGAATAATAAAGAGCTTCATTAATTTATCAGAAGGCATCGGATCGTTGCCATAACCTGCGAACATCAAATGTAGTACAGTAAATATAGTACAAAAACCTTTGCGATAATTGAATGTTAGTTGATGATACGAGTGCCAGCTTTACCCCGTAGAGCATCAAGAGCATGTTCTGGAGAGGTGATAATCGTTTGGCCAGTGGTAAATCGCACACCGGCTTTGAGTTTTGGTTCCATATTACCTCTACCTACCTGTCCATCCTGAATCAACTCCTTGGCGTAGGAATGACTGATATCAGCCAGGAGTTCTTGATTGGATTTATTGAAATTCAGATAGACACCATCCACATTGGTCAGGATCATCAATAGATCGGCATTGATCTCAGAGGCAAGGAGTGCTGATGCTAGATCTTTATCGATAACCGCATCTTTCATTTCCAAATGACCATCACATCGAATAGCAGGTGTACCTCCACCTCCTCCAGCAATGATTAGATTATCACGGCTTAATTGCATTATCTGATTAATTTCCAAGACTTCTTTGGGATCAGGTGAGGCGACAATACGACGATAACCCTTGGGGGTAGAGACATAATGATAGTCTGGATCTTTATCCAGTTGCTCATATTCTTCATTACTGTAGAATGGTCCGATGGGTTTACTGGGAGCGGAAAACCCGGGATCGTGTTGATCGACGATGACTGTGGTGGGAATGACAATGACCTGCTGATCTATCTCTTTTGTGGCCAGTTCAGCAATCAGTGCATGTTGTAAAACCACACCAATCTGTCCCTGTGTCAGTGCACCTAAAATTCGTAGGGGAAGATTGACACTACCTTCAACATCTGCCTGTTGTTGAAGCAAGAGTGAGCCGACTTGGGGACCATTCCCGTGGGTAACTATTACGGAATGCCCCATCGCAATAATCTCGGCAATCAACTTGGCAGATTGCTGTACTCGTTTTAGCTGATCCTGAAAGGATTCAGTCTTATTCGATGCATCACTGATCATATTTCCTCCGAGTGCGATTACTATCTTCATATTCAATATTCCCTGATAAGGATATGAATTTAGTTTAGCGGGGTTCTTTAAAATTTAGATTGATCGTGAGTCTGCTTGCGTAAATGTTGGTGTAACTATGTATATTAGTCCTCTTCCTCGTAATTGGCAAAAGGATCCTCGATTTCCTCTTCCTTACCGAGATCATTGATATCAAATTCCTCATCAGCTTCCCAGAGTGATTGTTCTTCTTTTCTGGTGCGATTCCGTTCTTCCTCTAATTTACCGATGACAGATTCAATTTTGGCACCATTAATGATATCCAAAATCGCCTCCCGAGCTCGACTAATATGCTCAAAAGTACCAATCATGGAGACGGTACTTCCAGATATAACTATGGAGGTTTTCGTCAGTTCTTCAAGACTTTTCCTTGTCCTTCCCTTGGTTCCAATCAGACGCGCACGGACTCGATGAAGATGATTGGGTTTATCACCGATAATTGGTTTCAACCGGATAATCTCCAAATAATAGGGATCTTCTGCAATTTTTATTGCCTGTTCATGGGTAAAACCTCTACCGATAGCTTTGACGATATCACGGGCATTGAATAATTGAACTGGATCTTTCAATTCATCATTGGGACGAATTTCTACCTCACCAGTATCGGAATCGATCATGATATTGGTCTTTGTAGCTGCTTCGATTGCTTCTTTATTTGCTCCTTTGACACCAATTACTGCACCAATTCGCTTGAGAGGGATTCTCAGGAATTGTGAAGTCTCGGCATTGAAATTAGCATTATCATCAAACGAGTTACTCATTGGTAGTGTTCACTAGGAAATTATGAGGGATGGTATATTAAGACGAATAATGTGTCGAAAATAATTGCTATTTATTCTGCGCTTCGGCTAGTAAGACTTCATTGATATCTTCTTCGGTAATCCATTTGTATAATTGCCGGATATCTATTAGTTCAATTCCGTAGTAGCCAAAAAATCGATTCATATTCATGAGATCTCGGATCAAAAATTCTTCTGCTTTGGGATGATCCCAAAGTACTGATTGTGAGACATCGATGATGTAATACTGTTGAGTTACTTCATTGAAGAGAATATTGAACTCGCTAAGATCGGCATGTACCAGTTTTGCCTTTTGGTAGAGATCACGAACAGAATTCATCACCTGTCGATACAACTTGGCTGGTTTCTCCACTTCTGCCTCTTTCAACCGGGGTAGAACAGAATCTTCAGTTCCCAAATACTGCATGACGAGGATATTACGTTCGGAAGTATAGGGTTTTGGACAGGGGATCCCATGTTCTTGCATCCGTTTCAGATTTTTGAATTCTTTTTTCGTCCAAGCCTCAATAAAGCCACTTCTCGAGGAGCGAAAACGTCTGAAACGATGATCACCCTCAATATAGGGACGCATTCGTTTGAAGGTGGTAAAATCAATTCTGAAGATCTTGATTGCCAGAGCCTCGGGAGAAGCTGGAGCAAAATAGACATTGGCTTCCTTCCCGGTGGAGATGGCACCACCGACCTCGGTAAATAGACCCTTGTTGATCATGGTCATCAATGACAGCCGAGTCTTATCATCAAATACTGTCTCAACTACTTTGAGAGCATCATCTTCCTTGCTACGCACACTGTCTGCATCTACAGAACGATCTATTCGATCTACATCTTCGGAGAAGACCTCATCCTTGAGTTTGGATTCTTCGTACTCATAGTCCTCTTCCTCATCATAGTCATAATCATCATATTTATCTGGCATTTATGCCCCCTCCACATTGTGATCAGCTGGTGGTTCTAGGTATAATTTGTCTTTCCAGACTAAAAAAGTCTCCTCACCACTGATTTCCAGTGACCGGGGAAAACGAGAGCGTTGAATCTCAAAAGTATTGTAGGAAGTCATATCCATTACGAGATAGGAATCCGCCTGCACATCTTCCGAAACTATTAATTTGTTCTCAAGTTTTGGTGGGGGATCAAGCGGTTTCAAGTCCTCCCAGTCCTTCGTGATACTACGAGAGCGATCCACCAAGGATTGGAGATGGATACCTGATTTGGAGATGTATTTGACGATATGCAATTCATCCTCCCATTCGATAATATCACCAATCTGAACTTCTGGGAGTCGGAACAGATGAGTCACGGCATAGATCTTCCGCTCATCCTTATCCTCGGTGACTAGCTTGTAATTCTTCTCATAATGACCGATCCATTGTTTCTTAATTGAATCGATGAATGCTTCTGCTACAGCATCATTGCCAAAATAAAAGTCCAGACCACCGTAACTCTCAATGATATCGCTTATATACGCCTCCTGTGATTCATAACTCATATCAGCTGAATGGGTAAATGCCAGGGTTGTGGCAGTATCCATCTCCTCCTTGCTGATTTGACGATTCTTTGCCCGGAACTGTACTGTGACATCACCTGATCCAGTTTTACGCTTGATACAGGTGGTACAGGTGCCTCCTTGGATCTTGACCTCCATTTCTTTGATCTCCTCATGTGGTTCAAATTCAAGGATCTGATCGCTGATTACACTATAGGAGATAATAAATTCGGGATTGGGATTAATCCAATGGATCTCAGAAATCTCAGCAACATCAATAATGACTGTAGGAGGTGCGGAAATATTATTGAAATGAGCATAGGCAATAATTTCCGGGATTTCCTCCTTATAGTTTGGACCAGTCCAGCCACTTTTCAATTTGACTGAGCCACATTCCAAACAATATGCCAGTTCCACCCGGGTTTTCTTCAGGGTAGCTAGTTGATTGAAGTGCCAGTAACAATCCTGACAGAAATTATCATGAAGTGGGACATTTTGCTTACCGCATTCTGCACAAAATCTAGTTCTTGGCATTATTTCACCACAATGACATGGCCGATCTTATCGTCTTCTTCAATCCACATGATCGTATCTTCATGTACCATATTCTCTTCTATAAGGATCTCACAGATATCCTGTCCAATAACATTGACAGAGGTCGCATTTTTTAATTCGATTAGGATCTCTTCTTTGGAATATTCTAGCTGTCCATAGAATCTTTCACTGACATTGAGTTCAATACCATTGTGTTTTAGAGTTCTTCCCATCAATTCCGCATCACAGATGGCAATTAATTTCTCATTCTGGTACTGGTGAACCTTTGCGTAGAATGTCATCATATCAACACTCTAACTGATAGGTCTGACTGCAGACCGACTACCACAAGCATCACATTTCATCAATTCCACACGGTTTTGGCTGATGAAACGAGTATCTGGCTTGCCACATTCGGGGCAGAGCACATAATCATTGACATATCGCTCCAGTAATTTAGAGAGTTGATTTCGAGAATGTTTACCCTGAAATACTGCTCGACTACCCTCAATATTACCTGAAGTACCGATTTCTGTTGTAAAAAATTTCAGGAGATGGTTCTCCGATCGATTTAATGCAGATACTATATCTCGGAAATTTCGGAAGAATGTACGATTACCCTCAACATTGGACTCGACATTCGGAATTTGGAACCGATCTTCACCAGCTACGATTTCAGGTAACTGGTCTTTGGCTTTCTGAAGTATGTCATCATAGATTTCTTGTTGTCTGGTTTCGTAATTATCCCACATAGCATTACAGTTCTCTTCGTAATTTTTTAATCATTGGTAACGAGACAAACCGAACGAGAATTCGGATTAGATTGATGCATTTAAACTCAGGTACCTACTTTTACCGGTATCAAAGATTTCACCTGAGGTAACAAGTTCATTGATTACCTTTGAGATCTGCTCCTGACCAATACCCAACCGAGCAGATATTTGGTCGATGGTATTCTTATCAGCATCATTAGAGAGTGTGGCCAAGATTTTCTCCTTCAGATCACCTTCAGGTACGGCTATAGCCTCAGGTTGTGGTCTACTGGGTAGATTTTCTTCCAGTTCAGGTTGTTCAAAGGGTTCTATCTCATCTTCATCCATTGAGGCAGACAGCTCCTCACCTGAACGGTCATCAGATGAAATCTGATACTGTGTTTGGATGGCAAGTATATCCTCAATATTTCGTTCTTCAGCTAGAAGATTCTTCATCTCCAATTCTTTGCGTACTAACTGTGTCCGGCGATGTATCTCCCATTCAATATCATCTTGAATAGAGACCGATGATGGTGAGATGAAGAAAGCGTCATTGAATTCACGAACCCTTCCGATGACATCCAAAATATCGCCATTTTTTACATTCTCAACCATGTCAATGGGATTATACACGACCTTTTCTTCTCCATCAATCATCTCTTTGGTAGGATAACTCCACACAGTAAGTCCGATAGTATCTGAACCATCGTCTAGAAGTATAGTGGTGAATTCTCGACCTTTTCTTGAGACTCGATCCTGACGGGAGAGGACTACACCATAGATCCGAACCTTGTTTACTGATGAGTCTCCTATCATAAAATACCGCTGATCACCCATATCTTTGATATAACCCTGATAGATTGATTTGATCGCCATCAATGTACTAGGCAGCCGCTTGCGTCCACTCATCTTCCTCTAGATAGTTGATTTATTCACTATTTAATATAATGAGTGGTGTTCTCGGATATGGTTTGATATTTACGTCATGATTTTAACTGAGAGTAGTGAACTACCCCGCCCTGAAGGACAGGGTCTTCTTGTCATTTTAGATAATACTGAATGATGTTTTCTTGGGAATGTAGTCAATGATTAAGAATACTATTGATTGAATTTCTGGATAATCTCAACCATCTCGGTCAGAGTTTTATTAATGATAGCCTCTTGACGTTTGAGCTCATCATTGAATTCTTTGATCCTGAGTTGATAGATATTCTTGGGAATACTATTTCGCTCATAGGCCTTCTTTGACTCACGGGCATTCCTGCGAATATCAAGTTGTTTTTGGGATGCCAGCATCACTTTCTTGACATAGTTTTCATATCGACCACCTTGAGCAGACAATTCATTGGCTGCTTTTTCAAGCTGAGGATTGATATCCCGCAGTCTTCGTCTGATCGACTTCACCTTACCAGAGTAATCCTTCTTCGATAATTTCCCTTTGAGTCGTTGACTTCTCAGGTCCGCTAATCGTTTCTCTGCTCCTGCCTTCTCACTGAAGAGGTTAAAGAAGGTATCCATCTCTTCGATAGGAGTATTAGCCTTCTCAATCTCAACCGCTTTGGAGGGGTTGTAGGAAAGATTACTCAGAACATAGGCTACAGCCAGTAAGATCAACGTTAAGTAGAGATAGGTAGCAAAATACTGGAAGTGACCCATACCATTGTAATGGAACATAATCTGGAAGCCAATATTATCAGTATATGATGCGTTAACAGCATGGTATTGCAGTTCAAAGTGACTGAATGAACTTAGTGGAGACATGCCCACATCGGAGCTTACCGATAGATCAATAAATCGGGATTGCGGTCGGTAGGTACTGCCTTGGAAAGTAGATCCTGCAGGTAATTGATAGACGACATTCATATTCCAAACTGTGGTATTGTAATCCGAACTCAATGAAGTGTTCAAGGTATACAAGGGACCGCCTTTTTGTTTGGAAATAATCTGTGAGGCGTTATATTCGTAAGTCACCGTAAAGGTTGCCGTCTGACCACCATAGATGGGATTTCTAAAGTAGACATTCATTGCCTGTTTACCTGGTACTCCAGCAGCCGTTGTAGCTGGGGTTCCATCAGAAGACCGTTGTTTACTTCCCAATTGGAGAGATCCGTCTTTATCATAAACATCAGTTATCTTTGCTTTAGAGTCTACGATGAATTTACTTCCCGCCACTTGTTGGATATTACCAAATATTGGACTGGTATAATTTCGTTGTGCACCTAGGTGAATAACAGTTATTGTTTCTTTGACATATACCTTACCCCAAGGATCAAATCGAACTACTCTATCAAGTTGCTTAATAGCTTGGGGAACGACTGTAGTTGGGGTCTGAGATTGTGAATCTTGTGATGCTGGAGTCACACTGGTATAGACCATTTGAACCAAATCACCTTCCTTCATACCTTCTTTGAAATCAAAAGCACTCCGGCTCATATTCAGATAGGTAATGACATTTGGTTTATTGGTAAATCTTGGCATCTCATTTCCTAGACGATTTGTAACTCGATCGATCTTAGTACTGTCAAATTTGTCCTGATTACCAGATATACCAACACCAATGATGGCATCTTGGTAACTCAAATTCGGAAGCATAGGAAGAATAGGAGCATCAAAGAAACCACGTTGACCGGTATTATATGGTTCAATGTTAAGAACACCGATTGCAACCATCTGGGTCTTAACATATACAGCATCAAGTGTATCATTGGCTGCATAACCGTTTTCTGTTATATCAATATAGTAGGTAGTTGTATTACTACCGTAGAAAACACTGTACTCACGACTGTTATTGGCGTCGGTCAGACCGACTTTGGAGTCGAACTGGGTATAGAATTTGGCTTCATGGACGTAATTACCGAATTCTGAGGGAACAGTGATATTCAATGTGTGGATTTGAGTTTGATTATCAAGTATAACTAAACTAAATTCATCTTCTAAGGTGAGTTTTCCGTCCGCGATTAATGTCAGATTTCTCTGTACATTTTGGACTGTTGCATTAACCACGCTATTTGCGGGTAATGGTGTATTTCTCGTTTGATCAAGACCCACTCCGGTTGTCTGTGGAGTAAAGTCGTTACCAGTGTTATGATTACCACTAGATGGTGGAATCATTGTCACCACTAACAAGAAGATGAATAATATCACACTACGTTTTGGTATCTTCAATTGTAACCCTCGATAAGTCTACAATAGACTTCATAATTCCCGCTGTTTTAGTTATTTAAAGTTCTTTCCTTAACGTGCGCGTGTCTCTCAGGTAAATGTAGCCAAGAATTCACGCTTTTTAACTATATTCCATTCTATGAATCTATTATACCTTGATTGTATTTTTCCGACCGCAGTGGGGACATTTTATTTCATGAGATCCGTGACTCAGATCCTTTCCAGCAATTTTTCTAGCACAGAAACAAACCCAACCGATCAATCTGCCAGGATTACCTACCACGAGACCATGGGCAGGAACTGGTTTGGTCACGACTGTGGCAGCTGCAACCAGAGCGTAACTTCCGATATCATTACCGCAGACAATGGTTGCATTAGCACCAATACTGGCACCATCAGCGACATTCGTCTCAGTTATCTCCCACTCTCCCTCAGCACGGGGGTAAAGATCGTTGGTAAAGGCAACATGCGGACCAACAAACACGTTATTACCGATTGTCACGCCATGATAGACGGAAACTAGATTCTGGATTTTGACATTATTACCAATTTTGACTTTAGTATCTACGAAACTACTTTTTCCCACAATGACATTTTCTCCAAGTTCTGCCCCAGTTCGGACGTGGGCAAAATGCCAGATTTTCGTTCCCTTTCCCATACTGACATCATCCTCAACTACTGCAAGATTATGAACAAATGGCTCGCTCATATAACATACTTTTTGCTGCCATCATATCAATTTACTGATCTTAGCCTTGTCGAAAGAACAGTGAAAGCTAGGTGATAATCTGTGAGGTTGAAGGTGAAACGGTATTACATGTCATAAATTGAATACTCCTGATCATTGTAGTAATAACTCGCAATATTATCACCGACCAGGTAACTTGGTATTGGCTGGAATGAGATCCTGATCTACTCAACCACCTATGTAGATTATGAGTCCAATATTTAGTAATGATTAAGACTTTCGAGGAAGAAGGGATTTTCAGTTGGAAAGAACTCCTAATTTCTTTTAAGGCAAAAGCCATATAGTGAGATAGGAGCGACTTGGTAAGGTATTTAATATTGTGGGATAATCACCACATACCGAGTCTCGGAGTATTTTTGTATGAGCCAAATTCATTTTGTTCACACCACGGATTGGCATCTAGGATTTTATCAGTATAATAAACCAGAACGATTTACTGATTATTTTAATGCAGCTACGAAGGCAATAGATAAGATTATCGAGATCAATCCCCAATTTGTTCTACACACTGGTGATATCTTTCACCATGCTAAACCAGCACCGGCAACAATTCGGCAGGCGGTGCAGCTACTGCAGAAATTAGACCAAGCGAATATTCCCATGTATATTGTTCGGGGAAACCATGATGGGAAAAATTCAGTGTACCTCCGCAGAGGTGGAGGGATAATCTCATTGCTGAAGGATTTTGAATTGTTACGATATGTCAATGATGAGATAATCCAGATAGATGACCTTCCCTGTCAATTAATGGGGGTCGGTTATTATCCAGGAACTCTAGTAGTAAAGAAAATTGATGCGATCCTGTCCTCGTCAGATAAATTAACAGCAAGTAGTGATTACAAAATCATTGCCATCCATGCTTTTGTAGAGGGCCAACTCGAAGAGACCAGTCAAATATCACTCAAAAAGATCTCATCATTGGGAATAGATTACCTAGCAGCTGGACACTACCACAAACCGTGGATGGATGACAAGAAGAAGGTCTATGCACCGGGAAGCACTGAGATGACCGCAATTTCAGATGCCACCCGTGATGATAATATTGATGGAGTATCTCTCTACTCAACAATGTTCGAGGTCAAAGCCACAACCATGGCTGATGAGTGGCAACACGAGGTAATCCCACATAAAATTGCGGTTCGACCTAAAATCATGCTGAATTACCGTTCAGAGATGAAATCAACTGAGACCATTCGAGATGAATTAGAACAGAAAATTGAGGAGAAAATAGATGTTATCCTTCTGAATGAACCTAGTGTTGCAGAATTGCAACCCATTCTCTCAGTAGATCTCAAGACTGATTTAGCTTTTGAAGAATATAGTCAACTCTATATTGAGGAATGGTATCAGGATGAATTCCTGCACATCATCACGAATATTGATGGTAAAACTAACAGTATGAATATTACCGCAGATCTAGGTCAATCATTTCATCGGGAGGAGGTTATCTTGGAATTAATTGAAGCATATGATTTGGACAAAGACAAGCACGCGACCATGATCATGGAATTACTCGAGGATTACAGCGATCAACCTAAGAGCCGAGATCTTGCGGATGATGTCTTTAATGATATTACCAAGCTTATTTTGGAACAGCCAAGAGACCAGAAGCATGTTGAAGATGGAACAACTGAGCAGTACAAGCTGGAGGACTTCTGATGTATCTACGGATTGAGAGCTTAAAATTGGAGAATATTCGATGTTTTGGTAAAGAAGAATTTACATTCACCGAAGGTGTAAATGTCATCACTGGACCGAATGGATCGGGAAAATCTACGATTATCACAGCAATTGGTTATGGATTATTCGGGGCAAATTATCTTACCGGGATGAATTTGACAATCGATGATCTAGTCAAACGAGATCAACCTAGAGGGAAGATTACCCTGAGCTTCAGTACTCAGGATGGGACCTTTACCAGCGTACAGAAATTAAGACGGATGGGGACCAATACCTGGAAACTGACGCAGAAGGGTTTTCGTACACCACTTGCTGAGACGATATCTGAGAGCCGTGAAGTGATACACAGTCTACTCGGTGAGGGAGTTGATCATTATACCTTCAAAACTGCATTATGCAGTAGACAAGGAGAATTGACCAAACTTCTGGATGATACTGCAGGCGAGAGAAGTCAACAGATCCGTAAAATCCTTGGACTGGATAATTTTGATCGAGTTCAACGAGTAGTGCACCTCTATAAGCGAAAACTAGAACAGAAAATTGAAGAAATTGAGAAAAGTCTTGAAATTATTGCCGAGACTCGTTTGGATGAGAAAGAGCTGAAAGCACAGATTGAAACCCGAGAGGAAGAAAATCAAACGGCCATAGAGAAGAAGGAAAATGCTTCCGACAAAGTTGCTAAGTTAAGTGGAGTGGTCCAATCATTGACTAAGACAAAAGAACAAATTGACTTGCTTGGAGAACAACTGGAGTCGAACAATGATGAATTGTCTAGTCTGAAGACCAAGATAGATCAACTCCAACAGACCTTGCAGGAAAATCAGGAGAAAATTGACGTCGATGAGATGACCAGTAAGAATATTTCACAATTATTACAATCTCTCAACGAAACCATAAATGAATATAATCTCAAGATACAAGAGCTGAATCAGCAATTAGAAAATTTCGAGGAGTTGGAAGAGAAAAATAATCAGTTAACTGGTCATCTGGAAGAGATTAAATCCAAAATGGAGGATACTAATACACAGTTGAAACAAATTACTGATAAGGCGAATCAGGAGCAATTGGAAGAAATACAGGGGGATCTCACCAAAGAGGTCAACACTTTTGATGAGCAACTCAAAGCTATCACCTCACAAATGGAACAGCTAGAGAAGAATCAATCCGAAAAAATCAAACGCAAGGATACGCTCAAACAGCAAAAAGATGAGATTATAGCTGAATTCAAGGAACATTTCGATATTGACATGAACCAAATCAGTGAAGAGATAGACAATCAGCAACAACGGAGTGACCAATTGGAGAAAGCAAAAGATAATCTTGAAGATCATATTGATAAGTCGAACAGTGAAATCAGCAGGTTAAATGGTAGACTTGATAATATCCAGCAGACAATAAAAATACTCAACTCAACAGAGGAAAGTCATAATTGCCCCGTATGTCAAAGAGACTTTGATAATGTGAATAATGATGAATTAATAGAATACCACAATGAAGAGATGAATAAAGTCCAAGAGAGGATCTCAGAGGTTACCAATACCAAAAAGACCCAGGTACAGAATCATAACCGGATGAAGGAGATGCTCAAGAATTTAAATGAGAAAATACAACTATTGAAACGATTCAAAGATAAAGCCAAATTTGTCAAAGAATATCAACAGCAGATTACAACACTAGAATTAGACCTTGAAGAGATAGGAAAGCAACTTAATGAGATCTCAACTAAGAAGCAAGAGCTGACCGATACTGGAATTGAGGGGAAAAAGGACAAACTAGAATCGATCACTAAACAACTGAACAAATTAAAGAAATTGAAGGAGAATCAAGGATTACTGAACCAGAAGCAGAAATTACTTCTTGACCAACTCGAAGAAGTAACCGGAAAACTTGCAAACTATAATCCCAAGGATCTTAAGCAAGAGCTAAAGGAGAAACAGGATGAGAAGAAAGAATTCATCAAGAAGAAGGAAATTATCACCGATAAGATTCTTCCATTATTAGAGAAACAAGCAGAGTTAACCCATAAACAAAATAATCTTTTAGAGAATTCCAGGCAAGTCGCTGAAAAGTTAGGTCAACTCAAAGAGACCTTCAATGCTGAAGAATTGAAGGATAAATCCAAAGAATTAGATACCGCAAGGCAAAATGTGGGATATTATAAATCTGAAATTGGTAAATTGAAAGAAATTCTAGATGAGCTCAATAAAAATCTCAAAAAGGCCGAGAAACAGACGCAGATGGTCAACAGTTATCAGAAAGAAATTGAGCAATTATCAAGTATTGAACCAGTAGCGGAGAAATTCAAAAATATCCTTCAGGATGCCCCTGAATTATTGATATCCAAAACTACCAGTAAAATATCATCCTATCTTACAAATATGGTCAAACGGTTGCTTCCCCAACAGGGATTCGATAAAGTGATCTTTCAAAATGATGGGGATGTCAGGTTATTCAACAAAGAATCAACCATAGACAAAATTACACTATCTGGTGGGGAAAAAACCGTACTGGCCCTAGCTTTGAGATTGGCTCTTGCCGATTATGTAGCGCCACTTCAATTCCTGACATTGGATGAGCCAACAAATCATCTTGATTCCCGTCGGGTTAGTGAATTCATGGAAATTATCGATCGTGAACAACTATTCAGTCATTCCAAGGGCCAATTACTCCTAGTGACTCATCGCGAGAATTTCAACCGAAATGCAACGGGCAGAATTGAATTAGCCATCAATAATGGCACTCGGCAATTAGCTTCGGAAGAATAATTCCTAGATTCTTAACTTCCCTGCTAGGTACTCTTCAAAATATCGATTTCGTCAATCAGATTGGTAAAGATTTTGTCAATATTGGTCCCAACAAGTGCCGATGACTCAATATATGGTACTTTAAAGCCACTCCAATTAGAAAGAACCTGAGCATATTTCTGTCCGTCTTTACTGGAAACGTATTTCTGTCCTTCCTGTTTCAGATCTATCTTGTTTGCTACTAAAATCAGGGGAACCATGGTATCAGAAACAGATAACATCTCATCAAGCCATTTTGCTACATTCTTGAAAGTATCAGGGCGGGTAATATCATAGACAAGGATTGCACCTTCTGCACCACGATAATAACCACTACGTACTGATTTGTAGACACTCTGACCGGCTAAATCCCATATCTGAAGGACATCATTATTAGAAAGCCGTTTTACCGCAAAATCAGCACCAAGAGTAACGTTATAATCCTGCTCAAAAACAGCTCCTAAATAACTCCGACGTATACTGGTTTTCCCAACACGTGGGTCACCTAACAGGACAATTTTATAGGAACTTCTTGTGTTTGAACTTCTATTACTGTTTTTATTGGCACTGGACAAGTTATGACAATGTAGAAGCTAATAGAAAATAAAATCTCCTATCACCTCTTCACCTGTGCGCGCGTTTTTCAATTGAACTCTTACAATCTAAATTCATTAACTTCTAATAGGATTTAGGTAAGTCTATAATATGGAGGACATTCCAACTGGATTTCTAAAATTACCAGAGTTGGAATGTATTGCCCTAGAACCAGGCACACCATATCAACATCCAGTAGCTGGTTTACTACATTCCTCTAAATTCAAACGTCTTCTGAGTGTAGTCCTTGGAAATAGTTACGAAGACATAGGTGAGATAATTAATGGTCATGTTCTGGAAGATCAGATTCGGGATTTTACAGAACAACAACTGGGTGATTTTTGTCGACATGTATTAGTGATTAATCGTGATAAAATCGGCTGGCAGGTAGTGGATAATTATCTTGACAAAATACAGAAAGAATATGGTATACCGAAATGGGATCGACCAGAATTCAAGTTTGCCGGTGATTTCAACCAGTTATTTACCTCAATTCGGAAATGGGAGATTGATCAGGATCTGCAGCAACTCCTCTACAAGTATATTGAGATAGGTCAGATACCGTATCTATCCGTGATGAAAGTTAAGGAAAAGTTGGAATTGAATTATCAGTTTTGGAGTTACAAGGAGTTATTCCTATTGTTTGAAGGATTGGTCGAACAACACTATTATGAAAAACAGGATTTTGAAACTTTCAAACCTTTACTTCAGAATCTTCGAGAAGTACTATTATCTGAGGCTAAAAACTACAATCAACCTCTTGAGAAACGTATTGCTTTGCTAACTATTATCTGTCGGAGTTATGTCAAATTGAATTTTAAATTAGCTCAGGATCTGCAGGCTTTAGTTGATCGATTGTGGATTGAGGTGACCAATTCATTCAAACAGAAGGAAATTGATTCCTATCGCTATATATTTGCCGTAATGTATGGCCATATCGGCTATATTTACTATCAATACAATATTGGTTTCGTGTTGAAAAGAAGACTTCAAAACCAAATTATGGGAACCTTCTTCAGATTCAATCAAATTGATATTGGAGAGTGGTTAGAACATTTTCTCCATTCTGATGTCGACGACCTGATCAAGGAATATATGTTGAATGGATATCTTCAGATCGTCTACCTATTACACGAATATGCCAAGGAATTACCGAGTTCCGAGGAATTGGATGATGCAATACATCTCAATGATATTTTAACGCAATCGCTTCTTAATATGGCAAGTAATTATCTAATCCTACAATCGAATCAGCAGGAATTGGATCAACGATTGATACACGATATTGCGGCATTGGTTGACAATCCGGGTGAAAAAGCGAGAATCATTCAGGGGATGATCCGAGTTGTTGTAGATTGTTTAAAATTGCAGATTTACTATGATACCAATTTCAAGATCAGTGATGAACAAATCGATGTCATTGGAGATCTCAAAGCGTTGATCACCAGTCAGGCTAGAGCTGAATTGTACACCAAACACCTCTTAATGATAACCGGTTTATATCCCATTCAAGATATCATCACAGAGATACATTATGAAGCTGATAGCACTAATTCCGTGGTAAATTCCTCCACCTTTGAGAACGAATTATTAGATCTATCTGGGAGAATCATGGAGGAGATTAAGATTGTCTACCAAAAATCAGGGAAAATTCTTCTTGATGAATTGTATGAGCTATTCTATTTTATTGCCGAGTGGTTACAGGAATTTTCAGAGGATGATCAGTATTTTCAGGATGTGGTACTTATTTTATCACCAATACTCTCGATCATTCTTGTTCAAATGATACAGGCGTTCTACCAGCAGAACAAGCATCTGATGTGTCTGTTACTCTATCTAACAATGCAACATTTCACCGCGATGATACGTGAATATATGGATTTAGTTGGAGGAGCTTCAAATAAGAGGTCAACAAGTTATTTGGCTGAAGATTTTCGTAGTATGATAGATGAATGGCAAATAGAGCAATTTACCGGATTAACGACGATCCTGGATAATATCAAATTGATGAGTTTTCCAGCAAGTAATGCCAGAAAAGCAAATGAGATGATAGATGATCAGATTATGATGGGATTTCTTGAACTGGCAAGTGAGTTGGAAGCAGCCATTGATGCAACCAATAATGGCGTACCATTACATGAACTTGATCAAAGTATCTACCGAGAACCAAGTCATGGTATTCATCTATTCGATCGGATTGGAGTTAAAAGTAAGAAACCCTTGCGTTTTCCCATGATCCGAAATGCACAGACCTACGCTGCAGCCATGTCGGTAATCCCATTTGAGATCAATCTCTCCAATTCCATGATCAACATCGACTTGAATAATTTGATTGATTATTTCTTCAACCAGGAGGGAGATGATGAGAATTAGTGTAAGATCATTTGCGATGATCCGTGAGATTTTTGGAAGAAAGTCAATTATCATTGATGTAAGTCAACCCAACTTACAAGCCGTACTTGATACAGTTATCAAACAGTATCCAGAGATTAAGCCTTATCTTGTCATTGACAATCAAATAAACTCCAATTTTACCATCGCCGTGAATAAGCAGCGAATCGATCCGACACAAGATTTTCAGGCTTTGCAATTAAAGACAGGTGATGAGGTAGCAATTCTTCCCCCGACTGGTGGCGGTTAGATTCGAATTTACAGAGAAGGAAGGAACAAGACATCCAAACTTTTTTATTATTAACTCACCACCCCTACTATGAGGAACAAAATGAGGCAACCTGGTGAATGCCAAATGGCCAATCTCATGCAAGTTATTATGTGATCCATTAACCAATAGTCCATTAGATAGTTCCATTTTAGGTGATTGAATTGACAGAGCGAATCATAATTACAAGTGCACTTCCGTATATCAATGGAGTAAAACATCTAGGCAATCTGATTGGTTCTCTACTTCCTGCAGATGTATACGCACGATATCTGAAATTACAGGGAAATGAGGTAATCTATATCTGTGGTACTGATGACCATGGAACTCCAGCAGAATTATCTGCAAGAGAGGCAGGTAAGCCAGTTGAAGAATATTGTAACGAGATGTATGAAATCCAGAAAGATATTTACGAACGATTTGGCTTAAATTTTGATTATTTCGGTCGAACTCATGATCAGGAGAATCATGAGATCACACAAGAATTATTTCTTGGACTGAAAGAAAACGGGTATATCAAAGAAGATACAAGTATTCAGTTATATTCAGTCGAAGATGAAAGATTTCTACCTGATCGGTATGTTATTGGTACCTGTCCTCATTGTGACTATGAAAGAGCAAGAGGAGATCAATGTGAGAATTGTACTACCTTACTTGATCCTGTTGAATTAATTAATCCAAAATCAGTGATTTCAGGTTCGGATAAGATTGAGCAGAAAGAGGTAACTCACTTCTATATTGATTTGCCCAAACTGGATCCATTGATCAGAGAATGGATAGATACACAGGAAGGCTGGCCACAGACCTCTATTTCGATTGCCAAAAAATGGTTAGATGAAGGATTGAAATCGAGATCGATAACCAGAAACTTGGATTGGGGAATCAATATTCCATTGAAAGGTCATGAGGATAAAGTATTCTACGTCTGGTTTGATGCTCCAATTGGATATATCTCAATGACTAAACACTGGGCAGATCAGATCAAGGGCAAGCCTGAATTATTTGATGCTTTTTGGCATGACCCCGAGACACGCTACTTACAATTCCTCGGAATAGATAATGTCCCATTCCATGCGATCTCCTTTCCGGGAACCCTCTTGGGATATAATCAAAACCGGGAAAACCCCTACAATTTGACGAATTTCATCAAAGGATTTCAGTGGTTGACCTACGAGGGTGGTAAATTCTCAACCTCACAGAATCGGGGAATATTTACTGATGAAGCCTTGGATCTCTATCCTGCAGATTATTGGAGATATTATCTTCTCTTAATAGCACCAGAAAGACAAAATACTGATTTCCAATGGGAAGGATTCCAAAATGCAGTTAATAACGATCTGAATAATCTCTTGGGAAACTTGGTCAATCGGTTAACAACCTTCACCTCACGTCACTTTGATGATAAACTACCCAAGGCAGAACCTTCTTCTCGGGAAGAAGAATTATATGCCCGAGTTACAGAGCTAATTGCGGAATATAAAACTGAATTTGATGTTGTTGAATTCCAAAAACCCTTGAAAGCACTTCGTACAATTTGGCAGGAATTGAATCGATACTTCCAGGAGAAAGCACCCTGGAAAACGGTCAAATCAGAGGAAACTTTTGCAGAGGCAGCAACTACTATCTCAACTGTCGCCCATGGACTACGGATTTCGGCAATCCTTCTCGCGCCATTTGCTCCTTTTTCTGCAGAAAAAGTATTTGCTGCAATTGGATTAGACAAGGATAAAGTCCATCAAATAGTCTGGAACGATGTTGTAAACTGGTCGATTCTTGAGGATACGACAGTACCCGAACTAAAAGAAAACCTATTCACCAAGATCACAGATGATGAAATTGAAGAGCTGAAACAGCGCTATGGTTCAACCGATGATCCTGCCCCTGCAGAATCAGAAGAGGAACCAGAACAAACGGAGGAAAAAGAATTGATAGAATTTGATGATTTTAGCAAAGTCCAAATGATTGCCGCAAAAATAGTAAAAGCAGAAGAACATCCTGATGCAGATAAATTACTGGTCTTAACTGTTGACGATGGGACTCGTGATGACAGAACTATTGTTGCAGGTATCAAAGGTTACTACGAACTCGATGAACTCGAGGGACAAACCGTAATTATTGTAGATAATCTCAAACCAGCCACACTAAGAGGGATTAAATCCGAGGGAATGTTGCTGGCAGCAGAAGACGATGATACTGTAGCATTCTTACAACCTGTAAAAAATGTTGAACCCGGAAGCAAAATTAGATAATTCACAAATCAAGTAATCCAATATCAATTAACTATGCTAATGAATGATCTACACTTCCTGCATTCCCAAGATTGTACCTTTCAAATATCTCCATACCAATAATGGTCATTAATACAGACAGCGTGATTATTGCCGCAAATATTGAATAGGTGGTAGAACCTATAGCTCCTGCCTGATATCCAATCGTCAGGACAGCAAATCCACCAGAGAGTGAACAGGCAGACAGTCCGATACCGATATATATCGATTCAGTAAGGGGAAAATCTGCCATATAGGAAGATATTGTGGTCAGAGACACTTGGAAGACAAAACTGAGCACTAGAATTACAACCACTTGAAGGAGGATGTCAGGATTGAAAAAATTAGCCAGATCAACCTGCATGCCCATGGTAAAAAAGAAGATGGGAACTAGGAGACCATAACCAATCGCATTTAATTTTACCAATGCTTGTTTCTTAATCCTCGTGGTATGTGAAGTGTAGATCCCGGCGAAAAATGCTGCAATTGCCAAATCAATATTCAGGAGGTAGGCAATTAAGAGAATGAGACCCAGTAAGCCAAATGCAAATTGAATGCGACGATTTTGGACATCAGCTGCTTCGGATCGACTTTCAGCCCGAGCAAAACGATCCAACCAGTAAAGATGAACATTTCGTGAGAGATAGAGAATAATGACAATGAAACAGATTACGATGATGAAATTCCAAGCAACATGTAGAAGATCTAAGCTTCCCTTCTGAATGGAATTAGTGATCAACCCGGCAACTAGGATCATTACTACATTGGAGATGATAATTGCTAGTACCACCGTATCATGAGTATCCTCTGATTGATCCAGTTTTTCTCGGAGGACACTTATTGACAGGGAAATTGAGGTGGTTGTTAGAATCAATCCAAGAAGGATTAACTCAATATTGGTAAACCAATGGAAAAAATACAGAAGACCTGCTAGACCAAAACCTACAACAGCGGGAGGGGTGGCAATAAGTATGGCATTCTTCAGCTTAGCCATAATATTGTCAAATTTGAAATCAATTCCTGCTAAAAATAGTAGGATAATCAATCCCAATTGTTTGAGAATATTGAGTTCAGGAGAATAGGTGATGACATTAATTCCATTCGGGCCTAAAAGCATGCCAAAGAGAATGATGAGGAGAATTGGCGATATTTGGAGTGTATCGGAAACAATTCCAGTCACTGCAAGTATGATGAATACAAGAGCCAGTGCACCTATCGGAGCCAACTCAAAGCTGATCATGTAAGTAATTTAGAAGAAAATTATTCAAAAAAATTAGCATTAATGTGATTAGGAGGTTATTCCTGTCTTTCATGAAGGTACATAGAATATATAGAATATGTAGCGTATCCTTAGATCCTAGAACCTCCATATTCACATAGGAGTGAGACATCATGAGCAATCATATACCACTTGGCTTCTATATTGGTGGCGGAGCACTATTCCTCATCATCTCATTAGTAGCTATTGCAAAAAGTAGATATCGCAAATATACTAACCGTGAATTCGTCCTAAGGTTCAGAAATGGTCAATTAATCAATAAAGGCTATGGAGGCGGTTATTTTCTCCTACCACTTATAGATGAGATTATCATCTTATCAACTACCATTCAGCGATTAGATTTGGATGTAGCGGAGAAAATCATTACAGCAGAGAATCAAGATATACGTGTATCGGGATTCATCATTTTCAGGATTGAGGATCCAGTACTGGCATACCAGTCAATCTCAGGATCTCAAGATCGAGGAGTACTGACTGAACTCAATCGAGTTTTGGAGGATCTAGTAGAATCAATTATTCGAACTACTGTTGCTTCCTTAACTCTTGACCAGGTCTTGCGTGAGCGAGGTCTAATCATCGAAGCAATTATGGCAGAAATGGTTCCTGTAGTAAATCCCATGGGTATTCAAATCTCTACTGCAGAAATCAGACATGTTGAGGTACTTGATAGAAAATTGTTTGAAGATCTGCAGGAGGATTACCGTCAGGAAGCACGACTGAAGGCAGAGAGGACTAAAATTGAAACCGATCGGGAAATCTCCAAAAGCAAGGCTGAATCTAACCAGGAGATTCGTCAACGAGAACTGCAAAGAGATAAGGCAGTCTTGGAAGAACAACAGAAGGTTCAGGAAACCGAGGAGAAGAGAAGAAATGCGATTGAATCTCTAGCCAAGGCAAGAGAATCCAAGGTAGCAGAACTCAATAAACGTAAACTGGAGATTGAGGCCGAGACCAGACTAATGGAAATTGAGTTTGAAGCAGAATCGAACAAACGACGAAAACTCCTCGAACAGATTGATATTGAGGCCGAACAGAAGAAACGAATGGCTGAAGCAGATGCTGAAGCTATTCGGGTGGCTGCATTGGCAAGAAAAGAGGCTACTGAGCTTGATGCTGATGCCGAGGCAATTAAACTTCGAAAAGTTGCCCAGGCTAAGAAAGAATCACTCCTTGCCGAAGCTGAGGGGAGAAAAGCTCTCCTCTTAGCAGAGGCAGAAGGTCTTCGTGAAAAAGTCAAAGCACAGGGTTTCGTCAACGAGGCAATGATTATGCAGGAATTAGTAAAACAATTACCACAAATCGCCTCATCAATGAAAGTGGGAGATATTAACTGGCTAAACATGGGAAATGGTCAGGGCAATGGTGACTCACCTTTAGGTATTATTCCTAAAAATCTTGTCCAGATTATGGGTTTGTCAAAGACATTTGGACTTGACTTAGACAATATGATCCGCTCCATTCGGGGCAAAGATCCAATCAATCGACAAGATGAAAAGCAGGAAATTCGTGAACTTGATGGTCCACAGGGTGTAGCAGCAAAACGAATTTTTCGCAGGGATGAACTTGTCAATGCTATAGCAGTATACTCTGATGATGGAGAACTTCAGGGGTTTGATATTGATGGTGATAATGAAATCGAATTTACCATGCCAATTGGACTGAATCTGACAATCAATTCAAGTGGAAAGATTGAGGGTTTTGATCTGACTGGAGATGGCAGTTCTGATTACAGTATTGATACTTTCAGAGACCTGATTGCTATTGATTCTGATGGTGATGGAGTAATTGATGGACTATCACTCGATGGTGATGAAGAAATTGATATCAATTTAGCCGACATCAAACCGCTGGTACAATAAGTCATTCATAACTCATCACACTACCACTAATCTCATCTTATAATATTCAGGTTTTTCCAACGAAGATACGGTTTATCAGCTGATCCAATTCCTTGATATTATCAATACTATGGATAGTTTTGAAAAAGTGAGAAAATAAATCGTCATCCATTATCTCGGTAATCAATATGTTCAATTTCTCAATTGCGCCATAAGACGGTCCAATAAAGGTATAGGTGAAGAGAAATTCACGATGTGATTGGAAAATGATGGTTCGATCTCCGATTTGTATGCGATTAATCTCATCTTGACTATCAAATATCTCAGTTCCAAAAGCAGAGATTGCTGTTAGAAAATTACCAATCAAATTCTCATCAAAGGACAGGGCTTCATCGATCTTGTAGGAATACAGTAGTGACATTCCAGGGTTGATAATAAAGAAGAGCACAGGGTATTCTTTGAGATCTTCCGTTATTTTCTCAAAGCTTTTTATCCGCTTCAAAGTTCTCTTAGGGTTCATTCGTTCAAATATATCATAGATAGTCCAGTCATTACTGGTCTGTAAGATGGTCAGTAGGGGTAACGACTGATCATACAGTTCAGATGCTTTCTTTGCAATATAGGTCATCCCTTGATCTTTTGCAATGCGAATGGATTCCTCAAATTGGGCGATAGCCATTTCTGGATTATTTTCCAGAATATTGACCTTGGCTGCAAGTATCAGAGTTTGAGTCAGAATCGTGAAGATCCTGTCTTCACGGCTGACTTCCAGTAAATGGTTAAGAACTGATTCCAAATCGCTGATAATATCCATTGTTGGGGAGAACCGGTCCATCTCATCAAATAATAGCTCTGCATAGTTAAGTAAAGCCAGAAAATGGATTTGATGGTCAATCAGACGAGCACGGATAAGATCCCGGAAGATATTCTGGGCTTCAACCAAATCGCGGGCTCGGCTACCAAACTGTGCCCTGTAACCCTGAATATAATCACGGAATAGATTGATTCTCGCACTGGTACGTTTGGGTAGTTTTTGGAACTTCTGATATAATTTCTCCGAAAATTGCTCTGTTGTATCTCCAAAGATCAGAACCTGGTAGAAAATACTCTCTGCAACAACTTCAATCATATCAAGTTTGAGAGCCTTGTTTTCAGCATCTGCTAGATACTCATTAGCCCTATCCATTTCTCCCATATAGTAATAGGTTCGACCAATATTCATAATGAATATGGCTTCATTCTTCTTATCACCAGATTTTTTCAGATAGTACTGCAGTGAATCTTCAAAGCATTCTATTGCTTTATCCAAGATACCCTGATAGAGATAAATAATCCCAATATTATTCCAAAAAATAGGTTGACGATCGATTAGATCGTGCGAAAGGCTGTACTCAAGGCCTCTGTTCTGATAGTCTAGAGCAAGGCGAATTTTGCCTTGTTTCATCGCAACATTGCCTCTAATTGTATAGTAAATAGAGACATTAATTAGGTCAATATCGGGATTTTCTATCATAGAACTCATCTGATCCAAAATGGATTCACTCTCCTCATTTTTTCCCAAGGAACTCGAAATATTCGCCTTGGTAAATAAGTATTGAAACCGCAGGTTGATATCCTTGGGTAATTCAGGAAGGAGTTCTTCTACCAAATCAAGAGCCTTTTGCTGTTCACTTATCGTCTCGAAGATATGAATCTCAATAAGTTTCAATTCATAATATTGGATGGTAGTCTCATCTTTAGATTGAGATTGGATCAGATCCATCGCCTGATCATACTGACCATTAATGACCAGTTTTCTTACCTCAGAGACTTCCATATAATTCGATCAAGGTATTCTCATGTTAAATTTAATTCGCCAACAGCTATTAATTATGTGCAAATTTCGTGATTATTTTTCAACTGCAATTATGAATTATCAGTTGATAATACCATCAATTAACCCAATCAGAGCCAAGATAATTCCTTATAATCAACATAGTCACTATTCTCAATTTCTCTTTTCTGAACTTTGAGGATATGTCGATTTACAAAAACTCTAAGTCCATAACCGATACCTGTTCCCATAGGAAGCACAATACACAAGGTAATTAGATTCAAAAAATAAATCCCTCCTGGTGAGATTAATACTATTGGCAAGAGGAAAGAGGCAAGAGTAAAAAACACAAAACCAAGTATGAATGTTATTGCAAGATGTTCAATAAAATCAAAATTATTGTGGAAGAAGCCTGCTGCAATTCCAAATCCGAGTAACCAATTGGGAGTTGCTCCGAGGATAAAGAAGGCAAATTTAATCTGAATAAGAATTGTATCATCTGAAAAGATGTAACTTGCATAGGCAAACCAATTATACAAAACGCCACCAATTAAACCAGCAATTGATGCCATAAACCAATCTTTCCGATTCTTGGACAGCTCTGACCAATCTATTGAACCAGAGGCAAAATCAAATGACATAGTGCAATTCTGTATTATGAGTTATATAAAACTAGGTATTTAAATAACCAATATTGACAATACAAACCCTCAGATCATAGATTAGTTAATATCAAGGAAATTATTATGATGTTCAGAGAGGTAGATTTCGTGTATTTTTTGTGATTGAGTGAACTACCCCGCCCTGAAGGACGGGGGTTATCTTGTCGTTTTAGATAAAATAGAGATTAATCGGGTTTTGGAATTTACAAAATTAGGTGAGTATCATATGAATTGTGACAATGGATATTTGTATCCAAGAAGCGATAAAATCTCACTGGAATTACAACAGAACTATTAATTCAAACTATGAGAAGTATTTCGTTGATCGAGATATAAGAATACGAGAATTAAGACCTCGACAGATTTGTTGATTAGACTAGGATCTAACAATGTATCATACCGATTACTTCTGGTATGAAACAAGGCCCAGGCTAAGATACTGCCAAAAGTCCAAGAGGCAAGTAGATACCTGATCAATTCATTATTTTCTTTAAAATGACCACCAAAATACAGAGCATACACCAAGATGAGATAACCCAAACCATTAACCACAAACCAAACACCAAGATTTATTCCAAGGATTTGGGAATCCCAACCATAGGAATAGATGATGTGAGATAACGCAGTAAATACTGTCAATCCGGTGACAATTTTTTGATATAAGCTCAATCCAGACTTCTTAGTAATTGATTTATTCTTTGCATGTTCACTCATAATGAAAACCCCTAGAGACTTTCAAGATAAGAGCTGAAGTTATCATAAATACCTGGCCATGATCTCCGAGCTCCTTCAAGAGACCTCTTGTCAGCAAAACCTGTCTGCTCAAAGTTTAGCTCAGTAAGATCACTCTTCTCCTGTAGTGTTATGGTTATTTTGGTTTTCTGCGTAGGAGAATTTTGTTCTCCCATTGAAAATGCACTGGTATATGATAGCATAGTAGGAGGATTTATTTCTAGATATTTGCCAAGAAACCTCATAATTGTAGGATCGTCTTTTTGATGCATCTCTATGCAATATTGACCATCGACTTCAGGATTGCTTGTTGCTGAGGTGATCTCCACATGCTCGGGACCATACCAGTGTTGAAGATGTTCAGCCGAGGTGAGTCCATCGTATACGAGTTCTATTGGCTGGTTGAGCGTTAACTTGAACGTTAATTTCAGAGGATTAGGTGAATCGGATGTATTCTTTTCCATTTTTCATCATCTTATTAATCGGGTAAATTGAAGTCAATTTTAACTGAATTGCAGAAATACTACTGAAAGATTACAGGGGATCTACAACACGTTTTGACTTATTTAACCATATAGTTGAATGTTTGCCGGGACTATATAAAATTTTCATTTAACAATCAAGTTAAATGACAAAATTACACCACTAGCTTGATGTAAAACTTGGAAATAAAAGTGGGCTAGTTGAAATTATCCAAGTCAGGAATGGATCTTTATCTGGCGAAGTTGGTAAATCACTAAATTGTAAATAGTATCATATTGAAGTCATAGAGATAGATGGGCCGGATTTCTTGTCTCCAGCACCTGCAATAGAAACCTCAGAGAGAGACATCACAGGATACTGACGGCCAAATTCTACTTTGATTTCTTTCGAGATCCCAGAAATACCCTTCAACAACTCAAATACATTAGTGCCGAGCATCGTATTCTTAAGAGGATACTGAATTTCACCATCCTTAACATAAAATCCCCGATTGACCTGAGCTGAGATTTCGGGTGATCCACCAGACCCGGAGAGACCTGATTCGATAATCAATCCTTCCTTAAGATCTTCATACATTTGTTCTTTTGAATCTTGACCTGCACCAATTTGCATCTGATGCACGCGAGGACGAGGTCGATTACTGCGAAAACCACTACCCGCATTTCCCGTATTCTCTAACCCCAATACTGAGGCAGTGTAGGAATCGGTGACATAACTCTCAAGGACACCATTATTCATGATTTCCACCTTTGTTGTGGGAATTCCTTCAGCATCTAGTTGTCTTGAACTTGATCCACCTGAAACATGAGGATCATCCCATATATTTAGATCAGCATTGGCCAATTCTGCACCGATTTTATCGGCAAAATACGAGATTCCAGTCATCACCGTATAGCCATTGACTCCAAATCCAACAATACTACCCAAAGTCTGACCAGTAGCACGTTCATCAAGGATAACCGGCATCTTTTTCGATGGTGCTACCTTGGCACCAAGCATTTTCTCGGCTTTCTGAGCACCAATTTTGCCCAATTCAAAGAAATCAAGACCTTTATCCCAACTTCGTGACATTGCCATCTCAAATCCCACACCCACATCTGTTGGAGAGAGGGGGATAGAAACATAGGAGTAGGTCTGAAGACCGGTACTTTGAATTTCTCCCTGAATTCCATGAGAATTCTGTACTACACGTTCAGTTGTTGACATATTGAATTTTCCTGAAACATTAGATTGATCATGGGTTTCCTGTGCACCTTGAATGAGATCAGCAATATTCTCAACAATTGTAGATGGATCCAGTGTTGCCAGAGCAGGATCAAATAGGTGATCTACTTCCACGACTTCACGATCCATGGGAGTTGCAAGTTGTTTAAAATTCTCATCTTCTGGAGATAATTCTGCCAGTTTAATGGCATTGATAACTGCATCCTCAATAGAATTTGCAGTCAATGAGGTGGCAGATGCCATCCCCAATTTCTTGCCGATATATGATCGGACCGAAACTTCTGTCTTACTCTGTTGCTGTATTCCTGAAATGGAATTGGCTTTGACCTCGACTGATCGTTCGAAACCATTGGTCAGGACAATCTCTATCTCAGATGCTCCTTGCTGCTCACCGATAGCAATCGCTTTAGAGGCTAGATCATTGAGTTTGGTGAGACTGGATTGATAGTCTGAATCAATATTCTGAGTCATTTATTTTCCTCCAATAACAATATCACGGGCAGCTATTGTCGGACCACCACCGGTAACAGGCATGGGTTGATACCCAGTCAGATTACCCTTTCCACATACTCCAGGAAAGGCATCAATGGTCAGATCATTGCCCACACCAATTGTGTTCTGAAGCACCTCAAGTGTCATCCCACTCATACCTGAATTTCTGATTGGCTTGGTTATCTCACCATCCTCAATCAAATAACCTGATTGTGATGAGAAATAGAACTGGCCATTTGCAGGATTAACATAACCACCGTAGGAGTGGGTTAGATAGACACCATCACCTATGGCTTCAACCAATTCATCAAAAGTCATATTACCATTATCAATATAGGTATTACCCATTCGGGGCATCGTCATATGTCGGAAATCAGTTGCTCTTCCTGCACCATTGAGAACATTACCTTGGTCAAGCATGGAGGCGGTTTGCAGATCATTCAGATACCCTACCAAGGTTCCATCCTGGATGATATCACGGCGCGAGGTAGGCGTACCCTCAGAATCGTATTTGAATGTACCTCGCATACCATCAAGGGTAGGATCATCAATAACATTGACTCCATCGATGGCCATTTTTTCTCCAATTTTATCCTTCAAGACAGAACGACTGGAAAGAATTCCATCACCCTCTGATGCATGACCAAATGCCTCATGGATATAGACTCCAACCAGAGATGGCTCCAGCAGGACATTCATCCGTCCCGATGGGGAAGGAACTGCATCAAGTAATCCTATGGCACGATTACCGAGTTTGGTCATTTCATGTTCTATTTCCCAATCGAGAATTCGTTTCAGTCCAGAATTAGTGGCTACACTATCTGATACATTCTGAATGACATCACCAGACCGGGCAGTTGCTGCACCTGAGAGCCGGAATACTCCATAATCTGAGACAACTCGTGTACCTAGTGTATTTACGATTGATTCTCGTTGAATTTTCTCCGTATAACGACCGGTTGATGAAATGATACGATTATCATGGTCTCGAAGAGTTTGTTCGGTTTTGGCTGCGAGTTCATATTTTTCCTCAAACGAAAGATCTTGGGGGTTAACATCGGGATTGAATTCATTTCTTCCCTCGAAAGAATCATCAATAGTGATCTTGGCTTGTTTGGCGACATGATCGGAGGCTCCTTTTGCCATTTTTATGGCAGAATGAAGCGTCTCAATCAGATCTTGATACTCGGTTGAAGCAATGGAGGCAAATCCCCAAGCACCATTGACTAATGTTCGGATTGCCACACCTTGCAATTTCTCAGAAGATACATTTTCAGCCTTACCTTTTCTGACGGTAAGAGTGAGGTCTGTACTGGAATAGGCACGTAAGTCGGCAAATTCGACTTGTGAAGTGTCAATCGTGTCCAGTACCGTTTCTAAACGATCTAACATGTTCTAAAGCAGAGCAATTCATGTACACTAATAAAAGGATCGGGAAGGGTATTTATTTTTCTCAGGTTTTGAGATTATTGTTGAATCCTACTTGACCAGAATGAATTCACGAATAGAAGTTCAAAGAAACCTCTTCTCAGCTTGAAATCAGCACCGAAAAAGATCCAATAGTTATTGTAGTAGGAATAGGTGCAAAACGTAATGACCATATGTATTGTCTCAGGTGCTAGACCTCAGTTTGTTAAGGTTGCACCATTAATCCGGGTATTCAATGAAGTAGACCTTGAGGTATATCATATTCATACAGGACAGCATTATGATCATGAGATGTCGAAATCATTTTTCGAGGATTTACAGATCCCTCCACCTCAATCCAACCTAGGGGTAGGATCCGGAAGTCATGCGGTTCAGACAGCAAAAATGATGGAAGGTTTGGAGAAAGAATTTGTTAAGGTTCAACCTGATTGTGTTATCGTCATTGGAGACACGAATTCAACGCTAGCTGCGGGTGTGACTGCAGTTAAGATGAATATCCCGGTCGTACATTTAGAAGCAGGAATGCGTTCTCATGATTGGTCAATGCCTGAAGAGATTAACCGGATTGTAGTTGATCGCATATCCTCATTTTTGATTACATCAACAAAAGAAGCAGTCCATAATTTACTTGCAGAAGGCTATCAACGTGACAAAATCCTGTTGACAGGAGACATAATGGTAGATTCTCTGTATTTCGCTAACTCACAAGAAGTTACCTTCTCATTTAGTCCACCAGAAGATTATTTTCTGGCAACACTTCATCGGCAGGCAAATGTAGACAACAAAGAAAAACTGCAGAATGCCATGCAAATCTTCCAGGATGCACCTCTGCCAGTTCTACTCCCACTTCACCCTCGTACCAAGCAACGAATTGAAGATTTTGATTTGCCATCACTGGATGATTATTATGATAATATTGTAGTACTTCCCCCACTAGGTTACCTTGAATTCATCAAATTGCAGGCTAATGCGACGGGAATTATTACCGATAGTGGGGGTATCCAAAAAGAAGCTTTTATTCTCAAGGTTCCCTGTGTCACACTCAGATCTACCACCGAATGGATTGAATCGATAGAACTTGGTGCCAATAAGCTGTTAGATGTAGATTATGATATGGTGATTAAAGCCATGCACGAGATGGTCAATGGTACCTTTGTTGTGACTCAAGACCATCCATATGGGAAAGGGGATGCAGCAAAAATTATTGTTAATGAAATTTCAACACGACTACGTCAGGGATTGATAAAAGTCGATCCTAATATTGCCTATCCAGATAATATTCAGTGAAAAGAGTATTCAGATCATTCTCCCAAAGATATCGAGAATTAATAGTTTCTCGATTATTAGCACGTATATGCTTAATAGACTGATAATCCAGATCATCAATCGATTTGGCAATTGCAGAACTGGTCAGCTGCTCAATTGCAATTGCACTGCCAGCATTAAATTCGGGAGCAAAATTTTGTAACCGAGTACTCAAAGGTACCAGTCCACAGGCTAGATACTCAGTCATTTTATTGGGATACCCAATTTTTTTATTGAGATTACTCTCAGTATCAATCAGAGATAAACCGAGGTCACAGGCTTTCATAACTGCATAATAGGTCTCTGCATCGACATATCCCAGATAGTGAAAATTCTTCAGATTGGGTAATTCATCATCAACCAATTCTCGCAGAGGACCATCACCGGCCAATAGAAAAACGACATCATCTCGATCAATCATTTTCCAGGCATTAATCAGTTCAGGTATTCCCCGATTTACCCCGATATAGGTGGCATAAATCAGGACTAATCGATCCTCGATGCTAATATCTTGTTGCCGTAGGTAATCTTTTCCATGTTGTAGTGAATAGCGTTCCAATTCCTCACGAGCGGGAAGATTACGAACAAGTCGAATCTTAGGGACAAAACTACCATATCTGGTCTCAAGTACATATTTTTGCATGGGAGAGACAGTGATAATCGTAGAGATCAAGCGAAATGAAACCAACTCAATCACATAGGTGATGATAGTAAAGAGCAGACCAAAATTTTCTCCGATTGAATCAATGGCGGATTCATGCGAATCATAGATAAATTTCGACGATGGTCGGTAAATTTTCAGAAGTAATCCTGGTACTAATGTGGTGGAATCATGAGCATGGATGATGGGAGTCTTTGAGAGATTTAGAAGAGAACGATGTTTGAGAATATGTACCCAAAATGAGGTCAGACTGGATAATGACAGGGGAGAACCACCACCACGGGTATCACTATCAATCTTCAAGGGGATCAGATGAATGTTCTTATGGAGTCGATCCAGTGTAGATGCAGAAAAACAGAGGACAAACACAAGAATACCCTGCTGTGCCAGTGCAATAGCTTCTTTGCGGACTCTAGTATCAGTAGGCATACTACTGTAGACCATCATCAGACTGATTCTCTTACCCATCTTCACCATGATATCAACTTTCACCACTCTCAATCTTTCAAGAAGGTATTGATAATTAACTCATCAAAGGAGCATTCTATCTACACAGACCAAAGACGACATAACAACTCGAAATCTGATCACCATCTGATATAATGAATTATTAAATATGATTAAATTTGATCTGTAAAAATACCATTAGGACTTGAACACAAGCATTTTGCATTATAAGGATAAAATCTCTGTCCAATCTTTAGGTTTTAAAGTAACCAAGGGTGGGATGAATTAACTACTCTAGAGTAGTTTAATTGAAAATAAAATAATTGGAGGAAATTTTAATTGGCAAGTGAAGAAATAAATCTCACTGAAGTAATTTCCGACTGGTTCGACAGAAGAGGTCGGGATATTAAGGATCATTTTGAGGAATATGATATTGATAGAGCTACTATTGCTCATCGTGTTTCTCTTAGTATCACCTTAATAATTGCATTTGTAGTGAGATTATATCCACTCTTACTTGGTTGGGATCCGTTGATCAAAGCATTTGATCCTTGGATGCAGCTAAGAACAGCAAAATATATACTGAGTCACGGATTTTGGGAATTTTTAGTCTGGCATGATCCATTCTCATGGTACCCCTATGGAAGATTTATTGGAACATCCATGTATATTGGAGTACCTCTAGCCGTCGGGTTAATTTACAGTGTCCTGACCTTCTTTGGGTTCAGTGTCACACCCGAAGTAGCTGGTTTCTTTGTTCCCATTGTATTTGGAACAATCACCGTTTATATGATGTATTTACTCGGAAAAGAATTGATCTCAAGGAGAGCTGGGTTATTCTCAGCCATGATCATGGCAGTAACTCCTTCTTTCTTATCCAGATCCATTGGAGGATTTGTTGATAATGAATCTGTTGGAGTATTATTTATTGTAATGACATTTTACTTCTTTTCTCGAGCATTTTTGAGAGATTCTAATCGATCAGCAGTTATGGCTGGACTGTCTCTCTTTGCACTCGCATCATCTTGGGGTGCATTCAGATTTGCTTATGATCTCATGCCTGTGATTGCACTGGTTCTGATCATCACCGGGAAATTTACCGAGAGACACCTTAGAGCTTATGTGACCACGATCACCATTGCTGCGATGTTGATGATTATGGTACCACGTGTTGGAGGACAGATCCTAACTGATTTGGAAGGATTGGCTCCAGTAGGAATGATTGCATTTCTGGTACTGTTTGGAATCCTGCAGAACCTCTCTCGACATCTCTCATCTGATTCATTCAGGAAGGTTATTGTCATTGGATTTATTTCATTGGCAGTACTCCTAGGAGGAATGTTCATTATCCTACTTACCACCGGATTTGTTGCAAATGTTGGTAGTAAATTCATTTCAGTTCTGATTCCAACATTTCGTAATAATCTACCCCTGATAGACTCAGTAAGTGAACATCTACCACTGGCATGGAGTAGTCTCTACTCCAATTTATCCACTATGGTATTCTTTATCCCAATTGGGATTTATTATGCCCTGAAACAACCCAGTGAGAAGAATGTGTTTATCCTGACTTTCAGTCTGGTAACAATTTATTTCTCTGGATCTATGGTTCGTTTAATACTTATCCTTGCACCAGCAGCAGCCTTACTTACTGCACTTGCAATTGATAACCTCTTACTTGGATTTGCCTACGCAGCCCATGGAAGAATTAAACTAACGAAAATCACCATGGAGATGCCATCAATTGGGGGTCAAAATGCATTTGGATCGTATATCATTGTCTTCTTTTTGATGATTATTATGTTGTCTAGTGGTATTAACGCCGCAGGAGATAGATTTGCTGCACCTGAGATTACCCCCTCATTATCAGGATCCTCAGGACCACAAAATTCAATGACGGACTGGCTTGATGCCTTCTCTTGGATGAAAGCAAATACGAACTATCATGATTATGCCAAGGATAACTTTGAAGGCCTGAAAAATGGTCAACCTCCAGTTATGTTAAGTTGGTGGGATTATGGATATTATATCACCAATGGTGGAGATACCGTCACGTTAGTAGATAATGCCACGTCTAACTCCACGCAGATCGGTGTTGTTGGTACTATGCTCATGTATAATGCCACTACTGCAATCAACCTCATGTATATGTATAACGTACATTATGTGCTTGTTGTACCTGCAGGAGGGCAATTGGGTCTTGGTTCAGATATTGGTAAATCAATCTGGATGATCAGGATCTCACAGAAGTATACTCCTGAATATGGTGTCAAAGAATCAAACTACTTTGACTCCAACTCAGGATACAAAGCAAAGTATTTCGACTCGGTACTGTGGAAATTAATGGCCTACAAGGCACCTGATATGGGTCAGGGTCCATCAGGAACACCACCATTTGCCCAATCCAGTCAGCAATCTGATCCACTTGGCAATCTGGTACCTGATTACCGAACTACTGGTGCTGTAACTCAACTCACCTACTTTACCGAGGTATTCAGATCCACTGGTGTCCTACAAAGCAGTCCTGGAGTGTACCCACATATCCGGATCTACAAGGTCAACTATCCTGCAGATATCGACCAACGTGTCAATGCCTTCCAAGAAACTATGGCACATATACGATCAGCAGAATAAGATAATATATCCTCCAAAGCAATCTTAATTCATCAGAATAATTCTATTTAATACTCATATCATCATAATAATACTGTACACCGCTTAAATAATCAGTAAACCGGATTAAAAAGCGATCGTAGATTTCTGCTCGATTCCTAGTCTTATTTAACCTCGCCTCAGAATCTAAGTTGTGCAATGTCCTGAATGTGGTCCATCAAAGGACTACGATCTTCTATACAACTGTAACGAATGTGGAAGAAGTTTCTGTCAGGCACACAAGGCAAATCATCAGCATAATACCTCTCAACAACAGATGGGAGGTGCAAATACTGGCAGAATACGTATTGATGCTACTTCACTCGATCAATTTGCTCGATCAATTCAAAATCAGATGCGAGAACAGATGCGTCAACAATACGAACCAACGGAGGATGAGTATGAAGCTTTCCTTCGTAAGAATCCGCGTATATTAACTACAGGTAGAGAATCACTGGATCTTCTGTTAGGAATTGCCCTGATTGCCTGGGTCTTTGGTTTTGTTCCACTTAGTACGGGACAGCAGACCTGGCAATATATCTTTGTCCTGACAATCATCATCTCACCTGCATTCATCCTCCATGAACTAGCTCACAAGTATATGGCTATCCGATACGGTAAGTATGCCAGATTTACATTGGTAAGACAGATGGCACTATTCACCTTCATCGCAGGATTGATTGGGATACCAATTGCCGGTCCAGGTGCTACCATGATCCTTGGTAAATCCACTGAAGAGGAGAGTGGAATTTTCTCAGCAGCTGGTCCTGCAACGAATTTCATCATTAGCTCGATTTCATTCCTCCTAGCAACGATCCTGCCTGAATCAATCTACTTCCCTGCTGTAGGTCATACCCTTGTTTGGATTTTGCTTCTCTCTACACTTATCAATGGGGTACTGGGAGTATTCAACCTAATTCCCCTGGGAAATCTAGATGGGAGAAAGATATTATCCTGGAATTCCGCCGTCTGGATCGGACTGGTATTGCTAAATCTACCCATGATACTTATCAGTTATCCTATTCTCTATGGTTGAGCAAGAAATTACCAAACCCGTGTTATCAAGTAATACCCCAGCAAATTTACTCATTTATTCTATCACGAAATTAATGTAGTCTATCCCGATACAACAATTGAAGATGATGGATTTGCACTTACGGGACCAGATAGATATCACCCCTTGGTGCATCAGACTGGCACCAGCTGCTGCGCTTTCGGCAGAGTTGCGATCTTTCCAAAACAGTCGAGGACGTATAGATTTTGGCGATACCGACTCGGTAAATGCCTATAATCGGGCTGCTTTCAAGGTGATGGCTGATCTCGAGCTGATTATTCCAGATCGTAATCTTGTACCAACTGCTTGTCTGAGACAGGCATATCTAACCGTACTCTTGGATTCGATCCTCCAACGAGGCGATAGGATCCTTGAAATTGGGACTGGTGCCACTGCTGCTATTGCCATGTTAGCAGCCAAAGCTCATGGGTTGCGAGTTGTTGCAACGGAAATAGATCCTGAGAGTCACCAGATAGCCTTGCAAAATATCAGAAGAAATCAGTTGACAGAGATGATAGATCTGCAATTATCAAGGGGCGGGATCATCAAGGATGTGGTAGAGACAACCGGAATCCGAGCTGTACTCTGCTACCCACCAACCTATCCTGAAGCAGATCGTGAGACCTATCAAAACGAGGAAGTAGGTGGGTTCAAAGGAACGGAAAGTGAAATGATTGGTGGAGGAGATGATGGCTATGATTTCATCCGACAGTATCTTGATGAGGCAGTAGCAGCAGCTATTCCAGTTATCACCATCTTGTTAATATTTGAGAGTCATGCAGATCTTGCAGAAGACCAACTAAGTACCTATCAACGTAATATCTACCGTATACGACTCAATGCTGGAACGCGGAAACGGTATCTCATTATCTCAACCGGAGAATAAGTTAATAAGCTCATTATTTTACCTAGGCATATGGGGTTTATTACAGGACTTCTGCAGAACCTGCAAAACCTAACACGTCTCCTAGTTATCGTCGCATTTTTGCCCTTACTTCTCTCCGAGAGGTCATCATGGAGTGCCCCGGTTTTTTGGGGAATTCTGTTATCATTATTTTTTCTCCAGTTTGGATCTTTACAAGCTATTTGGACAAAATACTGGAAGATGGATCCGGTGAATAAATTATCAGTTGGTTTTGCAATATTTAGTATATTCTTTCTGATAGGATTTTTCTGGATCGGCTTCGACATGAAGCCCAATGTAATCATCAACACCATTCTCACCATATTCCTGTTGCTGAATTGGTATGCAATTATTCTCGCAGAGATTGATAAATATCCATATGAACCAATTTTTCGTGGAGAGGTAGAAGCATCTGATATAGATCGGTCATTTGATGGATTAATCATACCCTTGACAATTTCTGGATTTATGGCAATTTTGCTTATTTTGGCAGAGTCATTTATCCAATCAAATGCCAAAGAAATATTTCTAGTCTCCACCATCCGCTGGCTGATCACTCCTGCATTAGTCATGATATTTGGTCTTGCTCATTCGGTATTTCTTCAGGAGATTAATTGGATACCAAACGATGGAGTCACCCAATATATCACCCAAACGGCACCTGCAAAGCCTGACTCCATCGAAGTAGATGTCATGGAACAATATCTCTACCAGCTTGAACATGCAGAACCAACCGAGGAATTATTTGAATATCTTGATGAACACCTGCCCGTACTAGTAAATCATTGTAGAGAACTGCGTTATGCCAGAGTATTACATAGATTGGTCAGAGTATATGCTATCTGGGGAGAAAAAGTAGCTGATCAGATACACTATTTGCATCTACTTGTTGCTGCCTCCTTATCACGATTTCGAGTTCTGGGTATTGTACCAAGATACAATCGGATTATGTTCTATTCATATCTAGAATTACAGTACAAATTAGATAATCTACCAGCAGATTGGATGAAAATAATTGAATTTGAGGCATTGGAAGGAGAAGACGACTACCATCTTCTTGACTGGATTATTGGTCTACCATATGG
>Ga0102944_1000266_pt1 | contig 42645 bp, 36 predicted proteins | sample SalPonD_shore_MG_FD_78172 | JGI IMG/M metagenome (GOLD analysis project Ga0102944, IMG submission 78172) | Salt pond soil microbial communities from South San Francisco under conditions of wetland restoration - Salt Pond MetaG... | ecosystem: Environmental > Aquatic > Marine > Intertidal zone >... | reverse complement strand
CTTTGCAGCCATCGATAACGGTTTCCATTTCGTCGCCGATGGGCAGCGCCGCGCTCAGGGTGGAGGGAAACACCACGGCGTCCAGCTTGTTCCCGCTGAAATAATCCCCGACCGTCCGGTGCAACTGTTTGAGTGCCACCTCGGCTTCGCGATGACCGTCTTCGGACACGGCGCCCGGGGCGTCGGGCGCCAGCACGTTTTCATAGAAGGCGCGCATGCGCGGGCCCGCCTGCTCGAGCACTGCGGGCAGGCCGCCGGCAAAACCTATGTTACGCAGAAAGGTGTCCAGGGTGCGGTAGCATTGGTAACTCAGCATGGGAAAGTAGGATCGCTGCAGCAGGTCTTCCACGTCCGGGATATCGGCATCGACCAGCACGGTCCCCGCATCCTTGAGGCGGATGAGGGCGTCTTCGATTACCACCCGGGTTTCCGACGCCATTTCTTTATAGAAATATCCGCGCGGCACGCCCAACCGCACCTTGTTCAGGGGCAGGGCGGCGGCGGGTCTGGCGCCGGTGATCACGGAATCGAACAGGATGATATCGGCGACACTGTGGGCCATGGGGCCGAGCTGATCGAATTCCGGCACCAGGGGTACCACTTCCCCGTTGGGATATCTGCCGGTGGTCGGCCGGAAACCCGCCAGGCCGCACAGGGAGGAGGGCACGCGGATGGAACCGAAGGTGTCCTCACCGACGCCCAGCGGCGCCATGCCCGTAGCGACGGCGGCGGCGGTGCCGCCCGAACTGCCGCCGGGGATTAGCGCGGGATCGAAGGGGTTGTGTACCGGGCCGAAGATTTCATTGTTGCTGGTGTGGCCCGTGGACAGTTCGTGCAGGTTGGTCTTGCCCATTACATAGCCGCCGGCCTCCTTGAGGCGGGCGATGAGCGGCGCATCGATACGGCGTTCCAGGGTTTTCAAAGCCGCCGTGCCCCCGGTGGTGGGATAGTCCGCGGTAAAGACGCTGTCTTTGACCGGAATGGGCAGGCCGTGCAGCGGGCCGGACCTTTCGCCGCGCGCGCGGCGCCGGTCGGCGGCGCGGGCAGCCTCGAGCACCTGATCCGGCGCCAGGGCGATGAAGGCATTCAGATCCTGTTTTTCCCGGGCGCGCCGGAGCAGGGCCTGTGCATAGTCTTCGGCGCTGATATCGCCGGATTGCATGCGTGATACGGCTTCGCCGGCGCTGAGCCTGATCAGGGTTTCTTCGGTCATGGCGGGATCCTTGGTAACGGTGACTGCCCGGGCCGGTCTTACAATGTCACCACGACCTTGCCCACCTGCTGGTTGGATTCCAGGTAGCGGTTGGCTTCGGCGATTTGATCGAAGGGGAAGGTCTTCGCGATCACCGGCTTCAGCTTGCCGCGCGCCAGCCCCTGCAGGATGAGCGCCTTGTGCCGCTGGAAGCGGTGGGGGTGATGCCAGATCTCCGAGGCGATCCAGCCGCGGATGCTGAGACCCTTGAAGGCGGACTGCCAGTGCGGGTAGGGCGTGTCCTGCTCGCTCAGGCCGCCGTAGATAAACAGGATGCCGCGCTCGCACATGGATTCCGCCAGCTTTTCCACGAACGGCCCGCCCACCGGGTCGAAGACGATGCGGGCGCCCTTGCCGCCGGTGATCTTCATCACTTCCTCGACATAGTCCTGTTCCTCGGTAGCGACCACGTGCTGGGCGCCGTGCTGCAGCAGGGCGTCGCGCTTCCTGTTGCTGCGGGTGGCGGCGATGGACACGGCGCCGGTCCAGTTGGCGAGCTGGATGGCGGCGAGGCCGACGCTGCTGGAGGCGGCGCGGATGACGACGTAGTCGTCCAGGGTCGCCTGCGCCCCCTCGATAATGGCCAGGGCCGTGCAATACTGCATCCAGATACAGGCGCATTCTTCCGGGGACAGATCGGGCGGGGGTTCGACCAGGCTGCTCGCGGGCACGATGGCTTCCTCCGCCCAGACGCCGTAGGTGCCGAGGCGGAAGTTGGGCATGACGCAGGCCGCGTCGCCGGCTTTCCACCCGCTGACGCCAGGGCCGACGTCCACGATCTCGCCGTAGGCCTCGTAGCCAATCGTCGTCGGCAACTCCGGCTGGATGGGATATTTCCCCGCGCGGAACATGGCCTCGGCCCGGTTGAGACCGAGGGTTTTCACGCGGATGCGGGCTTCGCCTTCTTTCGGTGCGCCGACTTCCGTCTCCTCGATGCGGAGGACGTCGGGCTCGCCCAGTTCATGCACCATGACTGTTTTTGTCATCGCTCCCCCTTTAAGCAGCGGATGTCGGGATGGTCAAAGATCGAAAGCCAATGTAGCAATTCCTCCCGGTCTTTTAAACAGGCATGAAAATACGGGATCGAAATGCAGGGAATGCTGACACAGCGCTCTCCTGCAACTTTGGCGGGGTGATTAAACGGTGCTATTCTTGACCGTAACAGTCAGGGTGGAGGCGGGCCTAGGCATGGGGAAGTTCCTGGAGGAACTGAAACGGCGTAACGTCTTCAAGGCCGGTATCGCCTATGCCGTCGTGGCGTGGCTGCTGATCCAGGTGGCGGCGATTGTGTTGCCTACCTTCGGCACTCCGCACTGGGTTCTGCAGGCGGTGACCTTCATTATCATTCTCGGCTTTCCCGTAGCGGTTTTTCTGGCCTGGGCGTACGAACTTACCCCCAAGGGTGTAAAAAAGACTCCGGATGCGGATGGTGATATAACGCCGCCGCGAGGCACTCCGATGCCGTCGCAACGTCACACTACCCGCTTCTGTACCGCCAGCGACGGGGTCAGGCTGGCCTACATGACCGCAGGCGAGGGTCTCCCGCTGGTGAAAACAGCGAACTGGCTGTCTCACCTGGAAATGGACTGGGAAAGCCCCATATCCGGTCCCCTGCTCCGTGACCTGTCCGCGTCCTTTGAACTGACGCTCTATGATGAACGGGGCAACGGTCTGTCGGACTGGAATGTCGACGACCTGTCCCTGGATGCCTTCGTCGGCGACCTGGAGACGGTGGTGGAGGCGGCCGGCCTGCAGCGCTTTGCCCTGCTGGGGTTTTCCCAGGGCTGCGCAGTGTCCATTGCCTACGCGGCCAGGCACCCGGATCGCCTCACGCATCTCGTCCTGTTTGGCGGCTTCGCGCGGGATTTTCGCGGCCCGGAGCAGGTCAATGCCGTGGCCACGCTGATCGAACAGGGCTGGGGCCAGAAAAATCCCGCCCTCCGGCAATACTTCACCTCTGCCGTGATGCCGAATGCAACCAAGGAGGAATACGATGCGTTTAACGAATTGCAGAGGGTTTCCACCACTCCCGAAAACGCTGCCCGCCTGTTCCGTGCGTTCCATAGCATAGACGTTACCGCGCTGGCCTCCACGATCACCGTGCCCACGCTGGTGCTGCACGCCCGCCACGAGCAGGGCGTGCCGTTCGAGGTGGGACGCGAGATGGCGGCCCTGATCCCGGATTCGCGTTTTGTCAGCCTGGAAGGAGAAAACCACTTTCCCCTGGAACGGGAACCCGCCTACGCCCGATTCATGGAAGAGGTGTCAAGGTTTATCAACGAGTCCGGTTAGCACAGGCCTGGCGGTGCGCCGGGGTTACTGCCGCAGCCAGGCATGCACCTCGTCCAGAATCTGTTTCACCGTCTCCAGGCGATCCTCGCCGGGCAGGTTTTGATCGACTTCGTAGCCGGTCTGGATAAGGCACCAGGCCAGGTTGCGGTAGGACGGCCGCAGATCCCTGACTTCGGCCGGGTCGATGCTGACGCTCTGGCCGGGAATGGCCGGATTGAGTTCGTCGCGCAGGTAGATGCAGTCGAAGCTGTACAAACGCCAGGTGCCGTCGCGGCGCTCGGCCCGGTAGATGAAGCGGCCGTGGGCGGAGAGGATCATCTCGACACCGTTTATCTTCTGGGGAATATCGATGATAGCGGTGAGGCTGGCCAGGGCGCGGTCGCCGTTGAGGGTCACCAGTACCGGGGCCAGCCGATGCTTGGCCAGCATGCCCCGTTTCGCCATGTCGATGGAACCGTCGACGAACCCGGGACCGCTGCCGTTGAACCAGCTGATGCGGACCCGGGAATCCGGGTGGAAACAGTCACGCATGGTGTCCCAGTTACCCAGATCGCGGCTCTCCCGCTCCCTGAGCACCAGTTGCGACACCGCGGTCACGGCGGCACTGGTGATGACTTCCGCAGGTAATTCGTTGCTCATTTTTCCCCCTCTATGATTTTTTCATTATTCGCGGAACAGGCGGAATGCCAGGCTCTTCTCGCCATTTCCCCGGGAGTGGACCTGTATAACTGATTGTATACGCGATATATTGTCAGGAATTCAGGGTGTTTTACATCCTTAAGCCCTGCATTTTACATAAAAAATTGCGGTGTTAAGTTATGGCAGATTGCCGGGAGTTGCCGCAGGACCGGCTGGCGGCAGGCTTGCTTTGTTTACCGGCTTTCTGCTCCGGTCTTGATGAGCCGGTAATGAAAAAATAAAGAGAGGAAATTATGCCTGATAAAATCGCCCGCGCTGATGTGGTCGGCAGCCTGCTGCGTCCCGATTACCTGACTAAAGCCAAGGATCGTATGCGCGAAGGCGGCATCGATCGCGAGGAGTTGCGCCGCCTGGAAGACCAGGCCGTCATCGAGGCCATTGAACTGCAGGAAGCCGCCGGGATCCAGGCTATCACCGACGGGGAAATGCGCCGCACCAGCTGGATCACCTTCATTCCGCTGCTCGACGATCCGCTGTTCGAGGCGCCCGTCAGCGGTTTCGAATTCCTGGAAGCCGATGCCGGCTGGGTGGGCCTGTGGAAAGAGGCCGACGGCAAACCGGTCCCGGCGGAAACCATCCGGGAGGCATTCCACATGCCCAGGGAACCCTTCATCACGAGCAAGCTGGAACTCAAGCGCGATATTGCCCGCGACGAATACGCCTTTCTCAAGGAACATGCCCGCGGCCGCACCAAGTTCAATATTCCCTCGCCCAGCTGGCATCGTATTTTCTGGCATCCCGATTATTCGAAGGACGCCTATCCCACCTCCGACGATTTTATTGCCGCCGTGGCCGATTTCTACCGGGAGCATATTGTCGAGCCGCTGCTGTCCATGGGGTGCGACTATATACAACTGGATGCCCCCAATTACGCCCAGTGGCACATCGATCCCGACAACCGTGCGGCGTTCGAGCGCAATGGCCATGATATGACCCATGAACTGGTCGCCGATGCCGAGTTTGATAACAAGGTGTTCGAAGGGATCGGCAGTAATGTCACCACGGGCATCCACCTGTGCCGCGGCAACGCCCCGCGCGGCGTGTACCTGGCCAGCGGCGGCTACGAAGCCATCGCCAGTGAGATTTTTCCGCGCTGGAGCAACATCAACACGCTGCTGCTGGAATACGATTCCGAACGGGCCGGCGGTTTCGAGCCGCTGGCGGAGACGCAGGACCACCAGGTGGTGGTGCTGGGCCTGGTCACCACCAAGGATGCGAAACTGGAGAAAGACGAAGTCGTGACGGGACGTATCAACGAGGCGGCGAAAGTCGTACCGCTGGAACGCCTGGCCCTCAGCCCCCAGTGCGGCTTCGCTTCCGGCGAATTCGCCGACACCATGACCCTGGCCCAGGAGAAGGCCAAGCTGGAACTGGTGGGCCGGATCGCACGGAAAGTATGGGGAGATCAGGAATAAGCAACGGGTAACAATCAGTGTTGATTGATTTGGCGGGGGCCTCTGCTTAAATGAATCATCTGCCCGTGTAACGGATTGTAAGGGGGAGAAGATCATTACTGTCGTCATTGACGATGAGGAAGTCGACCGGTATCTCTCTTTGCCGGCATGAATTGCAGCCATGGGTACGGCCCTTGGCGAATTCATCAAAGAGGAAGCGCCCACCCGCCGCGCTGCTGTTATCCGGCGCGCCACCCGGATCCGGTCCGGCGTTATCAATCGAACCACACGGTATGGCAAATAGTCCAGTTTTATCATATAGATAGAATTTATTATGAGCGGGAAGGGTAGCCGTTTCCGTCAATGTCGGGTAAGCTGTGGGGCATTGAATTCCGCAGTGTTACATTGAAACCATTGAACAGCAGAGGGTCATCGAGCATGGCTGGTACCAAGAAAGAGAAAGCCTACGAGGATATCCCCGGCACCTGGGTATTCGACGCCCAGCGCGCCCGCAAGGGATATCCCCTGAACAAGTTTTTCATGTCGCTGATGAGCGCGGACAACCGCAAGGCGTTCCTGGCGGACGAGGCCGGCTATCTGAAGAAATTCAATATGTCCGACGAGCAGGCCGAGGCGGTCATGAAGCGCGACTGGAACCGGATGCTGGAACTGGGCGGCGTGGTCTACTGTCTGGCCAAGCTCTCCTTCACGGATCAGCACTCTTATCAGCACATGGCGTCCGAGATGACCGGCATGAGCGAGCAGGAATACGTGAACATGATGCTGGCGGGTGGAAGATCGCCCGACGGCTGGCGCTCCAAGGCGGAACGGGGGGAGAAATAATGGCGCGTATTATCGCCGGGATCGGCACTTCCCACACCCCCGCCATCGGCGCGGCCGTGGACAACGGCAAGACGGAGACGGATTACTGGAAGCCGCTGTTCAAGGGCTACGAGTGGTCGAAGAAGTGGATGGAGGAAACCGCGCCGGACGTGGCCATCCTCGTCTACAATGACCACGCCAACGCCTTCGATTTCAGCATCATCCCCACCTTCGGCGTGGGCTGCGCGGACGAATTTCCCATTGCAGACGAAGGCTGGGGACCGCGACCGGTACCCGTGGTCAAGGGCTATCCTGAACTGGCCTCCCACATTGTGCAGTCGGTGATCCTGGACGAGTTCGATCTCACTATCTGTAACGAAATGCAGGTGGACCACGGTCTCACCGTGCCCATGACCCTGCTCTGGGGCCAGCCCAAGGCATGGCCCGTGCGCGTCATCCCGCTGGCGGTGAACGTGGTGCAGTATCCGCCGCCCACCGGCCATCGCTGCTATGAACTGGGCAAGGCCATTCGCAGGGCAGTGGAAAGCTGGGACGAGGATCTGAAGGTGGTGGTCTTCGGCACCGGCGGAATGTCGCACCAGATCCAGGGTCCGCGCGCCGGACTCATCAACAGTGAATTCGACAAGGCCTTCCTCGACGATCTCACCCGCGATCCCCAGCGCCTGTTGAAAATCCCGCACGTGGAATACATGCGCGATGCCGGCGCCGAGGCGGTGGAGCTGGTGATGTGGCTGGTCATGCGCGCCGCCCTGGGCGACAAGGCCGAGGAAGTCTACCGCTTCTACCATGTCCCGGCCTCGAGCACGGGCGTGGGCCACATTATTCTGGAAAGCCGTTAGCGCGGAGGAGGCCTTTCATGGCCACAGGCTGGGCCCGGGACGGGGCCGTACAGGATCAGATCGACGCCAGCGTCGAGGATGCCGTCAATCAGGCGCGGAGCCACCTGCCCAAGGGCGAAAGCCTGACCCATTGCGAGGAATGTGGTGAGGCCATCCCGGAGGCCCGGCGCCAGGCTATCCCCGGTGTGCGCCTGTGCGTAACCTGCCAGGCGGAGCATGACGGGGAGCAGTCCTTCCACAGCGGCTACAACCGCCGCGGCAGCAAGGACAGCCAGCTACGCTAGAAAATCCGTCACCTTCTTCTTCGCGATCAATCTCACCCTCGGTCCGTTAGCCGCGATACTTTTTCGGCGGAAACTTCGCCAGGATGGCGTTAACGGCCTCATTGATTATGGGTACGGGATTGGCCCGGTCGCTCTCCGTAATGCGCTTGGATGTATGGCCGTGCCAGATCGGCTGATGCGAAGCCTGGTCGAAGATGTCGATGGCCAGTGTGCCTTCCTGGTAGGTCCAGGTGCGCACCTCGTAGTACCAGAACGAGTGCCGCCAGTACCAGCCGCCCCGGTACGCTACCGGATAGGAGTCGATATCGATGCGATCGCGGGTGCCCACCGTGAAGGCAACGGTGAAGTCGGCATCTTTCCTGTCGGCGGCCATGGTGTAACCCTTGCTCTTCAGCGCGGTTTCAATGGCATTGAGGATATGCTGCCGCGTCATGGGGCTGATTTCGGGGCTGGCCCCGACCGGAACCAGGAGGGGGTTGTCGCTGACCCAGGCAAAAGTGTGGTAGCGGCTGAAGTCGGCCTGTCTGTCGTAATCGGTGCGTACCGGCAGAGTGGTGGCACAGGCGGTTAAGAATGCGAGCAGCAACAGGGCCATGCCCGTACGCGATCCGGCCTGTGGCCGTTTGCCCCCGGCGACTGGTAAATAATTTAACCCGATTCTCATGGCTTCCTCCGGCTGGTAATCATTGCCGGCAAAAGTGTAATCCGTGTATTGCACGGCGTTCTGATCGAGATCAGGAAGAGGGTGGATTCGGCACGGCCATGTATCGGGACGACGACGCAGTAATCCAACTATTGTGTGTCAGGTATAGATCTTCGCGCGTTGGTTAGTTTGCGGTGGCCTGGTCATGCCTGGTTGATTCAATGCGGTTGCGCCCCATGTCTTTTGCACGGTAAAGGGCAAAATCGGCTTCTTTGAGCAGTTCCATCCCCGGCGCGGCCTCGCCTTCGGCGAGGGTGGCGATACCCAGGCTGATGGTCAGCCCGACCGTCTCGTTTCCGGCGCGGATGCTGTGCTCCTCCACCTGTTCACGCAGTCTCTCGGCCAGTCCGTGAGCATTGGTCATGTCCGAACCGGTCAGGACGACGGCGAACTCCTCACCGCCGATGCGGGCCAGCAGATCCTGGCGCCGCAGGTTGTCCTGCACCAGTTTCACAATCTCCACCAGCACGAGGTCGCCGGTGGCATGACCGTAATTGTCATTGATCAGTTTAAAATGATCGATGTCGAACAGCAGTATGGCTGCGGGTCCCTCCAGGGTTTCGATGCGAGCCATCAGTTCCCGGCGGTTGACCGCGCCGGTTAGCGGATCGGTCAGGGCGAGTTTCCGCAGTTCCCTGTTGGCGGCCTGCCTTTGCCGGTTCATGGATTGCAGTTCAGCGTGACGGGATTCCAGGGACTGCTGCAGCTCCAATTGTTTGCGCAGGGTGCGATGGTAGCTGCGCCAGACATCCGTGCGCAGTCCCAGCCAGATGCTCACGACCAGACAGGCGATAAATATCTGCGTATTGGTATACAGCGCGGTGGCGACCAGCGTGCATATGCCGGTGGAGGCGAGACGTACATAAAGAATGCCGGGTATGGCGGCATACGGTCCCATAATGCTTCCGAATACCATCATGAACAGTAATATGCCCACCCCCGGCCCGTTCAGTTCCGGCAGCATCAGGAACGGTCCCACCCCCCAGACCAGCCCGTACAAAGTGTTGATCAGCAGAAAGCCCACTGCCTTGTTTTCGGTATCAACACTGAATTTCTCCTGGCGATTTATCCGTGCTCCATACAGACGCGGCATCAGCCCGCCCAGTATCACTGCAACCACCCAGGCGACGTGCAGGGGATCCCGGGTCTGCGTTATGATAAGAGCGGAGAGGATGATCAGGGTCAGGCTGTTGGTAAACAGGCTTTGCAGCCGGATACCGGCACACAATGTCTGCAGAAGCCGCGCGCGGGTTTCCGGCCCGGCTCCATGCCAGCCGATTAAGACATCTCGAATTGTGTCGTGAGTCAGCCTTGCCATTATTTAATCATTTACGCAGACATTTTATGTCAACACCAGCCTGTACCCGGCGGGGCCACTAATGGAACATGTTGATACCATCGCACGTATAAGCCGCCTTGCGGAAACAGTGCGCGAAACAGCACCGCTGGTACATAATATGACCAATCTGGTCATGCAATACGACACGGCCGCCGTTATCGCCGCCGTGGGCGGAACTCAATTGACGCTGCACACCATTGAGGAAGCAGCCGATATGGCCGCCTTGTCCGGCGCTATCGCAGTCAATCTCGGTACCCTGGATAATGCCTTCCTCCGCAGTGTGCGGGAAGCCCTTCGTGTTGCGGGTACTTCAGCCCGTCCCTGGGTCGTGGATCCCGTAGCGGCCGGTCTGACCGCATACCGGACGCGGGCTGCACAGGAAATCCTGAACCTGGGTCCCACAGTCATCAAGGGGAACGCCAGTGAAATCCTGGTGCTGGCGGGCGGCCCCGAGCGGGGTCACGGCGCCGACAGCCTGCATGAGGTTGATGATGCGGCCACCGCAGGCAGAACTCTGGCGCAGCGCCATGGCTCGATAGTTGTTATCAGCGGATCGGAGGATATGATAACCGATGGGGAACAAATCGTCAGGGTGGCCAATGGCCGGCCAATCATGGGTCGCATGATTGGTTCCGGCTGCATGCTGACGGCTGTCATCGGCTGTTTTCTGGCCGTGAGCGAGGATCCCTTCGAGGCTGCACTTGCCGCCGTCGCCTTTTTCAACGTGGCGGGAGAGGTGGCCGCGGAGAGTGCGGGCGGGCCGGGCAGCCTCAAGCCGCTGTTTATCGATGCGCTTTATGAGCTCGACCGCAAGGCACTGAACGAGCGCGTGCGTCTCAGTTACGTGACATAAAGGCACCGTCCCCGCGGATAATCTCCGGCATCTGGACGACGCTGGTGCGAACAGGGTTCGGCAAGGGGCGGCGGCCGGGCTTTCCACCCGGCCACCGCAATGCCGGATTTATGGATGCGGTATCTAGAACCCGTAGTGGCCGGAGACCCCGAAGACGACGTTTTCATTACCTTCCCCGAAGTCGATGGCGACGCGCGGGGTGACGGTAATGCGCCCTTGCTTGAGAATATCGTAGCCGGCGCCGATGCGGAAGCGGGCGTGGTCGCTGGCGTTTTCCCTGAACTCGATGCCCGCGCCGCCGGTCAGTTTTAACCTGGACATGGAGGCCGGGCGGTAATGGGCGGTTGCGAGCGCTACCGTGTCATCATTGCCGAACCTGACATTGGGGGTAAACTCAACAAGCCCGCCAACACTCCACGGCCGTGCCTGTTGCAACTGATGCTCGTATTCGGCGCCGAAAGTGAAGTCGGTGTTATAGCGATCGGTAAAGCCGATGAACCCTCCCAGGGAGTCGGGATAAGAGGCAGCACCCTGGGCCAGCGCCGGTTCGGCGCAGATCAGGGAAAGTAACAGCAGACCGGGTATGGCAAAGGATTTTTTCTTGAAAACATTCATATCAGGCACCTCACTCCTTATCAATGACATTTGTGACGGTGAATATGATTGTTGCCGGCTGAAGGGAGATGGGGCAATCAACGGACAACAAGACTACATAGTCGGATTGGTGCAAACAATTTTTCTCATGTGAAAAGACTCGCAGAAACGGCGGATAGTTCGGTCACTGTTCACATTTACATTTTGTTTTGTGAAAAATTTTGCATTACCAGGTATTTGTGTTTGCAATGCCTGCCCGACAGGTATGAAACCACCGGCGTGAAACGTCAGCCGCCGGCGCATTACCCTGTCGACAGGGGCTGACGTTGCGGGTAGTGTATGAGTGCAGGCATTACCGGTGCTGCATGGAAGGTAAGGAGGCGCGACAGAGATGATGCCCGTTCCCCCGTGTCATGGTGAGTCGCCATGACCGTCCATAACAGCGAGATCGCGGTCCTGTTCGACCGCCTGGCCGATCTGCTGGATATCGAGGGCGCCAATCCCTTCCGGGTGCGTGCCTACCGCAACGCGGCGCAGATGCTCCGCGGCCATCCGCGGGACATGGACAGCCTGATCAAACAGAACGAGGACCTGACGGAGCTGCCCGGTATAGGCAAGGACCTGGCGGAGAAGATCAAGACCATCGTCGAGACGGGCAAGCTGCCGGCGCTGCAGGAAGTGGAGGCGCGCACGCCGGGCGTGCTCAGCGACCTCATGAAGATCCAGGGCCTGGGGCCGAAGCGGGTCAAGGCCCTGTACAAGAACCTCGGCATCCGCAGCATCGACGATCTCCGGCGCGCCGCCGCCAGCGGCCGCATCCGCGAACTTGAGGGTTTCGGTGCCAAGACCGAGCAGATGATCCACGAGCGCCTGGAGCACTTCACCGGCAAGGAACAGCGTACCCGGCTGTTCGAGGCAGAGGCCGTGGTCAATTCCCTGCTGGAACACCTGCGCCGCCACAAGGGCGTCAAGGATGTCACGGTGGCCGGCAGTTTCCGGCGGCGCCGGGAAACCGTAGGCGACCTCGACATCCTGGTGACTGCGAAGAAGGGCGCGGACGTCATTGATCACTTCGTCAAGTACGATGAGGTGGCGGAAGTGATCTCCAAGGGCACCACCCGTTCCACCGTCCATCTGCGTTCCGGCCTGTCCGTGGATCTGCGTGTCGTGCCTCAGGTCAGCTACGGGGCGGCATTGCATTATTTCACCGGTTCCAAGGCCCACAACATCGCGGTGCGTACGCGGGGTGTCAAGAAGGGTTACAAGATCAACGAGTACGGCGTATTCAGGAAGGACAAACGCATTGCGGGCAGAACCGAAGAGGAAGTCTACGAGAGCGTCGGCCTGCCCTATATCCCGCCGGAACTGCGCGAGAACCGGGGCGAGCTGGAAGCCGCGCGCAAGGGAAAGCTGCCGGAGCTGATCACGGTGAAGGATATTCGCGGCGATCTGCACTGCCATACCAACGCCACCGACGGGCACCATACCCTGAAGCAGATGGCGGACGCAGCCGCTGAACGCGGCTATGAATACATGTCCATCAACGATCATTCCCGGCACGTCACCGTTGCCCATGGCCTGGACAAGAAGCGCTTGCTGGAACAGATCAGGGCCATCGACAAGATCAACGAAAAGCTCGAGGGTTTTACGGTGCTGAAGTCCATCGAGCTGGATATTCTCGAGGACGGCACCCTGGATCTGCCCGACGGTGTGCTCAAGGAGCTGGATCTCACCGTCTGCTCGGTGCACTACAAGTTCAACCTCTCGCGCAGCAGGCAGACCGATCGCATTCTCCGGGCCATGGACAATCCGTATTTTAATATCCTGGCCCATCCCGGCGGCAGGCTCATCAACGAACGCGATCCCTATCCCGTGGATATGGAAAAGGTTGCCCGGGGTGCACTGGAGCGGGGCTGTTTCCTGGAAGTCAACGCCCAGCCCAGCCGGCTGGATCTGACCGACGAGGATTGCAAGATGGTGAAGGAAATGGGACTCAGGGTATCCGTGGCCACGGACGCTCACAGCACCTCCAACCTGGACCTGATGCGCTTCGGCGTGGACCAGGCACGGCGGGGCTGGCTGGAGAAGGGTGACGTCATCAATACGCGATCGTTGCGCGAATTGAAAAAACTGCTGAAGAGGAAATAGATAATAAGGAATAGGGGATAGCGGACAGGAGAGAGTTATGCCGGAATTGCCGGATGTGGAAACCTTCAGGCGTTACGTCGGTGCCACGGCGTTGCACCAGCGCGTCAGCAAGACGCGGGTGACGGGTAGATCGCTCTTGAAGGGGACTACGCCGGCGGGCCTGGGACGGGCGTTGCACGGGAGAACGTTCGAGAAGACAGACAGGCACGGCAAGTATCTGTTTATCGCCCTCGATAGCGGCGGCTGGCTGGTGCTGCATTTCGGTATGACCGGCGAACTCCACTACTACCGGCACGACGGAAAGGAACCGGACTATACACAGTTCCTGGTCAGTTTCGGCAATGACTACGAGCTGGCTTACAGCGCGCCGCGCAAGCTGGGCCGTATCTCGCTGGCGGACTCACCGCCGGCGTTCGTCGCCGCACAGGGACTGGGTCCGGATGCCCTGACCCTCGATGAAAAGACATTCATGGCGCTGCTTGCCGGCAGCCGGGGCAGTCTCAAGCCCTGGCTCATGGATCAGAAGAAAATCGCGGGGATCGGCAACGTTTATTCCGATGAAATCCTGTTCCAGGCACGGCTGCATCCCGGCACCGCCGCCGCCAGGCTGGACAGGGCGGCGCAGCGACGACTGTTCCGTGCCATGCATACCGTGCTGGAAAAGGCGATCAAGGCCGGGGCGCAGCCGGAGCGCATGCCGCGCAGTTTCCTGCTGCCGCGCCGTGAAAAAGGCGGGCGCTGTCCGAAATGCGGCACCGGGCTGGCCACCACCCGCGCCGGCGGCCGCACGGCCTGGTACTGTCCGCGCTGCCAGAAGAAATAATAGCCACAAGCCACGAGCTACAAGTAACAGGCGGTAACGAGGCAACATCAACTGTACAGCCCCTACAGGCCGCTAGTGAACTGTTAAGTATTATTTATGAGCCACAGAGAGCACAGAGGACACAGAGAGAGGAATTTAAAAAGTTACCGTCTACGATTTGCCTGATCTGGCATTAATTGTGTATATGCGCGTTTATGAGTTATTTACTAATGTTTCGTCTGTGTACCTCTGTGTCCTCTGTGGCAAACATTCAATAGCCGCACTCGCAGGCGTTGATGACTAGCAGGGAAGTGGTACATTTGCATACTCCCGAGCCCCGAGCTTCAGCTCTCTTTCGCGAGGCTCTTGTGCACCACTTCATAGAGATTGTGGCTCAGGGATTCTGCCGCGGCCATTCGTTCCAGTTGTTTGCACATCATTTCCGCGCGCTTTGACTCGAAGCGGCGCCAGCGTGTCAGGCGGCCGGCCAGGTGTGCCGCCAGGGCGCCGTTCATCGCATCGATCTTCAGAATATAGTCGGCAAGGAAACGGTAGCCGCTGCCGTCCGCGCGGTGCAGACCCGGCATGTTGTCGGCGGCGAAAGCCCCGATCACGGCGCGCACGCGGTTGGGATTGCGCAAGCTGAAGACGGGATGGCGCATGAGTTCCTTCAGACGATCGAGCACGTCGTCGCGCCGGGCGGTCGCCTGCAGGCGTAACCACTTGTCCAGGACCAGAGGGGTGTCCCGCCAGCGTTGTTCGAAATCCGCAAACAGGGCTTCCCGCATCTCGCCGGACAGATCGTTGATGGCGGACAGGGCGGCGAGGGAGTCGGTCATGTTGTCGGCACTCTCGTACTGGGCGCGGCAGTATGCGGTCAGGGCATTCGGATCGGCTTCGCATAAATAATCCATGATGACCCGCTGCAGGCGCCGGCGACCGATGTTCTCCGCATCCAGCCGGTACGGCCCGTCCGCCCTGAGAGCTTCGTAAAGCGGCGCGAGTCGTTCGCCCAGGGCCTGCGCCAGGAACTGTTTCAGCGCCTTGCGTGCGCCGACCACCGCATCCGGATCGACCACGTCCAGCTGCTCGGCGATCTCGGTCTCGCCGGGCAGGGACAGCATTTCGGCGATGAGGGCCTTGTCCTCCAGGGGACCGTCAGCCAGAGCCGTGAAGGTTTCGCCCAGGGCTGCGTCGAATTGCGGCTGTCCGCCCGCGCCGAGGGCATCCAGGGCCCGTAGCGCCGCGCGCAGCAGCAGGGTCTGGCCGGCATCCCAGCGGCTGAAGGGATCGCTGTCATGGCGCACCAGGAAATGCAGATCGCTTTCCGTGTGCGGTGGATCCAGCGTTACCGGCGCCGAGAAGCCGCGCAGCAGGGAGACCACCGGCTTCTCCGGCACGGAGCGGAAGCGGATAGTGGTTTCCGGCTCGCGCAGGTGCAGCAGCGCCGAGCCGTCCTCCCGCATCTCCACGCCGGCACCGTCCTCCGGATCGGGGGTGACGGCGTTGCCCGCGCCGTCCAGCAGGCCCAGGCGCAGGGGGATGTGCATGGGGTCCTTGTGTTTCTGTCCCGGCGTCGGCGCCAGTTCCTGGCGCAGGGTGAGCTCATAGATCCGTTTGTCCGCATTGTACCGCTCGTGCACGGTGAGTTTCGGCGTGCCCGCCTGGCTGTACCAGAGCCGGAACTGGCCGAGATCGCGGCCGGAACTCTGCTCCAGGGCTTCCACAAAATCCTCGATGGTCACCGCCTGACCGTCGTAGCGGTGCAGGTAGTCCTGTACACCCTTTATGAAAGCGTCATTGCCGAGGATGGTGTGCATCATACGGATCACCTCGGCGCCTTTCTCGTACACCGTTACGGTGTAGAAGTTATCCATCTCGATATAGGATTCCGGCCGGACCGGGTGCGCCAGCGGTCCGGCATCCTCCGGAAACTGGGCGCGCCGCAGCATGCGTACTTCCTGGATGCGCTTGACCGCGGCCAGGCCCTGGTCGGCGCTGAACGACTGTTCGCGGAACACGGTCAGGCTTTCCTTCAGGGACAGCTGGAACCAGTCGCGCAGGGTGACGCGGTTTCCGGTCCAGTTGTGGAAATACTCGTGGGCGATGACGTCGGTGATGGACAGAGAGTCCTCGTCGGTGGCCGTGGCGGCGTCGGCCAGGATGAAGCGGTCATTGAACAGGTTCAGGCCCTTGTTCTCCATGGCGCCCATGTTGTACGTGGAGACGGCCACGACCATGTACACGTCGAGATCGTATTCCAGGCCGTAGACGCGTTCGTCCCAGGCCATGGCTCGCTTCAGGGAGTCCACCGCCTGGTCACACTTGTGTTCGTTGCCGCGATCGACGTAAAAGCGCAGGGCCACCTCGCGCCCGCCGGCGGTGGTGAATGTGTCTTCCACGCAGGCCAGGTCGCCGGCCACCATGGCGAACAGGTAGCAGGGCTTGGGATGGGGATCGTCCCAGGTGACCCAGTGGCGGTCACCTTCTTCCCCACGGTCCACCGGGTTGCCGTTGCTGAGCAGCACCGGGTAACGGTTCCGGTCGGCGCGGAGGGTGGTGTGGAAGCTGGCCATGACGTCGGGGCGATCCAGGTAATACGTAATGTGCCGGAAGCCCTCCGCCTCGCACTGGCTGCAGAGTATATCGCCGGAGCGGTAGAAGCCCTCCAGGGCGGTGTTGTTGTCGGGATCGATTTCCACCCGGGTTGCCACCCGGCACTGGTCCGGGAGCTCCATGATGGTCAGTCCGTCATCGATGATTTCGTAGCGGCTTTCATCCAGGGGCGCGCCGTCCAGTTCGAGGGACAGCAGTTTCAGTCCCTCGCCGTCCAGCCGCAGGGGCGCACCGGCGGGACGGTCGGGATTGCGCTCGATGTGCAGGAGGGCGCGCACCTCGGTGTGCTCGCCGATGTCGACGTCGAGATCGATATGGCGGATGTAATAATCCGGGGCGGTGTAATCCTTGCGATATTTGGTCTGCGGGGCTGATGTCATGCGGTTGTGCCTGCGTCGGGCCCGCGCGGGCGGGCGTACGGAATTGTAGCCGGTATGGTACCGGAGAATGGCGCGCGGGTTAACGTCCGGCCGGGAAGAAGCGCCTGGTGCGAGTTTGATTCAGCCTGTCCGGCTGTGCTCCGGGCTGCATGGCACTGCAGGCCGGGAACGGCTTGTAACCACCCGGAACAGGACGTCATCTACGGATGGTCGGAGTGCCAGCTTGCGCATGTGCCTGCCGTCCCCCGGTGCTGCGTCCTTGCCGACATCCCTGCTTTTGCTGTTGCTATACCGTTTTGCCGTAAAAGATGAACGGTTCAAATCCGGAAATATCCGTTTTGGTATCCCTGCCTGATCGGAATCCACTCCGATCTTCGCACGCTTTGGCCGTTATGGTGATTGCTGCCCTAATAATTATGAATTTTTGGTCACCTTTACAGAGTAACCTCTTTTGATATTTCGTTATGTTAATCACAAACGGCCAACAAATCTGTTCCGATCCGGTTACCAACGCAGCAAGGATGTTTATAGTTTCAGTCACGCGATGCGATTTTTTATTGAACGGGTTGTTCAGGATCGCATCCGCTTAAACAACTATTAAAACAGATAATTATTACAAACGTTGTAAAAAATCCTGGAGACATTCTGCTGGAAACAGCGGCAGTAGTAACCACCGGCGCGAATTCATGGTTCCGTGCGCCTCTCGGAAGCGGGTATTTTTTGTAAGGAAATGCTGCCCGTCCGCCGATCCCTTCTATGGCGGATACTCCGGCCTTGAAAAGGCGAAGTATGATGATGTATGCAAACGTTCGACCCGTAAAACAACGGGGCATAACCCTGATCGAAGTGATGATTGCCATGGTTCTGGCGCTGTTATTGCTGGGGGGTACCGTCAGCATGTTCATAGCCAACAAGCGCATATACCGTGAACAGGAAGAAATGGCGCGCATGCAGGAGAATGCGCGTTTTGCCATTGGAATGATCGTGCACGATATCCGCATGAGCGGCTATACCGGTTGTGCCGATGATCCGAGGGCCGTGCAAAATCATGTCAATGGAGCTACAGGCGCGAATATCCTTGCCTTCGACAACGCGGTGGAAGGATCGGAAAATGGCGGTAACTGGGCGCCCGGGGGCAGTACCGACGTGACCGGCAGCATGTTGCCCGGCACGGACGGTATCACCGTGCGCTATCTGGATGATACGGGGCTCAAGGTCAAGCCGCCTTTCATGACGACAACCGCCGCGGATCTGCATATCCTGACCAATAACGGCCTCTACCAGGGCGAAATCGTCGGCGTTTACGACTGTGAGGATGTCGATATTTTCCAGATCAGCAACGCCAGTCCGGATACCAGCGGTTCCGTCGCGCATAACACCGGCACCGGCACTCCCGGCAACGCCACCAAGAATTTCCAGAAGAAATACCAGGGCGATGCCAGCATCGTAAAGCTTGTTTCCCGCCGCTATTACATCGGCACGGGCGCCTACGGGGGGCCGTCGCTGTTCAGGAACGAATTGTCCCGCGACCGGGATGACAGTGACGGAGACGGTAATACTACGGAGGTCATCCAGCACAGCGATGAAATGATCGAGGGAGTCGAAAACATGCAGATTCTGTATGGTGAGGATACTTCCGGCGGGGACAAAATTGTGGATACCTATGTCACCGCCGATAACGTCACCAACTGGAATGACGTGCTCAGTGTTCGCATAGCCCTGTTGATGCGTACCCTCAAACCCAATACCCAGATCCCTCCCGATACCTCCGTCCATACCCTACTGGGCGGAACGGCCGCAGGCGGTGCAACCGTCGGGCCCAAGAACGACTATTACCGGCGCCGTCTGTTTACGATGACAGTGGAGATCCGCAACAGGAGTATCTGATAAGGCGCTGAAGGCAGATACAGCCTTCAGTAAAGCGGATTAGATCGGGGCCCGGGTTGCGGGGCAGAATTAAAGCCAGGCTTGCCTTGCGTGCTGCATTCGTGCCGGCGGATAGGCTAGACTGTGGTCATCGGTATTGATACCCGGAGGATCCGATGGCCTGGAACAAGGTGACCCTGACCAGCACGCAAATCGAGGAACAGCACCAGCTGCAGGATCTGGAGAAGCAGTTTGAAAAACTGTACATCTCTGCAGGCGGTCCGGAGGACATGGCACTGCTCTCCGATAACGATTACAGCAACGGCAGCATAGGTATTTATTTCTCGCCCGGCTGCAATCCCCACTGCGCCGGGTTGATTGCCCGGTTTGACGGGAAAGAATGCGATCCGCCGCCCCTGAGCGGGGTGTTCGTCCTGGATGGCAATGACGAGGCGCTGGATCTGTTGAAACCGGGCTAGTCCGGCCGGTGGCCATGGTCGCCATTACTTCCGCTGTTCCTGATTTTCCGGTGATAGCTCACCCGACCATCGTGTCGCCGGGAGGGGCTGCCTTTCCCCCCTGTCGGGATATATAATGATTTCGTGCAATGTAAACGTAACAGGCTGTAACGGATCATGTTGATATTCAGGCAGATGGTTGATCTCAAGTCGTCGACGTATACGTATCTGCTCGCCGACGCTGACACCTCCGAAGCGGTGATTATCGACCCGGTGTTCGAGCAGGCACACCGTGACGCCGCGCTGCTGAAGGAACTGGGGCTCAGGCTGGTCTATACCATCGATACGCACCTGCATGCCGATCATGTTACCGGTGCATGGATGCTGAAAACGTGGACAGGCGCGCGCATCGGCATTTCGGCACAGGCCGGCGCGAACAACGCGGATGTGACTTTCCGGCACGGCGATCGCATCGAATTCGGACAGCGCTATCTGATCGTGCGCGAAACCCCGGGGCACACCAATGGTTGCCTCACCTACGTGCTCGACGACGAGAGCATGGCGTTCACCGGTGACTGCCTGCTGATTCGCGGCTGCGGACGTACCGATTTCCAGCACGGGGATCCGAGAAAGCTGTACCAGTCCGTGCACAGCCGGATTTTCACCCTGCCCGAGGAGACCCTGCTGTATCCCGCCCATGATTACCGGGGTCTTACCGTCACCAGCGTGGGCGAAGAAAAGCAGTACAACCTGCGTCTCGGCGGGAAACTGAGCGAGGACGATTTCGTCGGTTACATGCGCAATCTCAACCTGCCCCATCCCGGGCAGATAGATATTGCGCTGCCGGCCAATCTCGAGTCCGGCCGGCCCGGTGAGGAACTGGATGCCATGCAGGAAATGACCTGGGCGCCGCTGGAATACACTTTCTCCGGCATCTGGGAAATCATTCCCCAGACGCTGGAGGAAATCGTGGACAAGGCGCAGATCGTCGATGTCCGGGGCGCGGATGAATACGACGGCCCGCTGGGACATATTGCCGGGGCAAGCCTCGTCCCGCTGGACGAGCTGGAATCCCGGCTCGGGGAAATCGATCGCGACCGGCCCGTGGTCACGGTGTGCCGCGGCGGCGGGCGTTCGGCCCGGGCCGCGGTCATGCTGGAAAAGGCCGGCTTTTCCCGGGTGGCCAGCCTCGCCGGCGGCATGCTGCGCTGGCGCGCCGAGCACCGCGGGGTAGGACCCGCATAAACATTTGATTTGTCGGAAGTGCTGCCCTGATTTCGGGCCTGATCTGCGCCTGGATGCTGCTTTTATAGAGTTAAATACAGCGATTTATACTAGGCCTGCCGGCCCGCGTCCTGAACAGCAGGTTCCGCGTCCAGCCAGTCTGTCAGCTTCCCCCAGCGTTCCCGGTCCGGATCGGCGCGCCGGCCGTGCAGTTCATGGACGCCGAGGCCCTGTTCCGCCGCGCGCATGTGATTCTGGCTGTCGCGCAGCCGCGTGACCAGGGGAAACCCCAGGGTGTGCAGGAACCGCTCCAGATCCCTGAACACCAGGGTGTGTTCGCGCACGCGGTTGGCGACGATGCCCAGACGGATGCCGCGGCTGCGAATCTTGGCAACCAGCAGCAGGTCCTGGATAAAGTGGGCCGCGGCATGGATGTCGATGGGCGAAGGCAGTACCGGCAGCACCAGAGTATCGGCCATCTGCGCGTATTCGATGAGCTGAATGCCGGCCACGCCCGAGGGGGCGTCGATGATGACCCGCTGCACGTTTGCCGGCAGCTGCAGCTGGAAGGCGCGGGTCACCCCCTGGCGGCGTTGGTAGGCGGCGATGCCCACGACGTCCGGCCGTTCAGCGGGGCGTAGCCCCAGCCAGCGCATGCTCGAACCCTGGGGATCGTAATCCATCAGGGCCGTCACCATGCCCCGGTGGGCATAGTAGCCGGCCAGGTTGGTGGCGACGGTGGTTTTGCCGCAGCCGCCCTTGGCGTTGAGTACGAGAATGCGCTGCATAAAAGGAATTATAGCAAAATGAGGTGTGCCGGCCCCTATGACATGTATTCCTGTTATTTTGATATATACTTCAGGAAAGGATGTTTTCGGATATCGCAGGAGTGAAAACAATGAAGCATGCAGCCGCAATCCTGACCAGAATCGCGCTGTTTGCGTGTTGCCTGGCCCTGACCAGCTGCGCCGGTTATACGGGCTTCGGTTACGGGTCCGGCTACGGCCCGCCTCCCCACGCGCCGGCGAACGGCTACCGTTACAATTATCACGGCCATAATCTGGTTTATGATTCCAGCCTGGGCGTCTATGTCGTCATCGGCCAGTCCGGCGTGTATTACTACAACGGCCTGTATTACCGGCACAATCGCGATCGTTGGTATTATTCCAGCAATCTGAACAACAAGTGGCGCGCATACAGAGGGCACCATAAGCTTCCCCCCGGCCTGGCAAAAAAATACCGGCGCTGACCGGGAGATCGAGTCGGTACGGCGCGGAGCCTGTCTTCCGCCGATAACGCTTTCCCCCCATCCTCGATCCGGTTTCCCCTTCGGATCGTCGCCGGCGTTTGCGTTCGATTTTGTGAATTAGCACCGGTATTCATCAATCCGTTTCCTGTATACAAAAACTTTATTCCGGTTCGGATCGTCTATGGGCGTGTACAGGAACATCCACGAAGTTTGCAAGCAATAAGAAAATGGCAAAGATCATCGGCTTTTTCCAGAGCAGGGCAGTCCGCGAACACCGTTTCAGCGAGCTGGTCAGTCCGCATATCGGCTCCCTGTACCGCATGGCCTGGCGCTGGACCCAGGACAGCGATCTTGCCGAGGACCTGGTGCAGGAAACCCTGACCAAGCTGTTTCCGCGTGTTGACGAACTGGAAGGGGTGGAAAAGCTTGGTCCCTGGCTGGTCAGGGTCCAGTATCGCTGTTTTGTCGACATGTACCGCAAGCGCAGCCGTGCGCCTGCCTGCGAAAACCTGGGCTGGCGCGCGGACACGGATCTGCTGGACGCGCGTATCGCCGCAGCGCCGGACGGCAGCGACGACATACACCGGCTGGAACTGCAGCGGGATCTGGCCCGGGCCCTGGAGAATCTGGGCGAGGATCAGCGCGACGTCATTCTACTCCACGATGCAGAGGGTTATTCCGCCGGCGAAGTGGCCGCGATCCTGAATATCAGCATCGGGACGGTGAAATCGCGGCTGCACCGCGCCCGGAACCAGCTGAAAAAATTTGTGGGTGATGGAACCTTTGAGCGGATTTGAGCGTGTTAGGGGACAGGAGAGCGAAACATGAACTGTAACGAAGCGACAAAACTGCTGGATAGAACGGGTGGAACGCCCGCAGCGTGCAGCGAGCTTGCCGAACATCTCGACGGATGCGAAGCCTGTCGCGATTATGCCCGGGAACGGCGGGTGATCGCACTGCTGGCGGACATGCCGGTATGCGAGCCGCGTCCCGGCATGGAAGCGCGGGTGATGCAGCGCGCCCTCGGCCGTAGCCGGTCCGCCGCCCGTGTCCACTTGCGCTGGGCCCTGGCGACGGCGGCCAGCGTGATCCTGGCGGTTGTCGTGACGCTGCAGTTCTATCCCGCCGGCGGCGGACGCAATCCTGCCCCTGCCGGGGCGTTGCAGCCCGCCGTGGTACATGTCACACCGCGGCAGACGCACATGGTCAAGGTCCTGCTCACCACGCCCCGCGTGCTGAAGGACGCCGAGATCACGGTGCGGCTGGACGACAACCTGTCACTGCAGGGTTATGACGACGTGCATGAACTGAAATGGCGGGCTTCGCTCAAGCGCGGAACCAACAGGTTGTCCCTGCCCGTGCAGTTGCTGCGGGGCGGTTCCGGAAAAATCACGGTTACTGTCAGGCATGGCGGCGGCAGCAAGCACATCACGGTGAATGTCACCGCCGCGCCCGAACAGAATGCCACGAAAATTTCCATGGTATGAATCAAATAGGAGGTGCGTCATGAAAATGCGAAGCATCATGTATACCCTGATCTTTACGATCTTTTCCCTGTACGGCGCGACAGCCGTCGCCCAGGATGCCAGTGTCAGCTCGAATACCAGCGTCACGGCTGATACCAGCGCCAGTACGGATAGCGGCAGTACGAATACCAACCTCACCGCCGATGCCAGTACGGATACCAGCGCCAGTGTTGATGACGACAGTGGCAGCACCGACACGGACACGGAAAGTGCCGATGGCGACAGCAAGCTGGATGTGACCATGGGCGTCGTGGAGCAGGACGATACGTCCTCCGATTCCTCCAACCTGGTACAGGATATCCAGTTGCCTGACAGCGCTTCCGATCAGGGTGTGGAAAGCAGCGCCAAGGGTCTGGCAACCGCAAACGCGGCGCGGGAACAGGCCGCCGAAGCGAAGCAGGAGCGCGATGAGGCCAGGGAGTCCGCAAGTGACGCGCGCGATGCCGCCCACACCGCCGCCCAGGACGCGCGCGACAATGCCCACGACATCGCGGACAGCGCCCGCCAGGCGGCCCAGGATGCGGCCAATCAGGCGCGCGATACCGCCCAGGAGCATTCCCGTGAAGCCGCGGATGCATCGGTCGGTGCGGCCGTCAAGGACGCCGTTGAGGCAGGCACCGGCGGAAACTGACCCTTTCGCTTAGGCGGGCGTGCGAACAGGATTCGGCATTCCCGCCATTCTCCAGACCCGGAGTATCAGGAGTGATGTTCCGGGTTTTTCTATTGTTAATGCGCATCGGCAAGATTGATTATGATTTGCATTACGCTGTCTGAAGTATTCGTCCTCCGAATACCGTGCCGCCGTTCATACGTGAAGCAATTCACAGCATTTGCCAACCGGACCGTGCAAACGGGCGGTATGACTGAACATGCATTTAGATCGACAGTCTTAAAACAAAAATATTTCTGTTACCAACCCTCTTTAGAATTGAAAGGATCACAGCAATGAAAGAATTAACAAGATCCCTGTTGCTATTTTCCCTGGTTATCGCCTTTGCCGGTTCAGCGTCGGCCGCCGGCACAACGGAATACGAATCGGGCGTTCAGGCCTTCAAGGCCGGACACTATGGACAGGCGCTGCAGCATTTCGAGGCCGCACGCCGGCAGGGCAACGCCAGCGCCAACCTGACCTATAATCTGGCCGTGACCTGCTACAAGCTGAAGCGGTACGACCAATCGGAGAGGCTGTTCCGCCAGCTCAAGGGAAATCCCCGCTACCGGGACATCGCCCGCTATAACCTGGGGCGGATTGCCATGCGGCGCGGAAACGCCACGGTGGCGGCACGCCGGTTCCGGGAGGTACGCCGCACCAGCCACAATGAAAAACTCCGCTATCTGGCCGGCGAGGCCCTGAAGAAACTGGGTTATTCGCAGGCATCGGGCACCCCGGCCAAGGACTGGCTTGTCCTGCTCAATGCCGGTGGCGGTTACAATGATAATCCCCTGGCTTTCCCCGGGACGCAACAGGCCCCGGTCAACGCCAAGTCCGATTCCTTCATGGAATTCCTGGGCTACGGGCAGAAGTACCTGGACGGCCGTTCCGGTCACGGGCTGCGCCTGTACGGCTTTGCCTTCACCAAGCAGTACATGAGCACCAGTATTGTCGACGTAACCCTCGCCAGCATCGGCCTGGCCAGGGAGAATACGTACGGCGATTGGCAGTACGAGTACGGCGGCAACATCGGGCACAGTCAGGTGGACGGACATACGCTCACCAACCGGCTCCAGGGAGATTTTAGACTCGCGCGCAGTTTCGGCGAGAACAAATTAAGTCTCACCTACCGGCCGGCCTATCACGACGCCGGCGGCCATTACTCCTATCTCAACGGATGGCAGCACAAGGTGGATCTGCGCTGGCGCCGCCGCATTGGCAACCTGCGTTGGACCGCGCGTTACCGTTTCGAATACAACAGCCGGGATAATCTGAAAACGGCTACCACGTACCTCAGCTTTTCACCGCTGCGCAATGCAATCCTGCTCGAAGCTGACTGGCATGTCATGCCGGATTTGACCCTGACCGCCGGCGGGAAATACAGCCACAGCGATTACAGCGGTACCAACCGGCTCACGGATGTGGACGGTGTATTCAAGGTGAAAAAACGCAAGTCGAACAGGATAGAGGGCTGGATCAAGGGCGAGTACGAATTTACCCCGCACTGGCGGCTGCGCGCGGAATACGATTACACCCGCGACAACGAGAACCTGAAGCTGTATGACTACAGCAGCAACGAGATCAAGGCGCTGGTGGAGTTTTCCTACTAGTCCGAAACGGCGGCGGGACGTCAAACATCATTATTTGAAATACGCCACCGTCCGGATCTCGGCGCTTTCCCGCATGTTCGCGTCCGGCCGGGAGGTGTCGTGGAAGCTGCCGTGGGGTACGCGCCAGGCGCCGGTTTCATTTGAGTCGTAGAGTTTGAACACCAGCAGCTCGTCCGGGGTCATGTCGGGATAGTAGTACCAGCGGTGCTGCGGGTTGTACAGGAAGAGGAAGGCGGTGGGCAGCTGATCCTCGTCCGGGATATGCATGGTGAGCATGGTTTCCCGGTCCGGGATCTCGTCGACGCGGACCATGACGTTGCCGACGCCATCCTCGCGGCCGACGCTGCGGCCGTCGCACAGGGCCAGCGGCCAGTCCTGGGGCGGCTCGCTGAGGACGCGCCACAGGTTGATGGCCATAAAGCGGCTGTAGCGGTAATCCCCCATACCGTTTTCTTCCAGCATGCGCCGGGCCAGTCGATGGGAGGATGCCTCGTTGTAGTCCACATGCGCTTCCTTGCCCGGCGGCTGGATGTCGCCGCGGGGATTGCCGGCGCTGCGCAGGGTGGTGCCCAGGTCCAGTACCAGGTCGGCGCCGGTCAGATCCTTCAGCAGGTCCGCGATTTCCTTCGGATAGATGGTCTTCACCTGTTCCGGATCATGAAAGTCCGTCACCGCCGTGTGGTGCCGGACCATGCAGAAGCCGGCGGTATCCAGGAAAAACGGCTCGCCGGCGCGGCGCGCGTTGTGGATGGTAACCTGGTGCTCAACGCACTCTCCGGTGTTGACCTCGCGTGCGGGACAGACAAAGCGCCGGTAGACCTTGCAGTCGGGTGAGACGTATTCCAGGCCGGCGTGGATGGAACGGGGTTGCTGGTTCATGTTACTGCGGATGCTCGATTCAATTCTGACAGGATACACCACTTTGCAGTCAACGAAACACCCCCCGGATCGTTATCTATTACAGGAAGCACGTGGATCGTAACTTGTGGAATTTACAGGCTTATTGCCTGAACAGAGCACTGTTTCACAGTTTGGCGCTCCCGGTGGATTACCCGGAATATATACTGTAAGCGGTGGTCAAAATAGTCAGGATTTTTTGAAGATGAAAGCGGTACCTCAATCCGGTTAACAGAGGTGATTGTTACAATGAAACGATTACATAAATTGATATTCGTGGTGCTGCCGTGTGCCATGCTGGCAGCCGGTGCCGTATCCGCCGATCCCTATCACGGCGATCGCCGCCATGATCGTTATGAACATGAGCGCTACGGACATGAACGTTATGAACATCGTGATCACCGTTATGATCGTCGTGACCGCGATCGTTACCACCGCCATTATTACCGTGGCTGGCATCGCGACTTCCGTTACTGGGCCGGCCCGCCGCCCTGGGCGCCGGCCTACGGCTACGGCACGAGAATGATCGTGGTGATGCCCGCCAACACCGGCCCGGGAAGCTGCAACCGCCAGCTTGTCGGTACCATACTCGGCGGATCCACCGGTGGCCTGGTCGGCGCCGCAGTCGCCGGGCGCCATGATCGCCTGGCCGGCTTTGCCGCGGGCACTGTGGTCGGGATGCTGGTCGGCGGGGCTATCGGGCAGTCCATGGATCAGGCCGACAAGTACTGCGTAAACCAGGCCCTGGAAACCGCGCCGGACGGGACGGCGATCCACTGGAATGACGGCAATAGACAATACTCGGTGAAGCCGACGCGCACCGGCCAGGACATCAACGGCAACTATTGCCGCGAGTATCAGACCACCGCCCAGGTTGCCGGCAGAACGCAGCAGGTCTACGGCACGGCCTGCCGCAAGCCGGACGGATCCTGGCAGATCGTCAGTACCGGGAACTAGGTAACGGCCGTAAGGCTGCGCACCGCGACCACACACCGGAGCCATGCGGGTCATGGCTCCGGTTTTTTTATCGCCGGCCGGAGTGGATACGGTATTGTGCGCCACAACATCCCCGGCTATGAGACTGAATTAAAACAGTAAAAAATAATTACTGCCGCTTGACTCGAAAATCACGGCCGATTTTATATACTCTGTAGGGGAAGAGGCGCCCCCGCGCATTGCATAACAGACTCACCGCGAATACTGAATTCACCGCGGCAGTGCCTGGCCTTCACAGCGGTCTTGAAAGACGAGGAGGCGGCAGATGAGATATTCAAACAGCAGCATCAGGATACAGGAAGACGGGATTAACCTGTTTCTGGACGGCGACACGCTGGTCCTGACACTCCCGCCGGTTCCCGATTTCAGCCATTGTTCCCGCATGATCCTGGATGAGATCGGCCACCTCGACGAGAACGAAGTCAGCAATATTCTGATTGATTGTTCCGCCGTGGAGGAATCTCAGGAAGGCGGAATACAGTATTTCGCCAGCCTGGGCGAATACGTGTCCGCACAGGGGATCCGCCTGTTGATGCTGGATGCCGCTCCCCATATCTGCCGGCGCTTCGAGTCACTGTTTCCGGAAGCCATCTGGATAGATTCGAGTACGGCCGGTTATTTCGGACAGGAGATGAAAGCCAGGGCAAGCAGTCTGCGCTAACGGCGAAATTCCTTGCGTCACGCTTTGCAGTGACGCGAATTGCCGCACGAGCAGGCTGTGCAGTAATACACGCCGGAACGGCAGGATTTCGTTCCGCTTCCCGTACAAGACGCTTCCGGATTTGTTCCGGCGCCAGGAACACCCATGAAAAACAGCGAAAACCGCATTCTTACCACCCATGTCGGCAGCCTGGTGCGTACTCCGGAGCTGGTAGAGCTGCTGATCCGCGATCGGCTGGGTGAGACTATCAATATGGACACCTATGAACTGGCGCTGCGCGACGGCGTCCGGGACGTGGTGAAAAAGCAGGCCGAAACCGGCCTCGACATCATCGACGATGGCGAATACGGCAAGGCCAACTGGATCACCTACCTGGACGAGCGCATCGCCGGCATGGAACCGGAGCCCGCCATCGGTGAACTGGAGGCCAGTGCGTCAAAATTCTGGCCGGAACAGGAACGCTTCGGCGAGTTCTACCGGCGTTACGAGGAATTCGAATCCGTGCAGTGGCTGCCGGAGACGCCGTCGCGCGAGCGCTATCACGGCAGCCAGGTGGCCGAGTACCGCCGCTCCGTGTGTACGGCGAAGCTGGAATACAAACCGGAAGCCCTGCAGCGGGACATCGACAATTTCAAGGCGGCACTTGCAGAGGTGTCCGTGGAGGAGGCTTTCCTGCCCGTGGTCGCTCCCTGCAGTTTCGAACTGGTGCCGAACAAATTCTATGAGAGCCAGGAAGACTATCTCTTTGCCCTGGCCGAGGTGCTCAGCGTCGAATACAACATGATCGTCGATGCCGGTTTCCTTCTGCAGGTGGATGACGCCTTTCTTCCCATGCAGCGGGTACTGCGCTTCCGCGACAAGCCGTTCGCGGAATACCGCCGGTGGGCCGAAGTGCGCATGGAGGCCCTGAACCGGGCCCTGGCGGGCATCCCTCCGGAAAGGGTGCGTTACCACATCTGTTTCGGCAGCCAGAACATGCCGCACACCACCGATCCGGCCCTGCGCGAGATTATCGACCTGATGCTCATGGCCAATGTCCAGGCCTATGCGTTCGAGGCCAGCAATCCCCGGCACGAGCACGAGTGGCAGATCTGGCGGGACACGGAACTGCCGGAGGGCAAGCTGCTCATTCCCGGCGTGGTCGGCCACGCCACCAACATTGTCGAACATCCGGAACTCATCGCTCTGCGCCTGAAGAACTTCGCGAACCTGGTCGGCCGGGAGAACGTCCTGGCCGGCACCGACTGCGGTTTCTCCCAGAGCTGGAACAGTCCCCGTGTGCATGTGCAGGTGCAGTGGGCCAAGCTGCAGGCCCTGGTGGAAGGCGCGCGCCTGGCCAGCCGGGAGTTGTGGTAGCGGCAGAAATCGCCGGGACTGTTCCCGGCAGTGTCGGATGACGGGAAAGTGAGTCAGTTAATCCGGGTCGGGCCGTGTTGTCCGTCCTGCTGCATCCGTTCCCGGCTGGCTTCGGCCAGCCGCTTCTTCAGTTCCGGCTCGCTGTCGGCCAGGCGCAGCACGTCGCGCCGCCTGAGGCGCAGCAGCGTCGTGGGCAGCCGGACCTTGATCGTGGCCGTGCGCACGTGGTCGCCGAGCAGCGCCATCTCGCCGAAAAAGTTTCCGTCCCGCAGCTCGGTGACATACTGGTTATCCCGGAACACCTGCACTGCCCCGTGGGTGATGATGTACAGGGCATCGCCCCGTTCCCCTTCCTCTATGACCAGGTCGTCCGGCAGAAAGGTGACGGCCTTCGCCTGATCCGCCAGCTGCTCCAGCATTTGCCCGGACAGGCCGCGCAGCAGGGGCACGGCCCCGATAAGCTCGCGGGCTGCCGGTTTCGGCGCCGGTTTGGTCACCGGTGGTATGGTGTCCAGGGCGGATCGGATTATCCTTTCCACCTGGGCATAGGCTTTGGAACCTATGGCACCGTGGAGATGCTCCTCGGCGAGGTAGTATTCGGCTGCGGTCAGGCTTACGCGGGCGTACAGGTTGGCCTCGAAACGTGAATAAAAATCGGGGAAATCCGCGGCAATCTTCTCCAGCCGCGCCTTGCGCCGCCACAGGCGTTCCCGGTATTCCTCGGCCACCTGCTCGCGCAGGCCGGGATCGGTTTCCGTCCAGGTTTCCAGTGTTTTCAATGCGGCGGAACTGATCAGCACGCCGGCAATGTCATGCTGTATCCGATGTGACAGACGCATATTCTGGTAGCGCACCAGCAGCCAGGCGGCCCAGTCGTGTTCCCGCATCCGCTTCACCATGGCGCTTTCGAACCTCAGGAAGGGGTTTTCCTGGTATCCAGTCAGCGCCTCGCGCGCCGGGTTATGTCCGGTCCCCAGTGTTTCGCGGTAATGCTGCAGGTTGTTGCGCATGTCCAGGTAGGTGTAATGCGGGATCAGGCCGATGTCGTAGAGATGTTTGAGTTCATTGAATTCGCATTTCAACGCGGCGCTTCTGAGCTGGCGCAGCGTCTGCTCGCCGGTCATGGCGGGCGTGTCGGTAGTGAAGATGGCCTCCGTCTTTTCGCGGACGAGCCGGCCCGTGTCCCCGGTGATGAGACCGTTCCTGTCCAGCAGTTCCACCAACTCGGTAGAGCGGCTGCCGGCATGCAGCAGGCCGCGCCTGACCTCTGTGAGTTCTTCCGGCGTCAGCCGGTCCATGCCCAGCAGCTTGATCAGCGGTCGGATGGTGGGGGCGTTGACGAGCAGGGAAAAGATCACCACGCCCACGGTAATGTTCAACAGCAGGTCGCGTCCCGGCATGTCCGGCGGAATGGACAGCGCGATGGCGATGGCGAGACCGCCCTTGAGACCGCCCCACCACATGATATGGCGCTCTGCGAGACTGACCCGCGGCAGGGAAAACAGGCGGGTCGCCGCCGGCACCAGGCTGTAGATGGTGGAGGCCCGCGCCAGCAGGACCAGCAGCACGGCGACGCCGATGATATCCATGCTCGCCAGCAGGCCGTGGAGGTTCACGGACAGACCGACCAGCAGGAACAGCAGGGAATTGCTGACCAGGGCGATAACCTCCCAGGTCTCCTTGATCACCGACGTCGTCGACTGCGGCACGCGGCTCACCCAGAGGAAACCCAGGGTGATGGCTGCGGCCATAACGGCCATGATGCCGGATACGTGCAGGCTGTGTTCCGCTATGACAAAACTGGCGTAGGCCACTACCAGGGACATGATGATGAAGGCGTTGAGCCCGCTGAACAGCCGGTGCAGCAATTCACTTATAGCGAGGCCGATGGCGGCGCCAACGGCAATCCCGCCGAGGAATACCCAGAGGAAGTCGAGCACGGCAAAGCCCGCGTCGTTCCAGCCGAAAGTGCCGCTGACGACCAGGCCGAGGATGATGTTGAATACCACGATGGCCGTGGCGTCGTTCAGCAGCGATTCTCCTTCCACCAGTACGGTCAGGCGCTCCGGTGTGCCCAGCTCCTTGAACAGGGCGATGACGGCGACGGGATCGGTGGCGGAGATGAGCGCGCCGAACAGCAGAGCCAGGCTCAGATGTATGCCCAGGAGTAACCACAGGCCAACACCGATGAACGCCGTTGAAATCAGCAGGGCGGGAACGGCCAGGGTCAGGATGGGCGCGAGATCCTTGACCAGCTGCCGCGCATTAAGATTGAAGGCGGACTCGAAGATCAGGGCGGGCAGAAACAGGTACAGCACCAGCTCGGGGGTGAGCTGGTAGTCGAGCAGGAATGCCAGGTTATCGAAGTTGCGTGCCGACCAGCCCAGCGCCATGCCCAGAATAACCAGGAATACAGTGTAGGGGACGGGGAAATTCCTGCAGAAGCCCGCGGCCAGCATGGCGACGGTCAGCAGTCCCATCATGGTGAGTACAATCTCGTATAACGGCATTGCAATACCCCTGCCCGATCCCGTTCTCGTTATATCAATTCTATATCAGGCTTCGCCCTGATTCCGCAGCAATACGGCCCGATCGGGTCGGGCCTGCAAAGCTGCGCAACAGAGTCGAACGTCAGGAACTCCTCTCCCCATGCCTGAAGAACTTCGCGAAGCCCGTCGGCCGGGAGAAAGCCCTGGGCGGCACCGACTGCGGTTTTCCCCCAAGCTGGAACAACCCCCGGGTTGCACGAACAGGTGCAATGGACCAGGCTGCAGCGTGGTGGAAGGCGCGCGCCCGCCAGCCGGGGTTTGTGGCAGCTGCGTGATGCATCACAAAATTGTGATGCCCCGGTGTTAACGGGCCGCGCTGGCGGGCAGGATCCCGCTATCATCTGTCATAATGGCGGAAAACGGGAGGAACGACCCATGTACAATCCGAACCGGCTGATTGCTGTCCTGTTGCCCTGCCTCGTGCTGTTCGCGGCCGCCGTTGCCGCTGATCCCCCCGGTTTTGCCCATGGTCGCGGCCACGGCCACGGCCACGGTCACGAGTACGCAAATGAGCACGAGCACGAACACGAATACGAACATGAGCGTGAGCATGAGCATGAGCATGAGCATGAACACGGCCATGGCTTTTCCGGCGGCCCGCCGCCCTGGGCACCGGCCCACGGCTATCGCCGCCACGAGGGCGGCGGGGACGCGTATGCCAGCCTGCCCGTCAATGTCCAGACCGGAAGCTGCAACCGGGAAATGATCGGCCGGATCCTGGGCGGCGCGACCGGCGGCCTGGTAGGCGCGCAGGTGAGCGACAGCTCTAACCGTCTGCTCGCCGTTGCCGCGGGGACCGTGGTCGGCGCCCTGATCGGCGGCGAGATCGGGCACGAGATGGATCGCAGTGACAAGCTGTGCGTGGACCAGACCCTGGAACACGCGCCGGACGGCACGAAAATTCACTGGAATGACGGCAACCAGCAGTACACGGTGACGCCCGAAAAAACCGAGCAGAACAGTAACGGCCAGTACTGCCGCGAGTACACCATGCAGTCGAACGTAAGCGGTCAGAACAAGCAGGTCTATGGCAAGGCTTGCCGGCAGCCGGACGGTTCCTGGCGTATCGTCAGCTGACGGCTGTCCGATCGTGCCACTTGTGGATCAGGAAAAGTAACCCAGGCCGCGCCGAGCGTCCGCCTCCTTTCTTTCCCTGTCGGCCTCGGCCAGCCGCTGTTTCAGTTCCGGCGCGGTGTCGGCCAGGCGCAACACGTCGCGGCGCCGCAGGCGCAGCAGCCGGGTCGGCTTGCGCGCCTTGACCGTGGCGGTACGCACCTGGTCACCCAGCAGGGCCATTTCACCGAAGAATTCGCCGTCGCGGAGTTCGGCGACGTACTGGTTGTCCATGAATACCTGTACGGCGCCGTGGGTAATCAGGTACAGGGCATCGCCCCGTTCTCCTTCCTCGATAATCAGATCCTCCGGCAGAAAGGTGACCACGCCGGCCAGTTGCGCCAGGTGTTCCAGCACGGTTACCGGCAGATCCCGGAGCAGGGACACGCCGCCGAACAGCTCGGCGGCGGCGGGTTTCGGTGCGGTATCGGTCACCGGCGGCACGGCGTCGAGGGCGGCATTGATCATGCGTTCGATGCGGCCGTAGGCCCTGGCGCCGATAACGCCGTCATCGTGGAGCTGCTCCAGATAATGTGCGGCGGCGGTGAGGGAAACCCGCGAGAACAGGCTGGTCTCGAAACGCGCGTAGAATTCGGGGAATTCCTCGGCGACCCGGGCCAGCCTGTCCCGGCGCCGCTGCAACTGCTGGCGGTAATCCCGCGCCACCTGTTCGCGCTGCACCGGATCCGCCTCGGTGCGGGTGTCGAGCATGTCCAGTACGGTATTGCAGATCAGCACGCCGGCGATGTCGTGCCGGATGCGCTGCGCCAGGCGCAGATTCTGGTAGCGTGCCAGCAGCCAGGCAGCCCGGTCGTGTTCGCGCAGCCGTTTTACCATGGCATTTTCGAATCGCAGGAAGGGACTTTCCCGGAATCCCGTCAAGGCCTCGCGCGCCGGGTTGTAACCGGTGCCCAGTGTTTCCCGGTAGCGCTGCAGGTTGCTGCGCATGTCCAGGTAGGTGTATTGCGGGATCAGCCCGATGTCGTAGAGATGCCGGAGTTCCCGGAATTCGGTCTTCAATGCGGCGCCGCGCAGACGGCGCAGTGTCTGATCGCCGGTGACTGCGGCGGCATCACTATTGAACAGGGCCTGCGTGTTGTCGCGGACCTGCCTGGCGCTGTCGGACGTAATGACCGTGTTGCTTTCGAACTGATCGAGCAGCGCGGTCGTTTTCCGGCCGGCGCTTACCAGTCCTTCCCTGACCTCGGCGAGATCTTCCGGTGAGAGCCGATCCATTCCCAGCTTCCTGATCAGCGGCCGCGTACTGGAGGCATTGACGAGGAGGGAAAAAACGATGACGCCCAGGGTCGCGGCCAGCAGCAAATCCCGGCCCGGCATATCCAGCGGTATGGTCAGGGCGACGGCGAGGGGCAGGGCGCTCTTGAATCCACCCCACCAGAGGACGTGGCGCTCCCCGACACTGACGCGCGGCAGGGAAAACAGTCCGGTGATCGCCGGAACCAGGCCGTACACCACGGCGGCCCGCGCCAGCAGCATCATTGCCACGGCCAAAACAATGACCTCAATACCGGATGCGAGGTCGGTGACGTTCACCGACAGCCCGGCCAGGAGAAAAAGCAGCGAGTTGCCGATCAGGGCGATGACTTCCCAGGTATCCTTGATTACCGCCGTGATTTCCGGCGCCAGGCGGCCGGCCCGGATCCCGCCGAGGGTGACGGCGGCGGCCGCTGCCGCCATGATCCCCGAGGCATGCAGGCCGTGGACCGCGATGACGAAACCGGCGTAGGCGGCGACGATTGACATGATTAAGAAGGTATTGACGCCGGTAAAGAAGCGCAAAAGCAGGCTGACGGCAAGACCGATGAGGATGCCGGCGGCGACACCGCCCAGAAACAGCCACAGAAACTGCAGTACGGCTCCGTTCCAGGTAAAAGCGCCGGCGGCCAGCATGGCGAGAATGACGTTGAACACCACGATGGCGGCGAGATCATTAAACAGGGCACCGCCCTCCACCAGCATGGTCAGCCGCCCGGGGGTACCCAGTTCCCGGAACCGGGCGATGACAACAGACGGATCGGTGACAGAGACCAGGGCTGCGAACAGCAGGGCTGGTCCCGGTTGCCAGCCTGCCAGCCACCACACCCCCGCGGCGATAATTGCCGTGGAGAGCAGGAGGGAGGGAAAGGCCAGTGACAGTACCGGCGCGAGTTCCCGGATCAGCTGCCGGGCGTCCGGGGTAAAGGCGTACTCGAACACCAGGGCCGGCAGGAACAGGTACAGCACCAGCTCGGGAGTGAGATGAAATTCGAGCAGGAAATGCAGCGCGGGGAAGCCGCGCGCCAGCCACCCCAGCACCAGGCCGAGGACAATCAGAAACAGCGTATAGGGGACGGGGAAGTTCCTGCAGGCACCCGCGGCCAGCACGGCGACCGTCAATAGACCCGTTACAGTCAGTACGATCTCGTATAATGGCATACACTCCCCCCGTGCCAGCGGGCTGTTATTTGCGGCCATTATACCGTGTGCGTACAGCCCGGATCCGGTCAGTCTATCTCAGGGAATCGGGGAAGGGGACACGAAACGCCGCCGGACGTGCCGCCGCCGGGCGGGGGTATACCGCGGCGGCGGCACGCCGGCCGCACGTCAATGGTAAAGAAGCAACGGCGCCATGTGGGCCCAGGGTTGCCCGCAGGAGTCGGCCCAGACGGCGTTCTGCAGCAGGGGAGCCAGTTCGTCGATGATCGCTGCCGGCGCATCCAGCATCACGATCCGGATATCGTGGCGGCCGGCGAATTTTTCCAGGTTGATGAGGGAGATCAGGGCGGTCGTGGAAATGTCGGCCACACCGGAGCAGTCAAAAATAATATTATTCACACTGCCGGGTGCCTGCAGATAGATTTCATCCTGCAGCTGGTCGTAGATATTGCCGTCGACAATCTCGGGCAGCAATACTTTCAGGGTCCCGCCGTCGTATGGCAGCAGGGTGTGATCGGTAGTCTCGTCGCTGTCTGTATTTGTAATAACTTTCATTTCCCCCTTCTCGCCCGCATACGCCTCAAATCAAAGACTAGGACAGGGGCGGTAGAAGCATTTTGATCGAAATCAAAGTTAAAGCGGGGAGGGCCGACAGAACGAACTGACCAGTCTGATGGTGAGCACAATGACAGGGGAGTGATTTGCGGTTGCCGGGACAAACCCGCCCTGCCGGTGTTAAAGTAGCGGCAGCACTCCGTTGTGACGGAAAACCTGTTGAACCAACGTATTGATAAGGAGTGAATCCCGCCATGAGCAAGACAGAAGTCGTTTTATGCAGCCCCGTCCGTACCGCCATCGGCACCTACGGCGGTACCCTCAAAGACATCCCGGCGGCGGATCTCGGCGCCGTGGTTATCAAGGAGACCCTGCAGCGGGCCGGACTGGCCCCGGACAAGGTCCAGTCGGTGGTCATGGGCCACGTGGTCCAGGCCGGCGGCAAGATGAACACGTCGCGGCAGGCCAGCGTCAATGCCGGCGTGCCCGTGGAGGTACCGGCCATGACGGTAAACCGCGTCTGTGGTTCCGGCGCCCAGGGCATCGCCAGCAGCGCCCAGGAGATCTGGGCAGGCATGATCGACTGTGCCGTGGGTGGCGGCATGGAAAACATGGACAAGGCACCCTACCTGATGCCCCAGGGGCGCTGGGGCGCGCGCATGGGGCCCGTCACCATGCTGGACAGCATGCTGACGGACGGCCTCAATGACGCCTTCAGCGGCGAGCATTCCGGCTGGCATACCGAGGATCTGGCGACGAAATACAACATCTCCCGCGAGGAACAGGATGCCTGGGCCCTGCGGTCCCAGCAGCGCTTCAGCGAAGCCCAGGCCGCCGGCAAGTTCGATGCCGAGATAGCGACTGTCGAGATACCGTCCCGCAAGGAAACCGTCTCCTTCAAGAAGGATGAGCACAACCGGCCCGATACCACCGCCGAGGGATTGGCCAAACTGCGGCCGGCCTTCCGCAAGGACGGTACCATTACGGCCGGCAACGCCCCGGGCCTGAACACCGGCGCGGCGGCGATGATCGTCGCCGCGCGCGGCTGGGCCGAGAAGAACAAGCTGCAGCCCGTGGCCCGGCTGGTGAGCTACGGCATCGGGGCGGTGGAACCGGGCTTCTTCGGCATCGGGCCGGTGCCGGCGGTAAAGCAGGCCGTGGAGCGCGCCGGCTGGTCCCTGGGCGACGTGGAACGCTTTGAGATCAACGAGGCTTTCGCTGCCATCGCCGTGGCCTGCGTCAAGGAACTGGGACTGGACCCGGAAACCGTCAACGTGGAGGGCGGCGCCATCGCCCACGGTCATCCCATCGGCGCCACCGGCGCGGTCCTGACCACGCGCCTTTTGCATTCCATGCAGCGCGACGGCATCAAGCGCGGCATCTCCACCATGTGCATAGGCGGCGGCCAGGGGATCGCGCTGGCGCTGGAAATGCTTTAACTGCAGCTACAAGCCATAAGCCACAAGTAACTGCGGATTAACCACGGAGAGCACGGAGGACACGGAGAATGTAATAATTGGATCTCGCCAAGGCGCCGAGGCGCCAAGTAAAGAATATAAATGTATTTCTTTGCGTCTTGGCGAGAACTGATCATGGGTCGTTTAACCATCAGGACCTGGTCTGCTTACAGGCTGGACTATGTTGGCAGCAATAATAATATATCCTTCTCCATGTCCTCCGTGCTCTCCGTGGTTCATGATTATTCCAGCAGCGCTCCTGCGTCTTCCATTTGCCGGCACGCCTTCTCGCCGCCCGCGGCGGTGACCGGGCGGGTGGCCTCCAGGATGACGCGGGTGTCGAAGTTTTCGCGGCGGGCGTCGAGGACGGTGGCCAGGACGCAGACGTCCTCGGCCAGGCCGCCGATCCACAGGCGGCGGATGCCGTCGCGGCGCAGTTGGTCCGCCAGGCCCGTCTGGTCGAAGGCCGAGTTCTGATCCTGATCGAAGCGCACGCCCTTGGTGACCTTGATGGTGTCCGGGGGCAGTGCCAGGTCGGGATGGAAGGCGGCGCCGGCCGTATCCTGCAGGCAGTGCGGGGGCCAGTCGCCGCCGTGTTCGCGGAAACTGATATGGCCGGCGGGATGCCAGTCGCGCGAGGCGTAAACGGGAATATCCTTCTCCCTTGCTGCCCCCAGCCAGCGGTTGAGCACCGGCACCACGGCATCGCCGTTGTCGATGGGCAGGGCGCCGCCGGGGCAGAAATCGTTCTGCACGTCGACCACGATCAGCGCATCGCCCGTCTGCATTTCCTCGGGATTTGCCATCGGTTACCTCCGTTCGTGGACTGCTTCCCGGACCTGTTCCTGATAGGCGCCCAGGGCGTCGCTGATGGCCACGGGATAGGGCGGATCGGCGGCGGCCAGGTCGAGTAGCCGCGGGGGCAGGCGCGCGATCTGGCCGGCGGCGTAGTCTCGGGCCTCATTAATGTCCGTCTCCCCCGCCGGCAGCCGGGTTCCGTTGCGCATCACCGGCTGCAGCAGCGGCCGCCCCGGCGCCTGTTCGTCCGCCAGGGTAATGAGATCGCGCTCGTCGCCGCTGTCCCCGCCAAAGCGATAGACCTGCTTGCGCCCGGGCAGGATGGGTTTGCCCGCGGACAGTTTCAGCCGGCCGCTGCCGGCGTATTCACACAGTTTGTAGGCGATGTCCAGATCCGGGGCGTCGGCGGAAACCCCCATGCTGGTGCCGACACCGAAGCCGTCTATGGGAACGTCCTCCGCCACCAGGGCGGCGATGCGCTGTTCGTCCAGGCCGCCGCTGGCCAGAATACGGATATGGCTGAGACCGGCCGTGTCCAGCAGCCGCCGCGACTCCCGGGCGAGGCTGGCGAGGTCGCCGGAATCCAGGCGCACGGCACTGATGTCAATATCCGGCCCGGCCTTGATCAGGTCGATGACCCGGCGTACCCCGGCCAGGGTGTCGTAGGTGTCCACCAGCACCACGGTGCCGGGGTAGAGGCGCGCAAAGTTGCGGAACGCCGCACTCTCGTCGTCGTGAGCCTGGACATAGCTGTGCGCCATGGTGCCCGACAGGGGCACGCCGTAGCGGCGGCCGGCCAGCACATTGGAGGTCGAGGCGATGCCGGCGATATGAAACGCGCGGGCCGCCTTCAGGGCGGCATCGAGGCCGTGCATGCGGCGGGCACCGAAATCCACCACCGGGCGGCCGCCGGCGGCCGCCACCATGCGCGCGGCCTTGGACGCGAGCACCGTCTGCACGGTGATCTGGTTCATGATGAAGGTCTCGGCCAGCTGCGCCTCGGGCAGCGGCGCCTCCAGCTCCAGGATGGGTTCATCGGCGAACAGCGGCGTGCCCTCGGGGACGGCGTAGACATTGCCCGTGAAGCGCAGGGCCCGCAGCCGTTCGAGAAAATCCGCCGGGAACCGGTCCAGCGTGGCGAGATATTCCAGATCCGCCTCGCTGAAGCGCAGGTTCTCCAGGTAATCGAGAACGCTGTCGAGGCCGCAGGCGAGGAGGAAATTGCGTTGTTCCGGCAGGCGCCGCACGAACAGGCTGAACACGGCCGTGCCGGTCATGCCTTCTTCGTAATAGGCGCGCAGCATGGTGAGCTCGTACAGATCCGTGAACAGTGCCAGTTCCCGGTGTTCCGCCCGCGCGTCTGTGCCATGGGTGTGCATCGGCCCGTTTCTGCTCCCTGAATAAAGTGTATCTGTAGGGTTAGTCCCCGCTCAGGCGCTTGCGAGTTCCTCCAGGATGCGCGCGTGCAGTTTCTGATCGGCGGCGCTGTACAGCACGAAGCGGACGTGGTCGACGCTCCGGAGCCCCGCGCTCGCTTCGATCACCGTAGTGAAGGCGATGCGCGCCGCCGGCTCCATGGGATAACCGAAAGCGCCGGTGGAGATGGAGGGGAAGGCGACGGAGGCGATGCCTTTCTGTTCCGCCAGGTCCAGGGCGTGGCGGTAGCACGCAGCCAGCAGTTCATCGGACGGCTCGTCGCGACCGTACACCGGCCCCAGGCAGTGAATGACGTAGCGGTTGGGCAGGTTGTGGGCGCCGGTGATCACCGCCATGCCCGGGCGTATGGGCGCCAGCGGCCGGCATTCCTCTTCCAGGCCGGGACCGGCAGCCCGGTGAATGGCGCCGGCCACGCCGCCGCCGATGCGCAGCTGGGCGTTGGCGGCGTTGACCACGGCGTCCATGTCCGGCTGGTCGGCGATATTGCCCTGCAGGCATTCCACGGTGACGTTGTTGAATCTATGTCCGGTCATGGCGCCTCCTCCCGGATACTGCGCCGGGTTGCTGCGGTTCTCGCGGTTTTCATCTGATATTATCAGGCTCTGGTGTCAACAAAAAGCAAGGGCCGTGGGGAAAATGACAGCGGGCACCGCCCGTAAAAAAATCGAGGAATTGCTGGCGCTGGCGGACGTCCGCATCGGCGGCGAGCGGCCGTGGGATCTGCAGGTACACGACGAGCGCCTGTATCCGCGCATTCTGGCGAAAGGCACGCTGGGGCTGGGCGAGGCCTACATGGACGGCTGGTGGGATTGCGAGCAGGTGGATCAGTTCATCTGCAATGTCATGCAGGCACGGTTGCGCCGTCATATCGCACCGCTGTCCCTGCTCGGGCCCATGCTGCAGGCGCAGTTGTTCAACCTGCAGAGCCTGGGCCGGGCCTTCCAGGTGGGCGAGGCCCATTACGATCTCGGCAACGATCTGTTCGAGCGCATGCTGGACCGGCGCCTGACCTATACCTGCGGCTACTGGAAGGAAGCCGCCGATCTGGATGCGGCCCAGGAGGCCAAGCTGGACCTGGTGTGCCGCAAGATCGGCCTCGCGTCCGGCCAGCGGGTGCTGGATATCGGCTGCGGCTGGGGCAGCTTTGCCGGGTTCGCCGCGGAACGCTACGGTGCGGAGGTGTTCGGCGTCACGGTCTCGAAAGAGCAGGGGCGCTGGATCGAGGAACGCTACGCCGATCTGCCGGTGCGGGCCCTGGTGCAGGATTACCGGGAGGTCGAGGGAGAATACGATCACGTGGTGTCCCTGGGCATGTTCGAGCACGTGGGCCGCAAGAACTACGCGGACTACATACGTGTCGCGCGGCGCTGCCTGAAGCCGGGTGGGCTGTTCCTGCTGCACACCATCGGCCGCCTGAAGACGCGCAGCGCCGCCGAGCCCTGGTCCAACAAATACATCTTTCCCAACGCCCAATTGCCTTCCATGGCCGATATCTCCCGTGCTATCGAGGGCGTATTCGTCATGGAAGACATGCACAACTTCGGCGCTTATTACGACACCACGCTCATGGCCTGGCACGCCAACTTTGAGCGGCGCTGGCCGGAAATCGCAGAGCGTTACGGCGAGCGTTTTCACCGCATGTGGCGCTACTTCCTGCTCACCAATGCCGGGGCATTCCGTGCCCGCCGCCTGCAGCTGTGGCAGCTGGTGCTGTCGCCGCACGGTGTGCCCGGCGGTTACAAGCGGATCAGCTGATGCCCGGCACCGGCGCGGTGTCGGCGGGCGGCACGACAGTATCCGTTACCGTGCCGTATAATCCCGCAGACGCTGTGTGACGGAGTACAGGGAGTAACACGACACCGTCCCTCGTTGTTCGAACCGACCTGCCACATGTCAAATATACAAGAACGCCTGTACGGAGCCAGAATGCAGCCGATCATTTCGATCCGGGACCTGAACAAGACCTATGCCTCGGGCTTTACGGCGCTCAGGAACGTCAACCTGGAAATCAACCGCGGCGAAATTTTCGCCCTGCTGGGACCGAACGGTGCCGGCAAGACCACCCTCATCGGCATCGTCTGCGGCCTGGTCAATCCCGGCAGCGGCAGCGTCATGGCCAACGGGTATGACATCATCACCGACTATCGCCGCGCCCGTGCCAGCATCGGCCTGGTACCCCAGGAGATCTCCACGGATATGTTCGAGAAGGTCTGGGACACGGTGACCTTCAGCCGCGGCCTGTTCGGCAAGCCGCCCGATCCCGCCTACATCGAGAAGCTGTTACGCGACCTGTCCCTGTGGGACAAGCGGAACAACCTCATCCGGGCTATTTCCGGCGGCATGAAACGCCGGGTGATGATCGCCAAGGCTCTCGCGCACGAACCACAGATCCTGTTCCTGGACGAACCCACCGCCGGGGTGGACGTGGAGCTGCGTCGCGGCATGTGGGAGATGATAAGCAGCCTGCGCGACAATGGCGTCACGGTTATTCTGACCACCCATTACATCGAGGAAGCGGAGGAGATGGCGGATCGCATCGGTGTCATCCACCGGGGCGAGATCGTCGTGGTGGACGAAACAGAGGCACTGATGCGGAAGCTGGGCAGGAAAGAGCTCCGGATCTACCTGCAACATCCCCTGGAACGTATTCCCGAGTCGCTGAACAGCTATGCGCTGGAACTGGCGGGCGGTGGCTACGAGCTGGTATACAGCTTCGATTTCCGGCAGGAACAGAGCGGCGTCGCCGGGCTGCTGCGGCGTCTGGATG
>Ga0102944_1000263_pt1 | contig 42953 bp, 46 predicted proteins | sample SalPonD_shore_MG_FD_78172 | JGI IMG/M metagenome (GOLD analysis project Ga0102944, IMG submission 78172) | Salt pond soil microbial communities from South San Francisco under conditions of wetland restoration - Salt Pond MetaG... | ecosystem: Environmental > Aquatic > Marine > Intertidal zone >... | reverse complement strand
CCAGTCGGCCAGGCCCGTGTTGGCGCAGAAGCCGCCCGTGATGTAGTCGTGCATGATGATCGGAGCGCCGAGCTCCTTGGCACGTTCGGCGCGCTTGAACATCTCGTCCGGGGTCGGGGCGGTGACGTTCAGGTAGTGGCCCTTGCGCTCACCGGTCTCGGCCTCGGCCTTGTGGATGGCCTCCATGACGAAATCGAAACGCTGACGCCAGCGCATGAACGGCTGGGAGTTGACGTTCTCGTCGTCCTTGGTGAAGTCCAGACCGCCGCGCAGGCACTCGTAGACGGCACGGCCGTAGTTCTTGGCCGACAGACCCAGCTTGGGCTTGATGGTGCAGCCCAGCAGCGGACGGCCGTACTTGTTCATGATGTCGCGCTCGACCTGGATACCGTGCGGCGGGCCGCCGCAGGTCTTGACGTAGGCGATGGGGAAGCGCACGTCCTCCAGGCGAAGGTGACGCACGGCCTTGAAGCCGAACACGTTACCGACCAGCGAGGTGAACACGTTGACCACCGAACCCTCTTCGAACAGGTCGATCGGGTAGGCGATGAAGGCGTAGAAGGACTCGTCGTCGCCCGGCACGTCCTCGATCCGATAGGCGCGGCCCTTGTAGTAGTCCAGGTCGGTCAGCAGGTCGGTCCACACCGTGGTCCATGTACCCGTGGAGGACTCGGCGGCCACGGCAGCGGCGGCCTCCTCGCGCGGCACACCGGCCTGCGGCGTGATCTTGAAGCAGGCCAGGATATCGGTCTCGGCCGGGGTGTACTCCGGCATCCAGTACGTTTCGCGGTATTCCTTCACGCCCGCGCTGTATGATTTCACTGCCATGAGCAGTCCTCCTAGAGTCGTTGAAGCGAAATAAACCCAAATAGCACAAAGCTGTTACCGTCGCGTTGACACCGGACAATAAAGGGCTCGCGGCGGCGATAACGGTTTGTTCCCCGGCCGGCCAGCGGTTGTCCCCTCCAGCCGTTCCTAGTGGAAAGGCAGTATAGTTCTCGTGAATATAAAGTAAATTCAGGATTTGTGATTGATACCATAAGGTTTTAGTTATATCTTATTACCCATGAACGTGACTTTCCGTCAACTGCGCGTCTTCGAGGCCGTCGCCCGCCATTTGAGCTTCACCCAGGCGGCGCGTGAACTGCACCTGACACAGCCGGCAGTGTCTATGCAAATCAAGCAGTTAGAGGAAAATGCGGGGGTGCCGCTGTTCGAGCAGTTGGGCAAGAAGGTCTACCTGACTGAGGCGGGCCAGGAGATGTACCACTGCGCCCGGGCCATCGCCCAGCAGCTCGATGATGCAGAGGCCGTGCTCGAGCAGCTCAAGGGGGTGCAGCGCGGGCGCCTGGAGATCTCAGTGGCCACCACGGCCAACTATTTCGCCAGCCGCCTGCTCGCCGCCTTCAACCGCCGCTACCCCGGGGTGACCTTCAGTCTGGACGTGACCAACCGCGAGACCCTGCTGCGCCAGTTGGCCGACAATGACAAGGAGGTGGCCATCATGGGCCTTCCCCCGGAGGAGGCCGAGCTCGCCGCCGAGACCTTCGCCGACAATCCCCTGGTGGTCATCGCCGCACCCGAACACCCGCTCGCCGCCGAGCGCGATATTCCCTTGAAGCGCCTGGAGTCGGAGACGTTCGTGGTGCGCGAGAAGGGTTCGGGGACCCGCATCGCCATGGAGCGCTTTTTCAATGCCCACGGGATCCATCTGCACATGCCCATGGAGATGAACAAGAACGAGGCCATCAAGCAGGCCGTGCAGGCCGGCCTGGGCCTGGGCATCGTCTCGGTCCACACCCTGGAGCTGGAGATGGAGACCGGCCGGTTGGTGATCCTCGACATCGAGGATTTCCCCATCATGCGCCACTGGTACCTCGTGCATCGCAAGGGCAAGCGCCTGACACCCGTGGCCCAGGCCTTTCGCCAGTTCGTACTCAAGGAGGCGGACGGCATCCTGCATCGTCCCCAGTTAGCCTTGCCAGGCGCGCCGTCCGCTGTTGCCACCCCGTCCGATGACACGTTAACCTCTCCCTGATGCGAAACCGCGTCCACCCTTTAACCGGCTTATCGACACTCGGCACTCTGCTGGCGCTCGCTCTGGCACTGCTCGGCGGCTGCGATGCGCGCGAGGACACCGACCGAGGTTCCGCCTCGCCTGCGAGCACCGCGTTGCCGCCGCGCGTCTCCGATCGGGCTGTGCTCGCCCGCGGCAAGCGCCTGTTCGAGCAGAACTGCGCCGTGTGCCACGGCGCCCGGGCCGAGGGCGCCCCCGACTGGCGCTACCGCGGCCCCGACGGCAAGTTTCCGCCGCCGCCCCTCAATGGCACGGGTCACAGCTGGCATCACCCTTATGCCTGGCTGCATCAGATGATCAAAAACGGCAGTCCGCCCGGCCAGGGCAACATGCCGGCCTGGGGCGGCAAGCTCAGCGACGAGGATATCGACGCCGTCATCGCCTGGTTCCAATCGCTGTGGCCGCAGCCGGCGTACGAAGGCTGGGTCGAGATCCAGCGGAGATCGCAAGGCCGTCCCGGCGGCTGAGCGCCAGCCGCACCCATCCCACGTTCTGCACTCCAGCCGCTCTCGGTCATGCCTTGTTTGTGGCCACCGCCCGGTTGGGCCGCGAGACCGGTACGAAGCGAGTCCTTCGGATAGGCGACGGCCGCAGTACCAGTGCGGAAAGTGCCGGCGCCCATGATCGCAATTCCCGACAGTTATCCCGTTTGGCGCCGTTGCCGCTCCCGCGGCTGGACCAGCCCCCGATCGTTGCCGTCCGACAAAAGCTTACACTTCGTGCGGCTTAAGGGCCGTTCTTTGAAAGTGATCTGGATCAGTGCGTATGCGCCAACGGTTGTCTATCTTTTGCGTATGTGTTGTGCAGACTGCATAGGGATGACGCCAGGCTCGCCTCGCTGCCAGCGGCGCTGGAGAGGGCGACCGTGACCGGCTTTCGCCGTCTCATCACCCGTCGCGGCTGGGTGCACAGCGTGCTTGGCGTGTGGGTGTTGGCGTGGGCGCTGGTCTTCCTGGAGCCCTGCTGCGAGGCTATCGCCGCATCGGTGCCGCACTCGCACGCGCCTGCGGCGTCGGCGGCGCATCACCACCGCGAGGCTGCGGTCGACCCCGGCGCTCGTTTGGCGCTGCATCACGACCATTGCGAACACGTCGATGCGCGCGACCTGAACCAGCCGGTCGACGTTACGGTGAGCGGGCTCAAGGTGCCGCAGCACGCGGTCATCGTCGCGCACGCGATTGCACCGACTTTCCCGCCGCTCGCCACTCAGGCGCCCGCGGCGCCGCTCCTTGCCGCCGCTAGAGCTTCCCCTGTTCCACTCTACCTGCGGACCCTGCGTCTGCGCGATTGACATCCGTTTGATTCGTTGAGGATTGGTGCGCCCGGCGCGCCTGTCTCGGCTGTTTCCGTGCGCCTTGCGGCGCCGGCCAAACGGAGGTTTCCAATGAACACAGGTCGACCGCTCCTGCTGCCCGCGGGATATCCGGCCGTGATCCGTCGCCTGATCGCGACGGCAATCTGCCTGCCGCTCGCGCTGCCGGCGTTGTCCGCGGCAGACGATTCCGGGCTCCCGCCCGCGCAGCTATATCTGCAAAGCTGCGCGGCCTGCCACGGCGTTGACGGCGCCGGTGCCATGCCCGGTGTGCCGGATCTGAGCGCGGCTTCCGGGCCGTTGACCAAGCCGATCGACGCCCTGCTGGCCCTGGTGCAAAAGGGTATACCGGCACGCGACGGTATGGGCATGCCACCCAAGGGCGGCAATCCCGACCTCACCGAGGCGCAGCTGCGCGCCATCCTCCAGTACATGAAACACGAGTTTGCGCGATGACGCCGGGTAGCCCCGAAGTCATCGAATCCAATCAGGAGATTCGCCATGAAAACGCTAATCACTTCCCTGACCGCGGTATTGACGGGCTGTCTGGTCGCCTTTACGGCGTTGGCGGCGCGGGCCGCGCCGACGGTCTACATCCCGCTCGGTGTGGCCAACCAGGTCATCGCCGTCGATGCGGCGACCGACAAGATCACGGCCAGCTATCCGGGCGTCGAGAATGCCCACGGTCTGGTGGCCACTCCCGACGGCGAGTACCTGGTCGCCGGCAGCCTCAAGCAGATGCCCGCCGGCGGCAAGGACGCGGGAATGAGCCACCTGTTCCTGGTCCACCCGGAGCACGGGCATGTAATGGCCACGATTGCCGTCAAGGGCTGGAGCCATCACGAGGCCATTACCCACGACGGGCGCTATGTCATCTCGACCCATCCGATGCAGGGCGCCATCAGCGTGGTCGACCTGCGCAACAATCAGGTCGCGCACGTGATCAAGACCGGGCCCACGCCCAACTACACGCTGGTCACGCGCGACGACAAGCGGGCCTATGTCAGCAACGCGGGCAACGGCACCATCAGCGAGGTGGACCTGGTCCACTGGAAGGTGAGCCGCACCCTGGAGGGCGGCCCGGTGCCCGAGCACATGGCCTTCTCGCCCGACGAGAAGACCATCTACGTGGCCAACGTGCGCGGCGGCGATGTCTCGGCCGTGGACGTGGCCTCGGGCAAGGTGGTCCGTACCTTCCACGCGGGCGATACCCTGCACGGGCTTGATATGGGCGACGACGGCCACACGCTGTTCGTCACGAGCAAGAAGGACCAGAAGCTCGTCGCCATCGACACCCGCACCGGCAAGGGACGGACGCTGGCGCTCTCGCCGAGCCCGTATCACCTGAACACCATCCACGGTACCGGCAAGGTCTACGTCTCGAGCAGCTCGGCCTCGCTGATCTGGGTGGTCGATCAACGCAGCCTCAAAGTCGTCGACACCATCAAGCTGCCCGGCGGCCACGCCCATCAGATGGCCGTGGTCGAATGAGCCGAGAGGTCACGATAGAGGGCGACTGACACATGGACATGCACAGCCATTCACACACCAATGCGCCTGCCCGGCACGAGGCCGGGCACGGCGCCCACGACCACGCGGCGATGATCGCCGACTTTCGCCGACGCTTCTGGGTGTCGCTCGTGCTCACCGTACCGGTGCTCGCCCTGTCGCCCATGATCCAGGCCTTTCTCGGCCTGGAGCGCGCACTGGCGTTTCCCGGCGACAGCTACGTGCTGTTCGCCCTGTCGAGCGGGATCTTCTTCTACGGCGGCTGGCCCTTTCTCAAGGGCCTGAAGGACGAGCTGGCCTCGCGCCAGCCCGGCATGATGACGCTGATCGCCCTGGCGATCAGCGTCGCCTATTTCTATTCCTCGGCGGTGGTATTCGGCCTGACCGGACGCGTGTTCTATTGGGAGCTCGCCACGCTGATCGACGTGATGCTGCTCGGCCACTGGATCGAGATGAAGTCCATCATGGGCGCCTCGGGCGCGCTGGAGGCCCTGGTCAAGCTCTTGCCGACCACGGCGCACCGCGTGGTCGGCGACAACGAGACCGAGGACGTTCCGGTCACGGAGCTGAAGGTCGGTGACCGCGTGTTGGTAAAGCCGGGCGAGCAGGTTCCGACCGACGGTACCATTGTCAAAGGACGCACGAGCCTCAACGAATCCATGCTCACCGGCGAGTCCAAGCCGGTCTCCAAGGGCGAGGGCGAGGAGGCCATCGGCGCCTCGATCAACGGCGAAGGCGCGATCACGCTGCAGATCGAAAAGACCGGCGATGAGACCTACCTCTCGCAGGTGATCGACATGGTGCGCAAGGCCCAGGCCTCGCGCTCGCGCACCCAGGACCTGGCCAACCGTGCCGCACAGTGGCTGACCTACATCGCCCTGTCCGCCGGCGCGGTGACCATGGTGACCTGGCTTGTCCTCGGCCACGGCTTCGAGTTCGCCCTGGAGCGCACCGTCACCGTCATGGTGATCACCTGCCCGCATGCGCTGGGCCTGGCAGTGCCGCTGGTGGTGGCCGTCAGTACCTCGATGTCGGCGGCCCGGGGGCTGCTCATCCGCGACCGCGCCGCCTTCGAACGCGCGCGCAACCTGCAGGCCATCGTGTTCGACAAGACCGGCACACTGACGGAGGGGCGCTTCGGCGTGTCCGATATCGTCGCGCTCGGCGATACGGCCGAGAACGACCTGCTGCGTCTGGCCGCCTCGCTGGAGAGTCAGTCCGAACATCCGATTGCCCGCGGCATCGTCGCCGAGGCGAAGGACCGGGGCACCACGCTCGCCGGTGTCGATGATTTCCAGAACCTGCCCGGGCGCGGTGCGCAGGCCCGCATCGAGAGCCAAACGGTCCGCGTGGTCAGCCCCGGCTACCTCGCTGAACAAAACATCGATCTCAATGACGAGCGGCCCGCCGAGTTCGCCGCCCAGGGCAAGACCGTCGTGTATGTGCTCAACGAGGATCGCCCCCTCGGGGCGATCGCCCTGGCCGACGTGGTGCGGCCCGAATCCCGTGAGGCCGTCGGCCGCCTCAAGGCCATGGGCATCCAGTGCATGATGCTCACCGGCGACTCCGAGGCGGTGGCCAAATCGGTGGCCGCCGAGCTGGGCCTGGACGATTACTTCGCGCAGGTACTGCCCCACGAGAAGGCGGAGAAGATCCGCGAGGTCAAACAGCGCGGCCTGGTGACCGCGATGGTCGGCGACGGCGTCAACGACGCCCCGGCGCTGGTCGAGGCCGACCTCGGCGTGGCGATCGGTGCGGGCACCAACGTGGCGATCGAATCGGCCGACGTCGTTCTGGTGCGAAGCGACCCGCGTGATGTCACGGCCGTCACGGTACTGTCGCGCGCGACCTACGGCAAGATGATCCAGAACCTGCTGTGGGCCACGGGCTACAACACGTTCGCGATCCCGCTGGCCGCCGGGGTCACCTACAGCCTGGGCTTCGTACTCTCGCCCGCATTCGGCGCGGCACTGATGTCGCTGAGCACGGTTATCGTCGCCATCAACGCCAAGCTGCTCGGCCGCAAGAAGCCCGCAGCCGGCCCGTCAACTGTCAAGGCACCATCACAGGAGTCTGCAACATGAAACCTTTACGCATTACCGCGGCGCTGACGTTGCTCGTCGCCGCGCTGGCAGTCGGCGCCGGTCAGGCGTGGGCGGCCAAACTGCCCATGCCGCCGACCTTCTCGGTTGACGCCGATCCGGTCACCGTCCTCAAGGACTACCCCTTGGGCGTGCTGACGCGCCAGGCGGTGTTCGCCCATCACGGCCAGCCGGATAAAAAGGTGATCCTGCCCAACGGCAATCGCGCATGGGTCTATCGGGTGCGCATGCGCGCGAACCGGCAGACCTACCACGAGCCAAACGGGAGCGAACAGACACTGACCGAGACCCGCGAGGGCAGCCGCCGCATGCGCTACACCGTCGAGTTCGACAGCCGCGGAATCGTGACCGACGTCCTCTACAACGAGGTCGGTCCGCACAACGGACTGAGTGCCGTCCAGGTCCAGGCGGCGGCCGAGGGGAGCAAGGGTTGAAAGACCCGAGGGTAAGAACCCACCGTGATCTACAAATGGGTTCAACGATGTTAAAAGGAGCACGCAATGTATGGTTATGAATGGATGCCGCACAGCGGCATGGGTTACGGCATGGGATTTGGTTTCGGCGGGATATTCATGCTCCTGTTCTGGGGGCTGATCATCTTCGGCATCGTCGCGTTGGTGCGTTGGCTGTTTGCATCGCCCGGCGCGCACCATGCCACCCCGCAGCATCCGGCGCCACGGCGCGACCCCGTGAGCCTTCTCGAGGAGCGCTATGCCCGCGGGGAAATCGACCGGGATGAATTTCTCGCGCGCAAGCAGGACCTGGAGGGCTAAGGCCCGCGCATCGCGTGCGAGGGAGGTTGGCGAACCGTGTGCCATCTCATATTACTGCTGCCCATTATCGCGCTGCCGGTCTTCTGGCTGTGGTCTTGGCCGATCGCGGTGAGCGTCTATGCGGCGGTGCTGCTCTTCTCCGGCTGGACGTACATGTATGCCATGTTCGCGATGCGCCGGCCGGTGGTGACCGGTGTCGAGTACACCCTGCACAGTCGAGGCGTCGTCGTCGACGACGCCCCGGAGGGGCTGCGCGTGCGCGTCAACAGCGAATACTGGCCCGCCGAATGCGACCGTCCATTGCATACCGGGGACGCGATACGAGTCGTGGGGCGCGAGGGACTGACCCTTATCGTCGAGCCGTTGTCGGCGCCCGATGCGCCAAACGCCGCGGCCGGCCACAACGCCTCTCGGGGCGCGGTCCCGCACCTCTGAGGAAACGAAACATGGCGACCCTGGACGATTTCACACGCACGCCGCGCATCGGCTATTTCTCGATGGAGATCGCGCTGCGCAACGAGATACCGACCTACAGCGGCGGTCTCGGCGTGTTGGCGGGCGATACGGTGCGCACGGCCGCGGACCTCGACCTGCCGCTGGTCAGCGTCACGCTGGTCAGCCGTGAAGGGTATTTTCGCCAGTCGATCGACGAGCAGGGCCGTCAGGTCGAGCAGCCGGCGCCCTGGGAGCCCGCGCAGTGGGCCGAGCCGCTCGGCGCGAAGATTGCCGTGCGCGTGGAGGGGAGGCCCGTATGGATCGGCGCCTGGCTGTACGTACTGGAGGGCCATATGGGCGGCCGACAACCCGTTGTCCTCCTCGACACCGAACTCGACGAGAACCGCGACGACGATCGCCGCATTACGCATTACCTGTACGGCGGCGACGAGGCCTATCGCCTGCGCCAGGAGATCGTGCTCGGGATCGGCGGCGTGCGCATGCTGCGCGCCCTGGGGTTCAGGCTCGAACACTATCACATGAACGAAGGGCACTCGGCACTGCTCGCGCTCGAGCTCCTCAACGAGCATGCCTATGCCGCCGAGGACCTTCGTCCGGGTGAGCTGCCTTTCGATATCCCGGCTGTGCGCGACCTGTGCAGTTTTACAACGCATACGCCGGTTGAGGCCGGGCACGACCGATTCCCCTACGACGTGGTCCAGCGTTCGCCGGGCGACTTCGACGACCTGCCCACACTGCGCCATTTGGCGGGGGAGGATCGTCTCAACATGACGCGCCTGGCCATCAACCTCAGCGAGTACGTCAACGGCGTCGCCAAGCGCCATGCCGAAGTGTCACGGCGCATGTTTCCGGGCTACCAGGTGCATGCCGTGACCAACGGGGTGCACCCGGCCACTTGGACGGCACAGTCGTTCTTCCGACTCTATGATGCGCACCTGCCGGGTTGGTGCCATGAGCCCGAGCTGTTGGTGCGGGGGGAGTGCTGTCTGGGCGACGACGAGGTCTGGACCGCGCACGAGGAGGCCAAGCAGGCACTGATCGAACATATCGCGCAAACGACGGGGCGGGCTTTCGACCCTGTGGTTCCGATCATCGGGTTTGCCCGGCGCATGACCGAGTACAAGCGGCCCGATCTGTTGTTCCGGGACCTGGACAGGCTGCGGGAAATAGGCCGGCGCTGGCCCCTGCAGATCGTGCTCGCGGGCAAGGCGCATCCGCGCGACGCCGGAGGCAAGCGCCTTATCGAGGCGCTGCATGCGCATATCGGCCGATTGAGTCCGGAGATCGCGGTGGCCTACCTTCCGGATTATGACATGGCGACCGCGCAGGCATTGGTCTCCGGTTCCGATGTCTGGCTCAACACGCCGCTGCGCCCCATGGAGGCATCCGGGACCAGCGGAATGAAGGCCGCCTTTAACGCCGTGCCGCACTTGAGTGTGCTGGACGGATGGTGGGCCGAGGCCTGCATCGAGGGCGTGAACGGCTGGGCCATCGGCGACGACACCGACGGGCCAGAGGACCGCGACGGGGCGCGGTTGTACGAAAAATTGGAAGGGGTGGTGCTACCGCTCTACCACGGCGATCGCGGCGGCTGGGTTCGCGTCATGAAAGGCGCTATCGCCAAGAGCGCCGGGTTGTTCAACAGCCACCGGATGATGCGCCGCTATGCGGCGGAGGCCTACTTGCATTGACCGCGTCGATTGTCGGCGTCGAGGAGATGAGGACCATGAGTGCGTTAAATGACAGGATACGCGGCCCGGTATGTCTGATGTGGGTCGACCCGCAGGAGCACCCGCTCGAGCACCGGGGGATCCACTACGCCTTCTGCTCGCAGCAGTGCCGCGAACGTTTTCTCGCCAACCCCGGCTTGTACGTCAGTGGGGCGGGCTACCATGCGGCTGCGAAGCAGCAGGGCCGCCGGGTGGAGCGGCGGCGGCGCTGGCAACTCAAGCGGGCGCCGAGCGATCCCAAGGCAGAAGCGCTGCACGCCGCATTAAACACCATGATGGGCGTCGACGGCGTCCACATCGCAGGCCCGCTTGTGGAAGTCGAGTACGACCTGCTGCAGGCGACCGCCGCCCAGATAGAACGCTGCATCGAGCGGGAGGGACTGCGCCTGCGCGCTTCGCCGTGGCAGCGGCTGTGCCGGGGCTGGGTGCATTATGTCGAGGATACCCAAGTCGCCAACATGGCCGATAGCACCGGCCATTCGGGACATCATCACTGAGTGTCTTTCGCCATGCGAGCCAACATCACGCCTGACACGATCTCGAGCCAGAGCCCGTCAATGGTCGTGGTCGTCGTCCTCCATCGGATGCGCGGCCGCTTCGCGGCGCAGACGCTGATACTCGGCGGGCGTGACCTCGGGCAGGTGTTTGATGAACGCGACCATGGCCCAGATCTTATGATCGGAGTGGGTCGGGCCCCAGGCCGGCATGCCCGTCATCCGGATGCCGTGCTTGATGACCCAGAACAGCTCCCCGGGCTCCATCTCCTTGGCGTGCTTGGCAAGATCCGGCGGCTGGGGGTTGAGGCCCGCATGCGCCTCGCCCGGCTCGACGCCCGGGGCGCCGTGGCACATCACGCACATCTCGTCGTAGTGGCGAAATCCAAGGTTGATGAGCTTGGGGTCCGAGAGCGAGGTGCCCTGGGGCGGCTTGACGTCTTCGGAGCGGCTTTCGACCGAGCGCTCGCGCGTCGTCTTCAACGCCCACTGGGCGAGGGCCGAATCAGGGGCCGTGGCGGCGACGTCGTACAGGCCGGAATATATGAAGGCCAAGCCGGCAACGACGACAACCGCAATGACAATGCCAATGCATTTGAGCGATTTCATTTTCCATCCTCCAGGCAGAAAGGCTTTGAATTTTTCGACGAATTTCGCGGGCACTTCTTCGCGCGCCTAACTCAAGGGACCGAGGATAGAGACGTTGGTTCAGTCCAATCCCGGATACCGACGCCGGACACTGTCGCCGAGAGGTTCCAACCCTATCAAAAAATGGCCGGGCATACAGCGGCCACTCACGCCGCGACCGCGGCGTGCAATGCATCCGCCATCGCCGAACCGTTGCGGAAGTCCGGTCGGCGTATTGCGGCTATTCACGTCAGACAATGACAACCGAGGGAGGTAGGGAGATGCGTAAATGTAATGAAGCACGACGCACGATATGGGGAAGCGCCGGGCTTGCTGCGGGCATCGCGCTCGCGGCCCAGCCCGCCATCGGCGCCGATACGACGAGCATGCAGAACCAAATCGACGAACTGCAGCGTGAGGTGACGAGCCTCAAGGATACCGTGAAGGCGCCGGACAGCGTCGTGCATCTGGCCGGCTACGGCTCCGCGGGCTTCAGCAGTCGCAAGTCGGACAGCACGTTTCAGGTGTTTTCGTTCTCGCCGATCTTTCACTATCAGTACAAGGACCTGATGCTGATGCAGGCCGAGCTCGAGATGGGCTACAACGAGGACGGTTCCACCGAGACCGTGCTCGAATACGCCTCGCTGAATCTCATCATGAACGACCACGCCGTGTTGGTGGCGGGGCAGTTTCTCAGCCCCATCGGACAGTTCCGCCAGAATCTGCACCCGGCCTGGATCAACAAGCTCCCGTCCAAACCTCTGGGATTCGCCGACGGCGGTGCGGCTCCGCTGACCGAGACGGGTGTCGAGGTGCGCGGGGGGTTCACGCCGGGCGGCCACGGTCTGAACTATGCGCTCTACGTGGGCAATGGGCCAAAGCTGGTCGACAACGCGGGTGAGCTCGAGGTCGAGACCGAAGGCAACAGCTCCGATGCCAACAAGAACAAGACGGTGGGTGGGCGCATCGGCTATTTGCCGCTGCACAACCTGGAGATCGGCGTCTCGGCCGCGGCGGGCAAGGCGAACCTGCCGGGCGAAGACAATCGCAACTACCGCGTGTACGACGTGGATTTTGCTTTCCAACCGGCTGTCGTCGAGCTGCGCGGTGAGTATGTTCAGACCAAGGTCGACTCGCTGGCCGGCAGTGCCATCCCGGACGAACACACCTGGAAGGCCTGGTACGTGCAGGCCTCGCACAAGTTCGCGCCGAGTCGTTGGGAGGCGGTGCTGCGCTACGGCAAGTTTACTCCGCCGGAAAAGAGTCAGGAACTCAAGCAGTGGGCGGCGGGGCTCAACTACCTGTTCGCGAGCAATGTCATCGGCAAGCTGAGCTACGAGAAGAACGACGGGCCGGTCGGGTCGGTCGATGATGAGAACCGTTTTGTCGCTCAGTTGGCGTACGGATTTTGAGGAGGTGGCGTGATGACTATTCGACATACACTGCAGACGTTCAATCGCCTTGGGTTCGCCATCGTGGCGGGTGTCGGGTTTGCGGTCCTGGTTTGGAGCCCGGCTGGTGCGCAGCAATCGCAGAAGCAGATGGTACAGAGCGCCAAGGCCACGGCCGGGGAGCGTGCCAAGCAGGGCGACTACCTTCGCGGCCTGAAGGCCTGGGAGCAGAATTGCGCCCGCTGTCACAATGCACGCGATCCGAAGGAGTACAGCGACGCGCTCTGGAAGCCGGTAATCACCCACATGCGTATTCGCGCGGGGCTCACCGGACAGGAGGCGAGAGACATCCTGAAATTTATACAGGACAGCAATTGACGCGTGCCTCTGTGGTTGCCGCGTTCTGCGCGTACGGAGGCGGTCGGGGTCGAACGGACTCGAGGCGGTATTGTCCTAACTGATCCAGATCAGGCATTGCGCGCAGGGTATGGGCTAGCCTCCCGGGCGCCAACTGTGCAAACGGGAGCCACAGTCGATACACGCATCAACAATATGGAAATGGCGGCCGGGCCGACGTACCGGCCCGGCCGCTTCTGGAGGGTACACGATGGGTCAATACGGTTATGAGTGGATGCCGGGTTACGGCATGGGCTACGGCTTCGGATGGATCTTCATGGTGCTTGTTTGGGCGCTGATCATCGTCGGCATCGTCGCCATGGTGAAGTGGGTATTCTGGGATACGGGCGCGCGGCGCCATCGTTCCGCGGACACACCGCGGCGCGCCGGATTGCAGATACTCCAGGAGCGTTACGCACGCGGGGAGATCGAGCGCGAGGAATATCTGCAGAAGAAGGAAGACCTCGGCGGCTGAGCTCCGCCGGTTATGCAAGGGTACGGTACGGTTCGGTGTGGGCCGGCCGAGAACTCTCGATTCCACACCGTTTGAGCAATGACGGACGAAACACTGGAGGTGTGATCATGAACACGCGATTGACCAAGTCTCTGCCGGGCCTGCTGTTGGCCGCCGCGACGGTTCTGCCGACGGCTGTATTTGCGCAGGGGACGGGCATGGGCCCGGGCATGATGGGCTCGAGCGGTGCACCCGCGCAGCAGGCTCCCGGGCCGTACTATGGCCGTGGCTACCACCGCTACGGTGGTTACGGCATGGGCCCGGGAATGATGGGTGGCTACGGTATGGGCCCCGGCATGATGGGCGGCTACGGTGGCTACGGTATGGGTCCCGGAATGATGGGTGGCTACGGCGGTTACGGCATGATGGGGGGCTACGGCATGATGGGCCCCGGCATGATGGGCGGTTACGGGATGATGGGCCCCGGCATGATGTACGGCCCTGGCTACGGCATCAACCTGAACGACAAGCAGCGCCAGGAGTTCGCCAAGATCCAGCAGCAGACCATGCAGAAGAACTGGGAGCTCATGGGTAAGATGCGCGAGCAGATGCTCAAGCTCCAGGAGCTCTACGGCGCCGATACCGTCGACCCCAAGGCCGTGGGCCAGGTCTATGATCGCATCACGGCGCTGCGCAAGCAGATGTTCGAGAACAGCATCGAGGCGCACAACCAGATGCGCAAGCACCTGACCAAGGAACAGCGCGAGACCTGGCGAAACATGCGTCGCGGTATGGGATGGGGGCCCGGCATGATGTATCAGGAATAGGCGGTCACTGCGGCGGGGCCCGCCCGCGGCGGGCCCCGCCGGCCTGTTTCCCGGGACAAGTCCGATGGGGCTGAGCAAACAGGAACTCATTGCACTCTACCGACGCAGGGCACGGCGGTACGATTGGTCGGCCAACCTCTATTACCTGCTTGGCTTTCGCGAACAGGCCTATCGGCGCCGTGCCGTTGCCGCTTTGGGACTCACCCCCGGCGATACGGTGGTAGAGATTGGCTGTGGTACCGGGTTGAATTTTGCCCAGCTGCACGCTGCGGTGGGCGATGAAGGACGGATCATCGGCGTCGATCTGACCGACGGCATGCTGGCGCAGGCGAGTGAACGTATCGCCAAAAGCGGTTGGACGAACGTCAGCGTGGTCCAGTCGGATGCCGCGGCGTATCGTTTTCCCGACCACATCGACGGCGTCTTGTCGACCTTCGCGCTGACGCTGGTACCCGAGTTCGAACGCGTTATTGCCAATGCAGCCGCGGCGCTGCCGGCGGGCGGCCGGTTCACGATCCTGGACCTGCGCCGTCCTGAGCGCCGGCCGCCGTGGCTCGTTCGACTGGGTGTCGCCGTGACCGCGCCCTTTGGCGTGTCACTGGACCTGGCCGAGCGTCGGCCCTGGGAGGCATTGGAGCGCCACTTTGCCCGGGTGCGGTATGAGGCCCTGTATTTCGGTTTCGCCTATCTGGCGAGCGGGGAGAAGGGTTGAGCTGCAGACTGATCGACTCAATTTATGTATTTACACCCACGTCACACACTCAATTAAGGAGTTACCATGTACGGATTCGACATCAAGTTCAACGGCAGCTTCGACGACGCCGTAGCCAAGGTCACCGAGGCGTTGAAGGAAGAGGGCTTCGGTGTGCTCACCGAGATCGACGTCAAGGCCACCCTCAAGAAGAAGCTGGATATCGACAAGCGTCCCTACAAGATACTGGGTGCATGCAATCCGAAACTGGCCAACCAGGCGCTGGACGCTGAGCCCGATATCGGCCTGCTGCTGCCCTGCAACGTTGTGGTGCGCGAGGCCGAGGACGGCACCATCCGGGTCGCCTTTATGGATCCAAAGGCCGTGCTGCAGTTGGTCGACCGCGACGACATCGCGACTCTGGCCGGCGAGGTGCGCTCCCGCCTCGAGCGTGTGCGCGATGCCGTCGCCGCCTGAGTCCGGTTAGATTCTCCGCCCGGCCCGGGTCACGGTCGGGCGCCCTGCCGAAGGAGCGGGCGGTTCATTTGGACCGCCCGCCTTTTCGTTGATATGCCTCAATTACGCCTCTTCAGATTTCGTTAATCTTTCCCTCATAGACTCTCCTCCCGGTACACCGACAGGGCTCGCGCCCTTTCCTAACGGTGGCAGGTGCCTGGCCAGGGGCGCGTCGTAGCGGCGAGCGTCCGCGTGGCGGGCGTCTCGGACAACCCGGGCTTCCAAAGAGCCGATCTTGCCGAACGAGGACGACATCGATCATGTGGACACTGCGAAAACGGACTGCGGCACTGGTGGTGCTGGCAGCGGCCGCTTGCGTCGGCGTGCCCGCATGGGCCGGGGGTACGACCCCCGGTCCTGGCCAGGGGGCCGGACAGATGGGTGTGCAGGACCGAGCGGCGTCAGGCGTGACGCAGTCCCACGAGCATGGACCGGGGGAAGGCAGCCCACCGCCCACCCTGCAGGATGTGTTGGCGGCCGCCTTCGCCCGTAGCCCCCAGCGCCAGGTGCTCGACGCGCGCGGGCGCCAGGTCCAGGCCCTGACCCGCCATGCGGATAGTCTAATTGCCGACAACCCCGCCGTTTCCCTGCGCTATCAGAGCGACCGCTTTGGTTCGGATCAAGGCCTGCGGGAATACGAGGCGGGCATCGATCTGCCTCTTTGGCGTCCCGGCGAGCGCGACGCCAACCTCGGCGTGGCGCGCCGCGCCTATGATGCGTTGACCGGTTCGCAGGCGGCGCTGCGCCTGCAGGTCGCCGGCCAGGTGCGCGAGGCCGTCTGGCAGGTGGCCTTGATGCACAACAATGCCGTGCTGGCCGAGCAGGAATGGAGGACCGCGCAGGCCTTGGAGCAGGACGTCGCCAAACGCGTGCGCCTGGGCGAGCTTGCCAAGACCGACCTGCTGTTGGCACGTGACGAGGCCTTGCGCAAGCAAAGCGCTTACTTGCAGGCCGAGGCGGAATGGCGCCACAGCCAGGACCAGTACCGGGCCCTGACCGGCCTGGATCGTTTGCCCCGAAAGCGCGGCGAGGCCCGCAGTCCGCGTAGCACGATCGTGCCCGAGCATCCGCTGTTCGTCGAAGCCCAGGCCAATGTCGCCGAGGCCCAGGCGCAGTTGGAGGCCGCGCGCCAGGCCTCGGGCGGCAGTCCCGAGTTGACCATCGGTGGGCGGCGCGAACGGGGCTTCGTGGCAGAGAACTACATCAGCAGCGTCGGCGTGAGCGTGCGCGTGCCCTTCGGCACCGAGGCTCATACCGGGCCGCGTATCAGCCGCGCCGCGCGCGCTTATGCCGACGCGCTGGCCGAGCGCGACCGATTGCAGCGCCGGCTGCGGGTCGCTCTGCACGAGGCCGAGCACACCCTGAGCGCGACCGAGGAATCGCTGAAGATCGCCGAAGAACAGAACGCCCTTGCCCGGGAAAACCTGCGCTTGGCGCGGGTCGCTTTTTCGGTGGGTGAGACCGACCTGGTCGGTCTGCTGCGCGTACAGACGCTGGCCTTCGCCGCGCAGCGCAGCGAGCAGGAACTGAGAATCATGCGCCAGCGCGCCATCGCGCGCTACAACCAAGCCGTGGGAGTCTTACCGTGAGGAACGCCCGAACCATCGCACTGTCGCTGTTCGTGGGGCTGAGCGCCGCGCTCGGCACCGCCCGGGCCGCACACCAGATCGCCGTCAGTCCCGAGCAGATCCAGCATCTGGGCATCACACTCGCCAAGGTCGCGCCCGCGCACACGGTGATGACAGACCGCGTGCCGGCCCAGGTGGTCATCCCGCCGGAGCAGGAGCGGGTCATCAGCTCGCCCCAAGCCGGTCTCGTCACGAGCCTGCGCGCCGCTGTCGGCGACGAGGTCAAGGCGGGTGAGGTGGTCGCCCTGATCGAAAGCCCGGACCTGGTGAAGCTGCAGCGCGAGTTCCTGCAGGCCAGCGCCGATCTGCGCCTGGCCGATGCGGATCTCAAACGCGACGAGCAGTTGTTCAAGGAAGGCATCATCGCCGAACGGCGTTATCTGGCGACCCGCAACCGCTTCGAACAGGCCAGCGCACGTGTCGACGAGCGCCGCCAGGCGCTGCGCCTGGCCGGCATGGACACGCGTGCGGTCACCAAGCTCGAACGCGATCGCACGCTCAGCAGCGTGCTCAACGTACGCTCGCCCATGGCCGGTGCGGTTCTCGATCAGATGGCGGTGGTCGGACAGCGTGTCGATCGCTCCGCCCCCTTGTACCGGGTCGGTAAGCTCGAACCGCTGTGGCTGGCCATTCGCGTTCCCCTGGATCGCATCGGCAAGCTCAGTCCCGGCGTCGAGGTCTCCTTGCCGTGCAGTGGCGCCACCGCGGTGGTGACCGTCGTGGGACGCAACGTGGATCCGAACAATCAGACCGTGCTGGTGCGCGCCGAAGTCCACAACGCGGCGGGCTGCATCCGGCCGGGCCAGTTCATTCAGGTGCGCATGGCGCTGCTCGGCGGTGACAGTCAGTGGCGCGTGCCCACCGCCGCGCTCGTGCGCAGCGGCAACTCCACCCTGGTTTTCGTCAAGACGGTCGAGGGTTTTCGCCCCCAGTCGGTCGAGGTTCTAGGACAGGAGGCCGGTTATTCCGTGGTGCGCGGTGAGCTGCGCGGCGACGAGGAGGTGGCGGCCAGTGGGCTGGCCGCGATCAAGTCCATCTGGCTGGGCCAGGAACCCGGTCAGGACGGGACCCAGAGCGGGGGCGGGCAAGGCGCCACGCCCGAGGCCGGTGCGAACGGGACCGGGGGCAAGTAGATGTTGGCACGCCTTATTCAGTTCGCGCTGACCCAGCGCCTGTTCATGCTGCTGGCCGTCGCGCTGCTCGTCGGCGCCGGTGTGCTCGCCTTTCGCGAGATCCCGATCGATGCCTTTCCCGACGTGTCCACGCCGCAGGTCAAGGTGATCGTCAAGGCGCCGGGCATGACCCCCGAGGAGGTCGAGGCACGCATCACCGCGCCCATCGAGGTGGAGATGCTCGGCATCCCGAAGCAGGTCATGCTGCGCTCGGTGGCGAAGTACGGACTCACTGACGTGACGGTGGATTTCGTCGACGGCACGGACATCTATTGGGCGCGCCAGCAGGTCGCCGAGCGCCTGAGCTCGATCTGGGGCGATCTGCCGGCGGACATCAGCGGCGGTATCGCACCGGCCACGACGCCGTTGGGCGAGATGTTCATGTTCACGATCGAGGGCGGCGATCTCAGTCTGATGGAGCGCCGGACCCTGCTCGACTGGACGATTCGCCCGGCGCTGCGCACCGTGCCGGGGGTTGCGGACGTGAACTCGTTGGGCGGTCTGGTGTACAGCTTCGAGGTCGTGCCGGACAACGCGCGCATGAATGCGCGCAGTGTGACACTCGCCGAGCTGCGCCAGGCACTGGAGCAGAACAATCGCAACGACGGCGCCGGGCGTTTGGTCGAGGGCGAGGAGACCCTGCTGGTGCGGGCCGAGGGTCGCATCAAGACGCTGGACGACGTGCGCGACATCGTGGTCACCACGAGCAACTCGGTTCCGGTGCGTGTGGGCGACGTGGCGCAGGTGCGCATCGGCGCCATGACACGCTACGGCGCGGTGACCAAGGACGGAAGCGGTGAGGCGGTCGAGGGCCTGGTGCTCGGTCTGCGCGGCGCCAACGCGCAGAAGGTCGTCGAGGGTGTCCAGGCCAAATTGGACGAGCTCGCGCCCACGCTGCCCAAGGGCGTGAAGGTCAAGGTCTTCTACAACCGCGGCGATCTGGTCCAGCGCGCCGTGCATACGGTGGCCAAGGCCCTGGAGGAGGCCGTCATCCTCGTGCTGGTGATCCTGGTGTTTATGCTTGGCAACCTGCGCGCGGCCTTGACCGTCGCGCTCATCCTGCCGCTGGCGGCCCTGGTCACCTTTATATTGATGCGCCAGTTCGGACTGTCGGCAAACCTGATGAGTCTCGGTGGTCTGGCGATCGCCATCGGCATGCTCGTCGATGCCGCCGTCGTGGTCGTCGAGAACATCGTGGCCCAACTCGCCGAAGCGGGTTCCGACACGCGGCTGCCGCGCCTGCACCTCATCGCCCGCGCGGTCAAGGAGGTCTCCGTGCCGGTGACGTCCGGCATCCTCATCATCGTCATCGTGTTCCTGCCGTTGCTGACCCTGCAGGGACTGGAGGGCAAGCTGTTCATCCCGGTGGCGCTGACCATCGTGTTCGCCCTGGCCGGATCGCTGTTGCTGTCGCTGACCGCCATTCCGGTCCTGTCATCCTACCTCATCGGCAAGGTCAGCCACGAAGAGCCCTGGCTCATTCGGAAGTTGCAAGGCGTTTACCGCCCGGCCCTGAGCTGGAGCCTGGCGCACGGGCGCACAGTCATCATCGCCGCGGTGGTCGCCCTCGTCATGACGGGCGGGGTGTTCACGCTCATCGGCAAGACCTTCATGCCGACCATGGACGAGGGCAACATCATCATCCAGCTCGAGAAGCTGCCCTCGATCAGCCTGCAGGAGTCCATCGGCATCGATCGGCGCGTCGAGCGTGCGGTGATGGAGCAGGTGCCCGAGGTCATCGGCATGGTGGCCCGCACCGGCTCCGACGAGCTGGGCATGGACCCCATGGGATTGAACCAGACCGATATGTTCCTGGTGCTCAAGCCGCGCGATCAATGGCGGATGCAGACCAAGGAGGCCCTGATCGATCGCCTGCGCACGGTTATGGACAAGTTCCCCGGCGTGGCGTATTCGTTCACTCAGCCCATCGAGATGCGCGTCTCGGAAATGCTCACGGGCGTGCGCGGCGACGTGGCGGTCAAGCTCTTCGGCACCGACCTGGACGAGCTCAATACGAAGGCGGGCCAGATCGCCGATACCATCCGCGGCATCCGCGGCGCCGAGGACGTGTTCTATGCGCGCAACGAGGGCGTGCAATACCTCAAGATCGACATCGATCGGCTGGCCGCCGGCCGGTTGGGGCTGTCAGTCGACGAGGTCGAGAGCCTGCTGCGCACCCAGCTCGAGGGCCGGCGCGTGGGAACCATCTACGAGGGCATCCGTCGCACGCCGCTCATCGTGCGCGGAGCCGCCGACGTGCGCAGCTCGCCGGCGGAGTTCGCGAACCTGATGCTGACTCTGCCCAACGGCCACCTCGTACCCCTGTCCACGGTGGCCAGCGTGCAGCGCGTGGAAGGGCCGGTGCAGGTCGGGCGCGAGCAGGGCGCGCGCTTTGCCGTGGTCGTCGCCAATGTGCGCGACCGTGACCTGGTCGGCTTCGTCGACGAGGCACGCCAGAAGGTCGCGGCCAACGTGCAGCTGCCCACGGGATATCACATCGAGTGGGGCGGCCAGTTCGAGAATCAGCAGCGTGCGGCACGTCGTCTGTCCATCGTGGTCCCGGTCGCCATCGGGCTCATCTTCCTGCTGCTGTTCACCACTTTCCGCTCGATTCGCCAGGCCGTGCTGGTGCTCCTCAATATCCCGTTTGCGATGATCGGCGGCGTATTCGCCCTGTGGCTGTCGGGCGAATATCTCTCGGTCCCGGCCTCGGTCGGTTTCATCGCCCTGTTGGGCATCGCGGTGCTCAACGGTGTGGTGATGGTGACCTACTTCAACCAACTGCGCGCGCTCGGGATGGAGATCAAAGAGGTCGTCCTCGAAGGGGCCCGGCGGCGCCTGCGGCCCGTGCTCATGACGGCGTCCATCGCCGCCTTCGGCCTGGTGCCGCTGCTGTTTGCGACGGGCCCGGGCTCGGAGATCCAACGTCCGCTGGCCGTCGTGGTGATCGGTGGTCTAGTGACCTCGACCCTGCTGACCCTCATCCTGCTACCCATCCTCTATCGCCGGTACGGCGAGGCCGCCGCCCGCGGAGACTGAATTGGAGTTTGATATGGAACAGTGCGTATTGGTTCTCATAGCCAACACCACCGTCGAGGAACCCCTGTTCGACTGGCTGCTCGACTACAGCGACGAGATGGTCTTTTCCAGTCAGGTGGTGGACTGTCACGGCATCGAGCACGCGGCCTTGAGCCTGCGCGAGCAGGTCACCGGGCGCCAGCCCAAGCTCCAGGTGGAGCTGCAGGTTCCGCTGGCCGAGGCGCGGGCCATTTGCACTGCGTTGGGTGATGCGTTTCCGAGTGCCGGTATCCGGTATTGGATTGCACCGGTCATCGAGGCGGGTAATCTCGGGCGCTCCGAAGCGGGTCGGTACGACGAAGATCGCGACGTGCCGACCGAGAATGTGACCTGAATTCCACATTGCGGGGAATAATGCCTCCGGCGAGGGCGTCCTAACGATGACGCAGGCGGCGAGTCTGTGTTTTGGAGAGGGCGAGCTCAGTGGAAGGAGGCTGGATGTTGTCGGTCGCGCATCGCGTCCTGCTGCGAGGCGGTCGTCTGTGGTGCTGGTCGGGTATCGCCCTGGCGATGCTGTTGGCGGCCGCGCCGCTTTGCGCCGGGTCTGTGGATCGCCAGGCACTGACCCGCCGGGTCGCGGAGCTCACGCGTCGGATAGAGACCCGCGGTCCAAGTGCGCGGCTCTATATCCAGCGCGGGGATGCCTATTTCCATCTTCGGGATTTCGATAGCGCCGTGGCCGACTACACGGACGCGTTGACGTTGGACGCGCATGCCGATCGGGCCTATTTCGGCCGCGGCCTGGCGCTCGCCCGCTGCGGCGACATCGACGGGGCCATTGCCGACCTGAACGTTTATCTGCATCGTCATCCCGCTGACGGAGGTGCCTACACGAAGCGGGGCGAGCGTTATTACTGGAAGGGCGATCTGGCGCGCGCCGAGCGCGATCTGAAACGGGCGATTGCGCTGGCCCCGGGCGACGCCGAGGCCCATGATCAACTCGGACGGGTGTACGCCCGGCGCGGCGACTACCGGCGCGCCGGGCGCGAGTTTCTTGCCGCGGTCCACCTCGATGCGGGCAGCGCGGACGCCTACCATGACCTTGCCCGCGCATATTACCGCCAGGGCCGGCAGGCTCGGGCCCTCGCCGCGGCCCGACGGGCCCTGTCCCTGGACCCGGACAACCGCAACACACTGCTGCTCGAGGCCCTTATCCTTCAGGCCCAGGGGCGCACGCGCGAGGCTGACCGCGTCCGGCGCCGGGCCACTTTCGTCTCCCCGGACCGCTGATCTCGGGGTCCCCGGTACGCTCCCGCCGTTTCACCGGAGCGAAGCTCGCCTCCTGAAATCAATAAGTTACAAAATCCGCCGGCCGATTCGGGCCTCGGTCCGGCCTTTAGATTTGACGCATATCAACCTTTCGTAATATTCCCCGCGCTAGACTATGCCTCCAATGTGACCGACCCAGACGTATGAGGCACCAAACATGATGTCTGCACTCCAGCCGCTGCCGCACAACGACGACACCGTCGCCTACCGGCTGCATGGCAACTGTTATGTCAATCTGACCTCGCGCTGCACGCTGCGCTGCAGCTTTTGCCCGAAGTTCAACGGCGAATGGGAGGTACAGGGGCACGATTTGCGGATGCACCATGCGCCGACCCCGGACGAGGTCCTCGATGCGGTGGGCGACCCGGCGCAATACGAGGAGGTCGTGTTCTGCGGTCTGGGTGAGCCCACGCTGGAGCTCGAAACCCTGCTGCTGGTGGCCCGTGTTCTGAAAAAGGAAGGGGCGCGGGTGCGTCTCAATACCGACGGCCTGGCCAATCTGGTGCACGGGCGCGATGTCACGCCGGAGCTGGATGGAGCGATCGATGCCGTCTCGGTGTCGATGAATGCCCAGGACGAGGCGACTTACAATCGCCACTGCCGACCCAAGCGGGCCGGCGCCTACGGCGCCATGCTCGACTTCGTGCGCCGCTCGCGCCGGCACATCCCGAAGGTGAGCGTCTCGGCTATCGACGGCCTGGCGGGCGTCGACATCGAGGCCTGCGCGCGTGCCGCCGCCGAATTGGGTGTGGCGTTTCGACGCCGGGTGCTCGACGAGGTCGGCTGAGGTGCCCTCGTCCCGAATGGGATGTTGAAACACGCTGCGAGCCCGAAGCGCCTGCCCGGCGCGACGAGCCCTGCGCAGTAGTGTTTCAACAGCCTGCTAAGCGGCGGTGTCGTAATACAGCAACTGCAGGGTATCGTCCAGCCGCCGCTCGACTTCCTCGACAACCTCTTCGAGGGCCTCAGCGCCCAAATCCAACAGTTCCCACGCGCGCGGGTCGTAACGCTGGTCGTGTTCGCCGAGCAGCTCGGGCTGCAGACGGCTGGCAATCGCATCGGCCATGTGTATCGCCGCGGTCTCGCGCGCATATTGCCCGGCGCGCTGTGGCGTATGGTGCAGGGCGACCGGCTCGATCAGGGAATCGGGCAGCCGCCAGTGGCGCAGCATTTCGGCGCCGAGCTCGGTATGTGCCACCCCCGCGATCGCCTGTTCGAGCTCCACCGGACTGTCGCCGGATTGCCGTGCCCGCTGGACAAGCGCGTGCGTTTGCTCCGGTGCCGTCAGATACAGGCCAATCATCCCGATATCGTGCAACAGACCCGCAACGAAATAACGCTCCCGGTTTGCCACGCGCATCCGGCGCGCGAAGGCACGTGCGGCAACGGCGCAGCACATGCTGTGGCGCCAGAAGTCGTCTATCCCGAAGGGCAGCGAGGTGCCCCTGCCGAAGCGCCTCAGCACCGTGGCTGCAAGGACCAGGTCGCGCAGCTGTCGTACGCCGAGGATCGTGACCGCCATCGAGATGGAGCCGATACGGGCCGGAAAGTCGTAGAAAGGGCTGTTGATAATGTCCAACAGACGTTCGGTGAGTTCGGCATCCTGAACGACAGCCGCACTGATGTCGGCGGCGGTGGACAGCGGATCGTTGACCATTTCGTTGAGGCGCGCGGCGGTCTCGGGCAGCGAGACCAGTGCCGGATTACGCTGTATGATGTCACGGGCCGTGTTCATGGCGTCCAGTCCTCCCTTTTGGCCGGTTCGTTGCTGCTTCCATGTGCGGCCCGATTCCAATATCCCTATGCAGCCACAGGCCCGCGCCGGCCGCGGGCGCGCGACTCACACAATCGACTCACACTATATTAGCCCAGTCGAGCGCGCCCGGCCGCCACGTGCGGACCGGATTTCAAACGTCGTGCCGGGTCGAACGGGTGAGCCGTGCGGCTTTTCCGTGCCAAGACCTTGGACCGCGATAAGCCGTGTAAGATTCCGTAAAGGCGTGGGGCCCGGCGTGAGGTGCCGGCGTGGGTTCTTGCCGCTCTGTCCTAGAGCCTCCAGTTGGGGAAGGGGCTGTGACCGCCGCCGTCTCAGCCCTATAATGCCCGCATGAGAATTCCGTCGTCACCGCGCCGGTGTCCCTGGCCGCCCGGGGCTCGCTGATATGAGCTGGTGGGGCAAGATCATTGGCGGGGCCTTTGGCTACGCCTTGATGGGGCCGCTGGGCGTCCTGCTCGGCGCGGCCCTCGGCCACCAGTTCGATGCCGGTCTCAAGCGGGCCGAGCGAGACGATGGACCGATCCCGCGCTTCGGTAACCGGGAGCGCACCCAGGCGGCCTTTTTCACTGCCGTGTTCTCGGTCATGGGGCACGTGGCCAAGTCCGACGGGCGGGTCAGCGAGGATGAGATCGCCGCGGCCCGTGCCATCATGGCCCAAATGCTGCTCAGCGACGAGCAGAAGCACGCCGCGATTCGCCTGTTCACCCAGGGCAAGCAGGCCGACTTCGATCTGGACGGCGTGCTGGACCAGTTCCGCCGTGAGGCCCGGCGCCAGCGCAGCCTGATGCTGATGTTCATCGAGGTGCAGCTGCACGCGGCGTATGCCGATGGCTATATCCATCCAGCGGAGCGGCGCATCCTCGACTATGTAAGTCGCCGCCTGGGTATTTCAGAGTTCGAATTTCGCCGCGTCGAGGCGATGGTCCGCGCCCAGCACCATTTCTCCAGTGCGGGCCCTGGCGGCCACGGGGCGCCGCCGTCGGCGCAGCCTTCGTTGGCCGACGCCTACGCCGTACTCGGGGTCTCGGCCGATGCGAACGATGGCGAGGTCAAGCGCGCCTATCGACGACTCATGAACCAGCATCATCCCGACAAGCTGGTCGGGCGGGGCATGCCCGAGGAAATGGTCAAGCTGGCGACCGAAAAGGCGCAGGAGATCAAGTCGGCCTACGAGCGTATTCGCGAGGCGCGGCGGCAGTGAAAAGGTTGCGTAGGAGGGGGCTCAGGGCCCGGCGTGCGAGGTGGCGGCGCCCAGCAGCATGCGCAGCTTGCGCTTGCGCCGATTGACCAGGTCGGCCAGGGAGTATTCGTCGAGCACCGCGAGGAAGGCATCACGCGCCTCGTCGAGCGCGCCGCGCAGAATGCAGACCGTCTCGATGGGGCAGATCGGGGCGTTGCAGTTGATGATGTCCAGGTTCTCCTCCATCTGTCGCACCACATCGCCCACGTTGATCGCCTCGAGCGGGCGGGCGAGCTGGATACCGCCCTGCTTTCCGCGAAACGTCTGGATAAAGCCCAAACCGCCGAGCTCGTGGACCACCTTCATGAGGTGGTTGCGCGAGATGTCGTAGGCTTCGGAAATCTCCGCGATCGTCACCATGCGTCCCGGGTTGACCCCCAGATACATCAGTACGCGCAAAGAATAGTCGGTGTGGCGGGTGAGCTGCATAGTGCGTCTTCGATCCGGATGCCCTGATAAGCCATATATTATCCCGGACGGCCCGCGCTGTCATTCCCTGGTCTCGTGATTTACGGGCATCGGCGTCCCTCGCGCGTCCGTCCGCTGATTCGAACCCGGTTACCGGCGTCCCACTGCGGCGCGTTGACGTCCCACGGCATCCGTCTGTGATTCGCGTCCACATTCCCGGGTTGACATCTGTGCACAAGATGCAAGAATTGGCATATTAGATGCATATCATGTACATCTTTCATTCGGAATATGGGGGAGAGGCCGATGTATCAGGCACTGGCATTGAAGTTGACGATAGTGTTCGTCGGATTGGTGATGGCGGCTTTCATCTACGTCGCGGCACGGGCCGGGCGGCGGCGCGAATATGCCGAAGTGCAGACCAGGGCGTACCGTATCCGCGGCTATTGGTTCTGGCTGCTCGTGCTCCTGGGCACGCCGGTCATGCTCTACACCATGACCCGCTTGCCCTACAGCCTGGCAGCCCAGCAGGCCGGACAGGCCCAGACGGTTCGCGTGACGGGCCACCAGTGGTACTGGAGCCTGAGCCAGGACAGTGTCGCCGCCGGCCGACCGGTGGTCTTCGAGGTGACCAGCGCGGACGTCAACCACGGGATGGGCATCTATGACGAGAACATGCGCTTGGTCGCGCAGACTCAGGCGATGCCCGACTATATCAACCGGCTGGCCTACACGTTCAAGCAGCCGGGCGATTATCGCCTGTTATGCCTGGAGTACTGCGGCGTCGCACACCACAACATGTCCGCTGTCCTGCACGTGACCGCGGCCGGCGTTCATTGAGAGGGGAGAAGGTCATGACACAAGATGAAAATGCGGTGATCGAGGTACCGGCGGCGGCCAAGCGAAGCGTAGTCGCCTATCTGGCCGTGGCGGCGACGGTCGTGTTGTTGATGATGTTGTTCGGTCTGTGGATGCGTCTGGCGCAGGGCGAGCTCGCCACGCTCGCCCCCGATCGCTTTTACCAGATTCTCACCATTCATGGGGCCGGCATGGTCGGAGCCATCGCTCTGGCCAGCGTCGCGGTGCAGTGGTTCTTTCTCAACAAGTATCTCGACTTGTCGGCGCGCGTCTTTGTCGCCAATCTGGGTCTGTTCCTGATCGGTGTGGTCGCGATCCTGGCCTCGGTGTTCCTCGGCGGCTTCGCCGGTGGCTGGACCTTCCTGTATCCGCTGCCCGCCCATTCCATGGGAATATGGGGCCGCGGCGCGGCCGCCTTGTTCATGGGCGGCCTGTTGGTCATCGGGACCGGCTTTCTGTTGTTGTATCTGGACATCGGTCGTGCGCTGCTCGCCCGTTACGGGAGCCTGTGGCGCTCGCTGGGCGTGCCGCAGCTGTTGGGTTCCACACAAAGTGCGCCGCCGGCTGCCGTGATTGCGGGCACCATGGTCCTCATCGTCAACACGCTCGGGATCGTCGCCGGTGCCGCCATCCTGGTGATGAGCCTGGTCAATCTTTATGATCCCGCATTTCGAATCGACCCGCTCCTGGCCAAGAACATGATTTACTTCTTCGGCCATGTCTTCATCAATGCCACGATCTACATGGCGATCACCGCCGTTTACGAGATTCTGCCCGTGTATACCGGCCGACCGTGGAAGTCCTCGCGCGTGTTTATCGCCGGCTGGGTCGCCTCGACCGTGATGGTCATTATCGTCTACCCGCATCACCTGTTAATGGATTTCGCGATGCCGGAGTGGGCGGAAGTCGTCGGTCAGGTCATTTCCTATACCAGCGGTCTGCCGGTTCTGGTGGTCACTTCCTACGGCGCATTGACCATCGTGCATCGCTCGGGTATCCGGTGGGATCTGGCCTCGGGGCTGTTGTTCCTGTCGGCCTTCGGCTGGGCGGCGGGCGTCATCCCGGCCATTATCGATGCCACGATCGTGGTCAATCAGCAAATGCACAACACCCTGTGGGTGCCCGGGCACTTCCACTTCTATCTGCTCATCGGAGTGGTCTCGATGGTGTTCGGCTTCATGTCCTATCTGGCCCGCGGCGGGCGGGCCCCCTCACCGACACGCGGGGGGATGTTGGACGGCGTCGCGTTCTGGGGCTTTGTCCTGGGCTCGTTGGGCTTTGTGGCCATGTTCCTGTATTCGGGCAGTCACAGCGTGCCGCGGCGCTACGCCGTACACTTGGCACAGTGGGAGCCGTACGATCGTATTGCCTCGCTGTTCGCCGCCGTGGTTGTGTTGGCGGTCGCGGTGTTTTTGTTGCGCTTCTTTCGTAACCTGCGCAATGCGGTGCGTGCCGAGGCCTGATGCGTACGGTCTTGGCCGCAGCCCTGGCCTTTACTGCGGTCATCGCCGCCCTGTCGCTTGCCACGGACGGCTTTGAGGCCTTCACGACCGAGTCGGCCCGGCGGCTGGAGGTGATGCGTTCGCCGCGTCGGCTACCGGACGTGCTGCTCGAGGACCAGGCGGGGCGGCGATTCCGGTTGAGCGATCTCCGCGGACGCCCTGTGGTCGTCGAGTTCATCTATACGCGATGCACGAGCTACTGCGTGGCGTTGGGCAACGCGTTTCAACAGATCCAACGGGCCGTACTGAAAGACGGTCTGCAAGTGTCCTTGCTGAGTGTCAGCTTCGATCCCGACCACGACAGCGTGCCCCGGCTGGCCGCCTATGCCCGGCGTTACGGGGCGCAGGCCCGATTGTGGCGCGTGGCGCGCCCGGTGCACCCGGCCGCGCTCGAGGCGCTGTTGGATGCCTGCGGGGTGAAGGTGATATCGGACGGCCTGGGCGGCTATACGCACAACGCCGCCATCCTGCTGGTCGGCCCCCGAGGCCGCCTGTTGCACATCTACGATTGGGACGCCGCGAAGGCCGCGCTGCGCGGTGCACGTCGCGCGGCCCTGCGTGGCGCACAGACCTCATGAAGCGAGGATCGTGGCAGGGGGCGGCCCTCATCGCCGCGTGTTGGCTGGCATTGGCCATGCCGCCTGTGCGCGACGGGCTGGAGGCGGACATGGTCCGCCACATGCTGGTTCAGCTGCCGCTGCTGCTGGCCGTCGGGATCGGTCTGTCCCGGGTGCTGCCCGTTGAGGTGCACGGGCTCGGCGCGCGGATTGGGCCTTGGAACGGCGGCGGTATCCCGGGGCTTGTCCTGGCGTTCGGCGTTGTGCTGTTTTGGATGGTGCCGCGCACGCTCGACGCCGCCTTGGATCACACCGCCTTCGAGAGCGCGAAGTTTCTCGTCCTTCCCTTGGCGGGATTCGTGCTGGCGCGGAGTTGGCCGCGGCTGCCGCTCATCGGCCGCGGCGTGGTCTACGCCAATCTCCTGTCCATGTCGTGGGTGCTCGGCTGGGCCTATCTCGTCGCACCCCAGCGAATCTGCACGAATTACCGTTTCGATCAGCAGGAGCAGCTCGGATTGGCATTTCTCGGCGTGGGCGCCGCCTTGGCTGTGTATCTGGTCCTGCATGTCGCCGTGGGCGGCGCTCGAGCGGGCGGTAGCGGCCGCGCTGGCCGCCGGGGTCAGCCCAGGTAGCGTCCGGCGCTGGCGATAATGGCGATCAGCAGGCCCAGGCTCGTGTTGACGGCCACCAGCATGCGGATCTGGCTCAAGGCCTTGCCGCCCGCCGGCCAGTCCTGATTGGCGACGGCGCGCTTGAGCCGCCCGTAGGGCGCGAAGAACACGTGCAAGTAGATGAGGATCATCACGATGCCGATGCCCTGCATCAGGTTGACGTAAAGCGGCAGATTCCCCATCGAGTGCCAAACGTGGAACGCCATCCAGTAGCCCGTTGCCGGCAGCAGGATCACCGCCGCCCACACCCAGGTGAAGAACCGGCGAAAGGTCTGGACCCACAGGCTCAGCCGCTGCGGCGGCTCGAGCACCTCGACCGCGGCCGGGCGCAGGGCCACATAGGCGAAAAACATGCCGCCGACCCAGATGATGACCGACAGCAGGTGCAGCGCGATGGCGATCGACATGGTGAACTCCTTTAATTATGAATGCGTGATTGTTCTTGCCGGGCGGTTCGGGTCCGAGCGCCCGCAGGGGTACCGGCCGTGTGCTGGCGCAGCCAGTCGCGTATGCGCGCGACCTGATCCCTCTTCGCGTGTCGGGCCCCGCCCGGCGTCTTGACCCCGGGGGACGCGGCGGCTGTCTCGCCCTGGTCCGTTCCGGTCGCGGGCGGGTTCAGGGCTTTGTTCTTCGATGCGGTCTTTTCACCGGGGACATCGAGTACCGGTATGTGGACATCGGACAGCGCGTGGCCCGGGCCGAGCCCGGGGCCGAATCCCGTGTCGCCCATTCCGATGTCGACGAAGGCGCCGATGGGCTGGTGGGGATGCAGGGCGAGGTACTGCGCACCCACACTCGCGCCGAGGTCGTAGCCGATCAGCACGATCTTCGACACACCATGCTTGTGCAAAAAGCCGACCGCGGCGCCGAGGCGTGCATCCACCGCGGCGACGAAGTCGGCCGGGTCGCTGCCGGGCGGCGTGGGCGGGGGCAGCTCGATGGACAGGGCCGCCCAGCCGTCTTTGGGCAGGACCCGGCGCAGACGCCCGATGACCTGCGGCCAGTCCGGGTGCCCGCCGCTGCCGGGCAGCAGGATGGCTCCGCCCCGCGCACCGGTCGATGCCGGGGCGGCATACTGCGCGGCGAATGGCCGGCCGTGGGCTGTCAGCGTCACGGCATCGCGGGTCCACGCCGGCGCCGCCGCGCCCGGGGCCGTGGGCCGGGTGACATCCGCGGCCGGCGTGCGGGTCGCCAGCTGCTCGGGACCGGCCGCCGCGGCGCTTATCATGCCGAGCGCCAGCACCATGCCAAGGGGTTTGGTCCAAGAGGCGCGCCAGCGCCGGGTCTTGTCGAGATGGTACATCGTGTTCATCGCGGGATCCGTCCGTATCCTGGGCCGTCGGTCGCGCCTTGTAGAGCGGCCTGCGCCGCTCGCCGAGCAGGGCGCCAGTATATCGCCTGGCTGCGCCCGTGCCAAAGTGCTGAAAATTGCCCGGCGATCGGGTAAAGTTGTGCGTTCAACTCGGGCACCCGCCTGTGCGAACACAGCAAGAAACGACAAGGACCCTGACCATGGCAGACAACATGATTGCACCGTCCATCCTGTCGGCGGATTTCGCCCGCCTCGGCGAGGAGGTCGACGCGGTACTCAAGGCCGGTGCCGACATCGTCCACTTCGACGTCATGGACAATCACTATGTGCCCAATCTGACCATCGGTCCGCTGGTGTGCGACGCGCTGCGCAAGCACGGCGTCACCGCTCCCATCGACGTGCACCTCATGGTCAAGCCGGTCGACCGGATCATCCCGGACTTCGCCAAGGCGGGCGCGACGTACATCACCTTCCACCCCGAGGCCTCGGAGCACATCGACCGCAGCCTGCAGCTCATCCATAACGAGGGCTGCAAGGCCGGGCTGGTGTTCAACCCGGCCACACCGCTGGATTATCTGACCTACGTCATCGACAAGGTCGACATGGTTCTGCTGATGTCGGTCAACCCCGGTTTCGGGGGGCAGAGCTTCATTCCCACGGCCCTGGACAAGCTACGCGAGGCGCGCAAGATCATCGACGCCTCGGGGCGCGACATTCGCCTGGAGATCGACGGCGGCGTCAAGGTCGACAACATCGGCGAGATAGCCAAGGCCGGGGCCGACACCTTCGTCGCCGGCTCGGCCATTTTCGGCGCCGGCAAAGACAGCGACCCGAACCGCTACGACAGCGTCATCAAGTCCATGCGCGACGAAATCGCCAAGGCAGACAAATAACCGAATTTTGGATTAACCACGGAGGACGCGGAGACACAGAGATCAGACAGAGTTGGATGGCGTTGCCATTTGGATTTCTCTGTGTGTCTCCGTGCCTCGGTGTCTCTGTGTTGAGAATGGATTGCTAGGAAAGATGCTGCAAAAACCGGAGATGGTTCTCATTGATGTGGACGGCACGATGGTCGACAGCGTTCCGGACCTGGCCTATTGCGTCGATGAGATGATGGCGCGCCTGGGCATGCCTGCCCGGGGCGAGGCCAAGGTGCGCGACTGGGTCGGCAACGGCATCGAGCGCCTGGTGCGCCGCGCGCTCATCGATCGCCTGGACGGCGAACCCGACGAGGCCCTGTTCGAACGCGCCTATCCGATCTACCTGGAGCTCTATGCGCAGAACACCAGCCAGCGCAGCCACCTCTATCCTGGGGTGCGCGAGGGCCTGGCCTATCTGCGCGGGGCCGGCTATCGTCTGGGCTGCGTGACCAACAAGGCCGCGGAGTTCACCGAGCCGCTGCTCAAGGAGATGGGCATCTACGACCATTTCGAGATCGTCATCAGCGGCGACACGCTGCCCAAGAAAAAGCCCGACCCGCTGCCGCTGCTGCACGCGGCCGAACACTTCGGTGTTGCGCCCGAGCGTGCGCTGATGATCGGCGACTCGGTCAGCGACGTGAAAGCCGCCCGCGCGGCGGGATTTCAGATAGTATGTATGACTTACGGCTATAATCACGGGCAGGACATCCGCGAGGCCGACCCCGACGCGGTCATCGACTCCATGGCCGAGCTCGAGGACCTGTTGGAGGGCCAGGCGCGCCGCGCGGCGCCCTGAGCGAGCCGAGCAGCCGGCGGTGTTCGATCCTCACCCAGAGAATACGATGATGATGACAGCGTACGACAATCGATGGTGGTGCTGAGCCTGCCCCTACTTGTCTCGACTGTACGATCATCGAATCTCTGGGTGAAACCGAATGAATGAAGCCGATTTCAACGCCCTGGCCAGCCAGGGTTTCAACCGTGTCCCCCTCATGCGCGAGGTCCTCGCCGACCTCGACACGCCCCTGAGCACCTACCTCAAGCTGGCCGACGGCCCGTATTCCTATCTGTTCGAGTCGGTGCAGGGCGGCGAAAAATGGGGCCGCTATTCCATCATCGGTTTGCCGTGCCGCACGGTCGTGCGTATCAGCGGCGAGCGGGTCACCGTGCTCGAGGACGGCACGGTCATGGAAGAGCACACCGTGGCTGATCCGCTGGCATGGGTGGAGAGCTTCCAGGCCCGTTACCAGGTCGCCCAGCCTGAGCACCTGCCGCGTTTCATCGGCGGTCTGGTGGGCTATTTCGGTTACGACACGGTGCGCTACATCGAGCCCCGGCTGCACGACTGCCCGAATCCGGACCCGCTGGGCGATCCCGATATCCTGCTGATGGTCTCCGACGAAGTGCTGGTCTTCGACAATCTCAGCGGCAAGCTCTTCGTGATAGTGCAGGCCAATCCGGCGGTGCCCGACGCCTACGACAAGGCACAGGCCCGGCTCGACGAGCTGGTGGGCATGCTGCGCCGCGAGACGCCGGTCCATGTCCATGCGCGCGCGACCGAGGTCAACGAGGAGGACTTCATCTCGGGTTTCACCCAGGAAGGCTTCGAGGCCGCGGTGCGCCGCGCCAAGGACTATATCGTCGAGGGCGACGTGATGCAGGTGGTGCTCTCACAGCGCCTGTCCATCCCGTTTTCCGCCAGGCCGCTCGACCTGTACCGCGCGCTGCGCAGCCTCAACCCCTCGCCCTACATGTATTATCTGGACCTGGGCGACTTCCACATCGTGGGTTCCTCGCCCGAGATACTGGTGCGCCTGGAGGACGGCGAGGTGACGGTGCGCCCGATAGCCGGCACGCGTCCGCGCGGTGCGACGGAGGAGCAGGATCGGGCCCTCGAGGTCGACCTGCTCGCCGATCCCAAGGAGCTCGCCGAGCACCTGATGCTGATCGACCTGGGGCGAAACGACGTCGGCCGTATCGCCAAGACCGGCACCGTCCGCGTCACCGAGCAGATGACCATCGAGCGTTACTCGCACGTCATGCACATCGTCTCCAACGTCGTCGGCGAGCTGCGCGACGGCATGAGCGCCATCGACGTCCTGCGCGCGGCCTTTCCCGCCGGAACGGTCAGCGGTGCACCCAAGATTCGCGCCATGGAGATCATCGACGAGCTCGAGCCGGTCAAGCGAGGCGTGTATGCCGGCGCCGTAGGTTATCTTTCGTGGTCCGGCAATATGGATACCGCCATTGCCATCCGCACCGCGGTCATCAAGGACGGGACCCTGCACATCCAGGCCGGTGCGGGTATCGTTCACGACTCCGTCCCGCAAAAGGAATGGGAGGAGACCATGAACAAGGGCCGCGCCGTATTCCGCGCCGTCGCCCTGGCCGAAGCCGGCCTGGATGGAGTACACAGGTAGCATTAGATTAACCACAGAGGACACAGAGGCACAGAGGATGTGCAGATGCAAGGAGACGAACTTACCGGGGCGATCATAGGCGCTGCCATAGAAGTCCATCGGGGCCTTGGGCCTGGTTTGCTGGAGTCGGCCTACGATCAATGTTTGAGGCATGAACTGGGATTGCGTGGAATCCGGTTTCAGTATCAGGTGCCGATTCCGGTGAATTACAAAGGAGCCGTAATTGCGGATGCCTATCGGGCCGACCTGTTGGTCGAAGACCAAGTGGTCGTTGAATTGAAGGCGCTCAGCGCTATCGAACCGATCCATGCGGCACAGTTGCTGACATATCTTCGACTACTCAAGCGTCGAATCGGATTGTTAATCAATTTTAACGTGCCGGTTCTGCGCGATGGCATACGACGGATGATCAATGATTAATTTGAATTCTAATCTCCGTGCCTCCGTGTCCTCTGTGGTTATACCAGGGCATAATTTATGTTACTGATGATCGACAATTACGACTCGTTTACCTATAACCTGGTGCAGTATTTCGGGGAGCTGGGTGTGGATGTGCGGGTCTTTCGCAATGACCAGATCAGCGTGGCCGAGATGGAGCGCCTTGCCCCGGCGCATATCGTCATCTCGCCCGGTCCCTGCACGCCGAGCGAGGCGGGTATCTCGGTCGAGGCGATCCGGCATTTCGCGGGCAAGGTGCCCATTTTGGGCGTATGCCTGGGCCACCAGAGCATCGGTCAGGCCTTCGGCGGCCACGTGGTGCATGCCGGCGCGATCATGCACGGCAAGACGTCGATGGTGTACCACCAGGACGTAGGGGTGTTCCGGGGCCTGGAAAACCCGTTCCAGGCGACGCGTTACCATTCGCTGGTCATCGAAAAGAGCAGTCTGCCCGAGTGCCTGGAAGTGACCGCCTGGACCGAGCGCGACGACGGCGAGATGGACGAGATCATGGGCGTGCGCCACCGCGAATACGCCGTGGAAGGTGTGCAGTTCCACCCCGAGTCCATTCTGACCGAACACGGCCACGCGCTTTTGAAGAATTTCCTGACGGCTCAGTGATAACCACAGAGGACACAGAGACACAGAGAAAGGCGATTTTGCCTTGAAGAGTAGAGATGGCGGCTTCTGGCGCACACCAAATTGATGTCGCCAAGTCGCGTTTTTCCAACAGAGGGTTTTCCTCCGTGCCTCTGTGTACTCTGTGGTTTTTTCCAGAGAGGTTGATTGAATGGACATGCAGGCGGCGATTCGCGCGGTGACTGAGCACCGCGACCTGAGCGTGGGCGAAATGACCGACGTGATGCGTACCATCATGACGGGTGAGGCGACGCCGGCGCAGATCGGCGGTTTTCTGATCGGTCTGCGCATGAAGGGCGAGACGGTCGATGAGATCGCCGCGGCGGCCGGCGTCATGCGGGAGCTGGCCACTCGCGTCGAAGTCTCCGGGCCGCACCTGGTCGACACCTGCGGTACGGGTGGCGACTCGGCCTGCACGTTCAATATCTCCACCGCCAGCGCCTTCGTGGTTGCGGCCGCCGGGGGGCGCGTGGCCAAGCACGGTAACCGATCCGTGTCGGGCAAGTGCGGCAGCGCGGATGTGCTGGAGGCCGCCGGCGTCAATTTGGATCTCTCGCCCGAGCAGGTCGCGCGCTGCGTGGACGAGGTGGGCGTGGGTTTCATGTTCGCGCCGCGCCACCACGGTGCCATGAAGTACGCCATCGGACCGCGCCGGGATATGGCCGTGCGTACCATCTTCAACCTGCTGGGACCGCTCACCAACCCGGCGGCCGCGCCCAACCAGGTCATCGGCGTCTTCGACGCCAAGTGGCTCGAACCCGTGGCTCAGGTCCTTCAGCGCCTGGGCAGCGAGCATGTCCTGGTCGTGCATGCCGCGGATGGAATGGACGAGATCAGCATCGGCTCCCCGACCCACGTCGCCGAGCTCAAGGACGGCGAGGTCACGAGCTACACGATCAGCCCGGAGGACTTCGGCATCGCAAGCGCGGACACTTCGGTCCTGGTGATCGACAGCGCGCCGGCTTCGCTGGCCGTCATCCACAACGTCTTCGACAACCATCCCGGCCCCGCGCGCGACATCGTGTTGCTCAACGCCGGCGCCGCGATCTATGCGGCCGGACTGACCGATACCCTGGCCGGCGGCATCGACCGCGCCGCCGAAGTCATCGCCGACGGCTCCGCACGCGTCAAGCTCAACCGTTTGGTGGAAGTCAGTAACGAACTTGCTTAACCACAGAGGACACAGAGGCACAGAGACATAGAGTTATTTTCGCCCAGACAAAAGACCGGTAGTCTCGCTGAAAGCCGCGACTACGCGGCTCGCGTTCCAGTGATCCGATTTGTTTGTCTGCTTAATCTCCGTGTCTCGGTGTCCTCTGTGTTTTTTCCAGGGCACTTGATATGCGCGATACGCCGGATATTCTGAAAAAGATATTAGACCGCAAGGCCGAGGAGGTGGCCGAGCGTCGAGCGGCGCTGCCGCTGGAGGAGCTTCGTGCGCGCCTGGCCGACGCTCCGGCGGTGCGGCCGTTCGTGCAGGCCATTCGCGCGCGGATCGACGCCGGCGGGGCGGCGGTGATCGCCGAGATCAAGAAGGCCTCGCCGAGCAAGGGCGTGATGCGCCCGGATTTTCGCCCGGCCGAGATTGCGGCGTCCTACGCCGGCGGCGGCGCCACCTGCCTGTCCGTCCTCACGGATGTTGATTTTTTCCAGGGCGCGGACGCGTATCTGCAGCAGGCGCGTGCGGCCTGCGGGCTTCCGGTCCTGCGCAAGGACTTCACCATCGACCCCTATCAGGTTGTCGAGGCGCGGACGATCGGCGCCGACTGCATCCTGCTCATCGTGGCGGCGCTGGACGACGAAACGCTGCAGTCGCTGGCCGCGGCCGCCGACGAGCTGGGCATGGACGTACTGGTCGAGGTCCACGACGAGCACGAGCTCGAACGGGCGCTGCGCCTGAATACTCCGCTCGTCGGGATCAACAATCGCGATCTGCGCAGCTTCGAGACTCGCCTGGAGACGACCCTGGGGCTGCTGGAGTCCATTCCCGCCGATCGGACCGTGGTGACCGAGAGCGGTATCCATACGCCGCAGGACGTGGCGCGGATGCGCCGCCACGGTGTGCATGCATTTCTGGTGGGGGAGGCGTTCATGACGGCGCCGGATCCCGGCGCGCGGCTGGAGGAGCTGTTCGGCTAGGGCAGGGGCTGCGAGAGGTCGGGCGGCGGCGTCAGCGTGTGCCGAATACGACGATGGTCTTGCCCTTGACGGAGATGAGGCCCGACTCTTCCATGGTCTTGAGCACGCGGCCGACCATCTCGCGCGAACAGCCCACGATGCGGCCGATTTCCTGACGGGTGATGCGGATCTGCATCCCGTCGGGATGGGTCATCGCGTCCGGCTGCTTGCACAGGTCCAGCAGCGTGCGGGCGACGCGGCCGGTCACGTCCATGAAGGCCAGGTCGCTGACCTTGCGGCTGGTCACGCGCAGGCGCATCGCCATTTGCGAGGCCATGGCGAACAGGATATCGGGGTGTTCGTGGTAGAGCTGGCGGAACTTGGCGTAGCTGATCTCCGCCACTTCGCATTCGGTGCGGGCGCGGACCCAGGCGCTGCGCACGGCCTGCTCGCCGAACAGGCCCATCTCCCCGAAGAAGTCGCCCTTGTTCAGGTAGGCGAGCACGATTTCGCGCCCTTCCTCGTCCTCGATGAGCACGCTGACCGAGCCCTCGATGATGAAGTACAGGACGTCCGGCGTGTCGCCCGCGTAGATGATAATGCTCTTGCCCGGATACCGGCGCCGGTGACAGTGCTCCAGAAATTTATCGAGCGAGGCGATCCCGGTTTGCTGGGGCGCTTTCACAGACATGTTGATCCCTGTACGGTTCTGACGTAGCGTCAGCGCCTATGGTATACCAGCGTACCCTATAGTAGGCAAGATATCCGCCGTCGGGTTGCGCATTTTGTGGAAAAGTTCATTTTTTCGGGGAGTTTGCGATGAAGGGCCGTATCAAGTGGGTGCAGGATGCCATGTTCGTCGCCGAGTCCGGCAGCGGCCACAGCGTCGTTTTGGACGGTCCCCCCGATGCCGGCGGGCGCGATCTGGGCATCCGGCCGATGGAGATGCTGCTGTTGGGCATGGGGGGCTGCACTGCCTTCGACGTCGTGCACATCCTGCGCAAGGCTCGTCAGCCGGTGACGGACTGCGTCGCCGAGCTTCAGGCCGAGCGAGCCGAGACCGACCCCAAGGTCTTCACCCACATCCACGTTCATTTCATCGTCACGGGCAAGGGTCTCAAGGAGGCTCAGGTCAAGCGCGCGGTGGAGCTGTCGGCCGAGAAATACTGCTCGGCCTCGATCATGTTGAGCAAGGCGGTCGAGATTACGCACGACTACGAAATACGCGAAGCCGAATGAGGAGTTGGGCCGCGCGCAGACAGGGAGGGTGCACGTGAGCGAGGGACAGGCGGCCTTTCGAACGCTGGTCGATGACTACTATCGTGCGTGGTTCCGGTTTCACCCGGAGGCGGCGGTGGACGTGGGCGTCGAGGGCTACAGCCACCTGCTGCGCCCCTACGGCGACGACGACCACGGCGCTTTGGTCGCCCTGCAGGAGAAGCTGCTCGCCGCCCTGGACGAAGTCGACGTCGGTGAGCTCGATGCCGACGCGGCGCTGGACTACGAGGTCCTGCACGGCGCGGCACTGCTCGAGCATCACGAGCTCATCGAACGCGACTGGCGCTATCGTGACCCCACGGCCTATGTGCCGGTCAACGCCATCTACCAGCTGACGCTGCGCCCGGTGGCCGATCCGGGGGCGGCCCTCGAGGCGCGCCTGGGTGCGATCCCGGGTTACCTGCGCGGGGCCCGCACGCATCTGAGTGCCTCTCCCGAAGCGATTCCGCCCCTGTGGGTGGAGGCGGCCGTCGCCGAGTCGCGCAGTGGCGTGGAGTATCTGCGCGCACTGCATCGCCATCCCGAGATCGAGCGCCTGCACCTGGACCGTCCTCTCGATGAGGCCGCTCATGCGCTCGAGGATTTCGCGCATTATCTGGAGCGCGAGATCGCCCCGAGGGCCGGCGGCGAGGTCGCCTGCGGCCGGGCTCACTACGAGCGCCTGCTGCGCTACCGTCATTTCCTGGACATCGACGCCGATCGCCTCCACGCGCTGGGCCGGCGCCTGTATGACACGACCCTGGCCGAGCTCAAGGCCGTGACTCGGGAGCTGCGCGGCGACGAGGACATCGCGGCGATGAGCGCCGAGCTGCCCGCGAACTACCCGGCCGGCGGCGACCTCGTCGACAGCTACCGCCGGGAGATGGAAGCGGCACGTGCCTATGTGGCCGAGCACGGGTTGGTCAGTCTGCCGGACGTGGAGCAACTGCGGGTGGTGGAGACGCCGGTCTTCCTGCGTCATCAGATCCCGTTCGCGGCCTATCTGGAGCCTACGCCGACCGACCCCCACCAGCGCGGCCTGTATTACGTTACCCCGGCGGCGGACGAGGTGGCCCTGGCCGAGCACAACCGCGTGAGCCAAGGCCATACGTGCGTGCACGAGGCCTGGCCGGGCCACCACCTGCAGTTCGTGACTGCCAACCGTGCGCGCCCCTCCTCGACCCTGCCGCGCCTGCTCAACCCCTCGGCGACGCTCTACGAGGGCTGGGCTCTGTACTGCGAGCAGCTGATGGTCGAGGAGGGTTTTCTCAGCGAGCCCGCCTCGCGCTTCGTCCTGCTCAAGGACCGCCTGTGGCGGGCGCTGCGCATCATGATCGACGTCGAGCTTCACTGCCGCGGCCTGAGCGTCGAGGCCGCCATCGAGCGTATGTCAGAGTCGCTCGGGTTTACCCCGACCCAGGCGCGCGGCGAGCTGACCTGGTACAGCCTGGCGCCGTCGGTGCCCATGGGCTATGCCACGGGGTGGGCGCTCATTAACGCGGCACGTACCCGCCTGCGCGCCGTGGAGCCGGGTCTGTCACTGCGCGATTTTCACGACCGCCTGCTGGGCGCCGGTTCGGTCGGCCTGCCCCTGGTCATCCGGTCCAATTTCGGTGCGCCTTTCTGGGACAGCGTGGCGCGGGAGGTCTTCGACGCCTCCGCAGTCGAGCCAAATTGAGCTACAATGCCACTTTTCCGGGGACTGTCGAACGTCCGCCAGTACGGCCCGCGCGGGCCGTTCGAACCAGCGAAGAGGGACGGTCGCCATGAGCGCCGCAAGACCCAGACCGACCACGGGTATGCGCCACGTCGCGCTGCACACCCGCTCCTTTGAGGCCTGCGAACGTTTCTACGTCGATCTCCTCGGCATGAGCGTCGAGTGGCGTCCCGACCCCGACAACGTGTATCTGACCAGCGGCAACGATAATCTTGCCCTGCACCGCACCGATCGGGACTTCTCCGGGCCGCAGCACCTGGATCACATCGGTTTCATCATTGACAGCCCCGAGCAGGTCGACCTCTGGTACGCGTATCTGCGCGAGCACGACGTGGTGATGCACACCGAGCCGCGTACCCACCGCGACGGGGCACGCAGCTTCTACTGTCAGGACCCGGACGGCAACACGGTGCAGATTATCTACCACCCGCCGCTGGCCGGAGCGGATGCCTGAGACGGTCTCGACGAACGCATGGCGCCCTTGGCTGCGGCGCCCCGGTGCGTTGCCGCAGGGCCTTTATTTTACAGGTGAATCAGGCATAATACCGGCCCCTCACCGCCCGAGCGGGGGACCGACGTTTTTGGAGGCGCGGCGCCGATGAAGCCTGTCAGCAAAAAGCTCAAGCTGCATGGATTCAACAATCTGTCCAAGACGCTGAGCTTCTACATCTACGACATCTGCTACGCCGAGACCCCGGATCAGCAGCAGGGCTACATCGAGTACATCGATGAGGAGTACAACGCCGAGCGTCTGACCAATATCCTGACGGACGTGGCGGACATCATCGGCGCCAATATCCTCAATATCGCGCGCGAAGACTACGACCCCCAAGGCGCCAGCGTCACCATGCTGATCTCCGAGGAGCCCATTCCCTCGGAGGCGATTCACAATCCCGAGGCGCCGGGCCCGCTGCCCGATGCCGTGGTCGCCCACCTGGACAAGAGCCATATCACGGTGCACACCTATCCGGAGAGCCATCCGGACTACGGTATCAGCACCTTCCGGGCGGACATCGACGTCTCGACCTGCGGGCGCATCTCGCCGCTGCGCGCCCTGAATTACCTGATCCACAGCTTCGAGTCCGACATCGTCATCATGGACTACCGCGTGCGCGGTTTTACCCGGGACGTGCGCGGCAAGAAGCACTTCATCGATCACAAGATCAATTCCATTCAGAACTTCATCGCGCGCGACACGCGCGAGCGCTACCAGATGTTCGACGTCAACGTCTATCAGGAAAATGTCTTCCACACCAAGATGATGCTCAAGGAGTTCGAGCTCGACAACTATCTGTTCGGCCAGAACGAGGAAGATCTGTCGCCCAAGGTGCGCAAGACCATCCGCAAGCGCCTGCAGCGCGAGATGCTCGAAATCTTCTACGGGCGTAACGTCACGAAGGTGCCCACGGATTAAGAAAGTCGGCAGTTTGCAGTCGGCAGTTGGCAGAATGACTGCGTGAGGCGTGAGGCGTGAGGCGTGAGGCGTGAGGCGTGAGGCGTGAGGCGTGAGGCGTGAGGCGTGAGGCGTGAGGCGCTAAGCTCTTGCTTGTAACTTGTAACTTGTAACTTGTAACTTGTAACTTGTAACTTGTAACGCGCGTATTTTATTTGACGACGTTGTCGTCAAATAAAATACGCGGTCCTGGTCATTACCTTCGAGGTCAGCTGCATCAGGTCGCGCACCGGCTTGGGCAGGGAGGCGCCGCCGGCCTTCAGCGCCGTGGTGGCGTGCTGGCCCTCGTCTTCCTTCATCTGCTCCAGGATTGCGCGGCTCTTGGTGTCGTGCTCGGCGATTCGTCCCAGGTGTTCCTCGAGGTGGCGTACCACCTGGTACTCGGTTTCCGCCACGAAGCCCAGGCTCCACTTGTCGCCCGCCAGGCCGGCCAGCGCGCCGATGGCGACCGAGCCCATGTACCACGCGGGTGAGAAGTAGCTGGTGTGCGTGCCCAGCTCCTGGCAGCGCTGCTCGCACCAGGCCAGGTGATCGTTTTCCTCCAGCGCGGCCCGCTCCATCTTGTCGCGCACCTCCGGCAGGCGCGCCGTCAGCGACTGGCCTTCGTACAGGCCCTGCGCGGCCACCTCGCCGGCATGGTTGATGCGCATCAGGCGCCCGGCCAGGTCCCGCTCGGCGGCGCTGAGCTCGCCTTCCGCGACGGACTCGGCCGGGTTGGGGCGCTCGGTGACCGCCGGGCGGCCGAACACGGTGCGCAGCCCCGTATCGAAGTGCATCAGCAGGCGGTCGAGCGGCGTGTAGTTGCGGGTGGTCATGACTTTAAAGATACCGCAGAGGTGGGCGGCGATCCAGATGGAATCTCGTCGCGTGTGGCCGCGCAGTCGTATTGTTCGTATGCTGTATTTAACCACAGAGGACACCGAGACACAGAGATCAAAGCCAATTCGTATCACTGAAAATCTTCAGTGTACTCTGTGTCTCTGTGGTTAATCCGGCGTTTGGGTTCGTCTATTGAATGCGGAATTCATGGCTGTGCCAGTTGGCAGCATGATTGCGTGAGGCGCGGCCGCCCTCCGGGCGGAGTTGGCAGTCGTCAGTAAAGAGAAGAGCCTGTGAGTATTCTTCTGCCAACTGCCAACTGCCAACTGCCAACTGCCAACT
>Ga0102944_1000262_pt1 | contig 42994 bp, 39 predicted proteins | sample SalPonD_shore_MG_FD_78172 | JGI IMG/M metagenome (GOLD analysis project Ga0102944, IMG submission 78172) | Salt pond soil microbial communities from South San Francisco under conditions of wetland restoration - Salt Pond MetaG... | ecosystem: Environmental > Aquatic > Marine > Intertidal zone >... | reverse complement strand
TTCGGTCACGACAGCGAAACCCTGGCGGGCATCATGCTGGAGGAGGCGGGCGTGGCTGCAACCCCGGGGCTGGATTTCGGCGAGTACCGCGCGCAGGAGCACGTGCGCTTCGCCTATACCACCTCCCTGGACAGCCTCGAGGCGGGTGTGGAGCGGCTGCGGACGATGCTCGGGGCCTCCTGACGGTCCGGCTCAGCGGCGCGCCCCGGGCGTGTCCTGCAGGCGCTCCACCCACATCGCGGTGGCTCCTGCGACGGCGACCGGGATGACGAAGAAGTTGATCAACGGCAGCGACCCGGCCAGGGTCGTCACGCTGCCGAAGCCCAACGCCAGCCCGCGGTGTCGTGCCATGATGCGACGCCCCCGCGGGAAGGCGATGCCGTGGTTCCCCATCGGGACGTCGACGTATCCCAGGGCGTTCATCCAGGCGCCGAAGGCGAACCAGAGGAACGGAATGAGCAGGTTCACCGGGGGGATGAGGGCCAGAATCCACGTCAGGGCGCCGAGCAGCGCGAGACGCAGCAGCACGTAGCGCAGCTGGATCAGCTGGGCCCGGATATCCCGCCAGGCGCCGCGCAGGAGCCCCTCGTCGGCGCCGTCGTCTTCGCCGGGTCGCCGTCCGGTCAGCAGCCGCTCCACGCGGGCCGACAGCAGGCCGTTGAACGGTGCCGCGATCAGGTTCGCCAGCACCCCGAAGGCGAAGTACAGGATCAGCAGGCCGGCGGCGACGAACAGTGCCCACAGGACGTACCGGAGCCACTCCAGCCACTGCGGGAGCTCATGCGCCAGGTGCTGCATGAGCACGCCGAACCAGTCGAACGCAAGGTACGATGCGCCGGCGAACAGCAGCGTGTTGATCGCCAGCGGGATGATCACGTAGCGGGGCACCCCGTGCATGCGCACCAGGCGCAGTCCGCGAAGGAGATACCCGGCGCCGGCGAAGAGGTCGCTCACGCGGATGGTTGCCTCAGGGGAGCGCCACCGGCGGCAGCGGGTTCCAGTCCGGCTTGCGGTGCTCCGCCACCACCGTGGTGTAGATGCCGCCGCGCACGTTGAACTCTGCCTGCACGCGCATGAAGCGTGGCTCAGTGGCCCGGGCAAGGTCATCGAGGATGCGGTTGCTGACCGCCTCGTGGAAGGCACCTTCGTCACGGTACGACCAGATATAGAGCTTGAGCGACTTCAGCTCCACGCACAGGCGATCCGGTACGTACTCGAGGTGCAGGGTGGCGAAGTCGGGCTGCCCGGTCTTCGGGCACAGGCAAGTGAATTCCGGGATTCGCATCCGGATGGTGTAATCGCGCTCCGGCGTCGGGTTGGCAAAGGTTTCGAGCTTCCGACCGGGTCCGCTGGGCATGGCTGGCGCAATCCCTGTTCGTCGTGCTGGAGATGGCGATACTCTAACGCAGCTCGAACAGACTCGTCCTGCATCGTTCCGGTTCGCCGGGTCCGGCGCATGTCCGGCCCCGGCTCCGCGCCGGGCCATCCCTGGCCCAAAAAAGGAAGCTCCGATTCCATCGGAGCTTCCTTTACACTAGTCTACTTCGGCGCGGTGTGCGGTGACGGACAACGAAGGCCCCTGCGGGCGGCGGACGCCGGGGCGACCGCGAGCCCGCAGCGTATGGACGGGAAGAGATGCGGCTCAGCAAGATCAAACTGGCGGGATTCAAGTCCTTCGTCGATCCCACCACGATCCAGTTTCCCGGCAACCTGTGTGGCGTGGTCGGTCCCAACGGGTGTGGCAAGTCGAACATCATTGACGCGGTCCGCTGGGTCATGGGCGAGAGCTCGGCCAAGCACCTGCGCGGGGATTCCATGGCCGACGTCATCTTCAACGGCTCCAGCGCCCGCAAGCCAGTCGGGCAGGCCAGCATCGAGCTGGTGTTCGACAACAGCGACGGTGCTGTGGGCGGGCAGTACGCGGCCTTCAACGAGATCTCGGTGCGACGGCAGGTCGCGCGCGACGGCAGCTCGACGTATTTTCTCAACGGCACGCGCTGCCGGCGCCGCGACATTACCGATATCTTCCTGGGCACCGGGCTCGGTCCACGCAGCTACGCCATCATCGAGCAGGGCATGATCAGCCGGCTGATCGAGGCCCGTCCCGAGGAGCTGCGGGTGCTGATGGAGGAGGCGGCCGGGATCTCGAAGTACAAGGAGCGCCGGCGCGAGACGGAGAATCGCATCCGGCACACGCGGGAGAACATCGAGCGGCTCGACGACCTGCGTGAGGAGCTGGACAGGCAGCTCGGCCACCTGCAGCGCCAGGCGCGCACGGCGGAACGCTTCAAGGAGCTCAAGACGCGCGAACGGCGCGCCCGGGCGGAGCTGACGGCGCTGCGCTGGCGGGAGTGTGAGCGCCAGGCCGCCGCGCTGGAGTCCGAACTGGCCGAGCGCGGCAACCGGCACGAACAGGCGCTGGCGGATCAGCGCTCTGCGGAAAGCCGTATCGAGCGGCTGCGCGAACAGAGCCATGAGGCCGGCGAGGCGTTCCGTCAGGTGCAGGAGCGCTACTACAGCATCGGGGCCGACATCGCCCGCCTGGAGCAGGCGATCCAGCACCGGCGCGAGCTTCGCCAGCGCCAGGCACGGGAGCTGGAGCAGGTCGAGCACAGTCACGGCGATGTCGAGGCCCGGCTGCGGCGGAACCGCGAGGAGCTGGAGGCCGGTCGCGCGGAGCTGGCGGAACTCACCCCCGCGCTGGAACGGCTGCAGCAGAAGGAAGACCAGGCGGCGCAAGCCGCGCAGGCGGCGGAACAGGCGCTGCGCGAGTGGCAGCGAGCGCACCAGGCGCATGCAGACAAGACAGCCGAGTGCCGCCGCCAGGCGGAAGTGGAGCAGGCGCGCCTGCAGCAGCTGGAACACCGCTTGCGTGAGCTGCTGCAGCGGCGGGACCGCCTGGGTGACCAGATCCGGAGTATCGACGACAGCCGGGCGGAGGGAGAGATCGATACGCTCGAGCAGCGCCTCGGGGAGCTCCGGGAGCGGTACGCCGAGCGGGAACGGGCGCTGGAGGGAGCGCGCAGCGCGCTGACCGGTCTGCGCAAGGAGGATGCGCGGCTGGAGCGCGAGCTCGCCGATGCACGCGGGGCGCAGCAGGCAATCGGAGGCCGCCTGGAATCGCTGCGGACGCTGCAGCGCGCGGCGCTGGAGGACCGGGGCGAGGCGGTGGCCGGGTGGCTGGATCGGCGTGGCCTGACCGATCGGCCGCGTCTGGCCCAGGCCATCCGGGTCGCACACGGCTGGGAACGAGCCGTGGAAACGGTTCTCGGGCCTTGCCTCGATGCCGTGTGCACCCACGACCTGGAGCTGGCCCTGGAGGGAGTTGCCGAGCTTGCGGAGGGCTCGCTGGCACTGGTCGCGGCTGCGGCCGGCCGGGACCGCTCGGTGTCGGACGACTCGCTGTTATGCCATGTGCAGGGTCCGGCGGCGGTCGGGTCACTGCTGGCGGGTATCGTCGCGGTCGAGGAGCTGCCGGCGGCCGTGGCCCGCCGACCGGATTTGCGGGACGGCCAGTCCGTGGTCACCCGCGATGGCGTCTGGCTGGGCCGGGACTGGATTCGGGTGGCGCGGGGCGGCGACGCCGGGGTGGGCTTGATCGCGCGCGAGCAAGAGATTGAGGCCCTGGAGCGCAAGCTTGGCGAGGCAAGGGCCGGCGTCGGTGTGCTGGAACAGCGTCGCGAGGCGCTGCGGGAACGGATCGCGCAGACCGAGACGGAGCGCGATGCTCTCCAGCAGCAGGTCAACGAGCTGCACCGTGGGACCAGTGACACGGCCGCCCGGCTGGACGGGGAGCGACAGAGCCTGGAACAGGGGCGCCGCCGGCGGCTGGCGCTCGCGGAGGAGCTGGAGACCACGCGGGGCTCCATCGCGGAGCTGGAAGGCGCGGCACGCGAGGCCCGGGGCACGTTGGAGCGGGCCATGGCGGAGCTCCCGGCGCTGGAGGAACATGGCGAGGGCCTGCAGACGCGCGCCCGCACCGTGCAACAGACGCTGCAGGAAGCCCGCCGGGATCACCGCGAACAACGGGATGCGCGCCATGCGCTCGAGCTCAAGCTCGAGGCGCGGCGCAGCACCGAACAGTCCGCGTCGCGTCACCTGGAGTCGCTGGAGCTGCAGCTCGCCGGACTGGCACGCCGCCGGGCGGAGCTCGCGGAGAGCCTGGAGGAAGCGTCGGAGCCCGGGGACGAGGAGCGGGGGCGGCTCGAAACGTTCCTGCAGCGGCGCGTGGAGGTCGAGCAGGATCTGTCCGGCCGGCGCGCGCGGATCGAGGCGCTTGACAGCGAGCTACGCGAGGCGGAGCGGCAGCGGCAGGCATGCGAGCAGGGCGTCGCGGCGCTGCGCGGCGAGCTGGAGGAGGCGCGCACGCGGCGCGGCGAGATCCGCGGACGCCAGCAATCGCTGGCGGGCCAGTTGCGCGAGGCGGGCGAGGATCCCGCAGTCCTCGCCGGCGAGCTGGCGGAGGATGCCACGGTTGGCGACCGCGAGGGGGAGCTGGAGCGGCTTTCCGGGCAGATCGAGCGGCTCGGCCCGATCAACCTGGCCGCGATCGAGGAGTTCCAGGGGCAGTCTGAACGCAAGGAGTACCTGGACCGGCAGTACGCCGATCTGATGGACGCGCTCGAGACCCTGGAGAGCGCCATCCGGCGCATCGACCGGGAGACCCGCGGCCGCTTCCGCGAGACCTTCGACCGCGTGAACCAGGGCGTGCAGGCCATGTTCCCACGTCTGTTCGGCGGCGGTCACGCCTATCTCGACCTCACCGGGGAAGACCTGCTGGATACCGGGGTAACCATCATGGCGCGTCCCCCGGGCAAGCGGAATAGCACCATCCACCTGCTTTCGGGCGGCGAGAAGGCCCTGACCGCGGTGGCCCTGGTATTCGCCATATTCGAGCTGAATCCGGCGCCGTTCTGCATGCTCGACGAGGTAGACGCGCCCCTGGACGATGCCAACGTGGGGCGTTTTTGCGAGCTGGTGCACGACATGTCGGAGCGGGTCCAGTTCATCATGGTCACGCACAACAAGAACACCATGGAGCTTGCGGATCAGCTCATGGGTGTCACCATGCACGAACCGGGGGTATCGCGCCTGGTCTCGGTCGACGTCGACGAAGCCGTCGAGCTCGCCGCGATGTAGCGCCGGCCTTCCGCCGCCGCGCGCGCGGCGCGCCGTATGGAGGGGGGCACGGACGGACGGCTGCAGCGGTCGGGGAAACTTCCGGGTGAACCGAGCATCTGAGCAAGGCATATGAGCACGCTTCGCTGGACCATCCTCATCGTTGGAGCACTGGTGCTGACCGGCATCTGGCTGCACTGGCGTTTCTTGGGTCCGGGGGCGGAAGGTCCGGGTCAGGATAGCTCTGCCGGGGCGGACGAGGGCGAGCCGGAACCGCGCCAGCGGCACGAGCCTACTGTCGGCGGGCACCCCTTCGATGCGCTGGACGACCCCGAGGGTGGCGAGAGGATGCCGTCCCTCTACCCGGATGACGCGCTCGAGGACCCGTTCCCGGCGCCAGACGACGATAGCGTGACGCGGCCCGGGGACGGGCCGGCGGATTCACCGGCAACGCAGCCTATAGACACTTCCGGTGACGCCGGCAGCGAGCCGGCAGAAGCCGAACCCGCGGCCGATTCCGATCGCCGTAATATCGTTGTGCTGCACGTTGCCGCGCCCGAGGGCGGGATGTTCCACGCGGAGGACGTAGTGCGCGCGCTGGTGCGTGAAGGGCTCTCGCACGGCCCGGGGGGTGCGTTCTACCGTTACCCGGAGCAGGGTCGCGAGCGCGGCTTCATCTTCTGCGCGGCAAACATGCTGGAGCCGGGCAGCTTCGACCTGCGGGAAATGGAGCACATGCACACGCCGGGAGTCGTGCTCATGACCATGCTGCCGGGCCCGGTGCCGGCACGTGACGCCATCGACACGATGGTCGATACCGCGCTTACGCTGGCGAAATCCCTCGGTGGGCGCCTGCTGGATGAGCGGCGCCGACCCGTGACCGAGGCCAACCTGGGGCAGCTTTTCGAGCGCGCCCTGATGGCGGAACGCGCGGTACGGTGAGCGGTACCCGCATGACGTCGAAACAGGACGCAAGCGAGCGGGTCGCGGCACTGCGACAAGAGATCGAGTACCACAACCGCCGCTACTACGTCGAGGACAATCCCGCCATCCCGGATGCGGAGTACGATCGTCTGATGCGGGAGCTCGAGGCGCTGGAGGCCGAGCACCCCGGGCTGGTGACTCCGGACTCTCCCACGCAGCGGGTGGGCGGCGCCCCCGCCGAGGGTTTCGCCGAGGTTCGCCACGAGGTGCCGATGCTCTCGCTGGACAACGCGTTCAGCGAGGAGGAGCTGGAAGCCTTCGATCGGCGGGTGCGGGAGCGGCTCGAGCGCGAAAAGGCGATCGAGTACTGCGCTGAGCCCAAGCTGGACGGCCTGGCGCTCAGCCTGCTCTATCGGGATGGCGCCCTGGCCCGGGCCGCGACGCGCGGCGACGGGACCACTGGTGAGGACGTCACCGCGAATGTCCGCACGATCCGGGCGGTGCCGCTGCGCCTGACGGGCAACGGCTGGCCGCGGCGGCTCGAGGTCCGCGGCGAGGCTTACATGACCCGGCACGGGTTCGAGAGCCTGAATCGCCGCATGGAACGTGAGCAGCAGAAGACCTTCGTCAATCCCCGCAATGCCGCCGCCGGCAGCTTGCGCCAACTCGACCCGCGGGTCACCGCGCAGCGACCGCTGCGCTTTTACGCCTACGGCTACGGGCTGGTGGCGGACGGTGAGCTGCCGGACCGGCAGCTGGACGTGCTGGAGCGTGTCAGGTCGTGGGGGCTCCCGGTATCACCGCTGGTGCGGCGGGTGACGGGGCTCGCCGGGTGCCTTGGATATTACCGGGAGATGGCGGAGCGCCGGGATGGCCTCGATTTCGACATCGACGGCGTGGTGTTCAAGGTCGACCGGGCCGACTACCAGCGCGAGCTGGGCTTCGTCGCGCGGGCACCGCGCTGGGCGATCGCGCACAAGTTCCCGGCGGAGGAGGTCCTCACGGAGATCCGCGAGGTCGAGTTCCAGGTGGGGCGCACGGGAGCCCTGACCCCCGTGGCACGCCTGAAGCCGGTCTTCGTGGGTGGGGTGACCGTCAGCAACGCCACGCTGCACAACATGGACGAGATCGCGCGCAAGGACGTGCGCATCGGCGACGTGGTCTACGTGCGCCGCGCGGGCGACGTGATCCCGGAGATCGTGCGCGTGGTGACCGAGCGGCGGCCCCCGGACGCGCGGCGCGTCGAGCTGCCTGAGCACTGCCCGGTGTGCGGGGCCGAGGTCGAGCGGGAGAAGGACGAGGCGGTGGCCCGCTGCACCGGCGGGCTGGGCTGCGAGGCGCAGCGCAAGGAGAGCCTGAAGCATTTCGCCTCGCGCCGGGCGATGGACATCGACGGGCTGGGAGAGAAGCTGGTGGACCAGCTGGTCGATCGCGGCCTGGTCCGGGACGCTTCCGACCTCTACGCGCTGGATGCGGGGACCCTGTCAGGACTGGATCGGATGGGCAAAAAGTCCGCTGCCAACCTGGTTGCGGCGATCGGTCACAGCCGGCAGACGACCCTGGCGCGGTTTCTGTACGCGCTCGGCATCCGCGAGGTGGGGGAGGCCACGGCGCAGGCGCTGGCGGCGTACTTCGGCGACCTCGACCCCCTCATGGAGGCTGACCCCGACACCCTGACGCAGGTCCCGGACGTCGGCCCCGTGGTCGCCGGCCACGTCCATCGGTTCTTTCGCCAGGCGCACAACCGACGGGTCATCCGGGCGCTGCGTGAGGCCGGCGTGCAGTGGGAACGGACCGAGCCTGCGGGTGCCGGCAGCCAGCCGCTGGCCGGCAAGACCTTCGTCCTCACCGGGGCGCTGGACGGCATGACACGCGACGAGGCGAAGGAGGCGATCCAGCGCCAGGGCGGGCGCGTGACCGGCAGTGTCTCGGGAAAGACCAGCTACGTGGTCGCCGGGGAGGATCCGGGTTCCAAGCTCGAGCGCGCCCGCGAGCTCGGGGTCGAGGTCCTCGACGAGACGACGTTCCTCCGGCTGCTAGGCGGGCAGCAGTGATGGCGACCGCTCAGCCGCGCTTGATGTCGGCCTTCTTGCGCAGCTGCTGGATGTACTGGTCTACCTTCTGGCGCTGTAGCGTCTGCTTGATCTGGTCGCGCAGGTCGTCGAGGCTCGGCTTCTTCTTGTTGCGGGTGGCCTCGAGCAGGATCACGTGCCAGCCGAAGCGGGTCTTGACCGGCTTCTCCGTGTAGTGGCCGGGCTTGAGCTTCTCCAGCGCCTGGGAGAAGTGCGGCACCATGTCCTCGGGCGCGAACCAGCCCAGCTGCCCCCCCTGGGAAGCGGACGGCCCGGTTGACTTCTCCTTGGCGAGCTTGGCGAAGTTCGCCCCCTTGTCGAGCTGCTTGATCACTGCCTCCGCCTCCGCCTTGGTCTTGAGGAGAATGTGGCGCGCCTTGTACTCCTTGCCCGACATGTGCGCCACGCGCTGTTTGTAGGCTTTCTGGATCTCGCTCTCGCTGATCTTTACGTTCTTGATATGGTCCTGCACGGCGGCGCGGGCGAGGGTGGTCAGATACTGGGCGAGGAGCTGTCCCTGCACGTCTGGCTGCTGCTCCAGACCCTTCTTTTTGGCGTCCTGGGCCAGCAGCTCCAGGTCGACCAGCTGGTTGACCAGGTCGTCGCGCTCCTGATCGCTCAACTTCTTGCCGCTCTGCTGCTCGCGCTGATTGGCGAACAGCTGGAACAGCGTCTTGCTCACCGGCTGACCGTTGACCGTGGCGACGGAGCCGCTACCCGCGGGAATGGTGATCCCGGAGCTGGTGCCGTTGCTGCTGCCGGCGCTCGCGGCATTGCTCTCGTCCTTGCCATGGCAGCCCGAGAGAGCCAGGCCCGCGAGGGCGAGTACGGCGAGCATCAGTGCTGTCTTGCGCATCGTGTTTTCTTCCTCAAGTGTGTGCCCTGCTGGCGGCCAGTGCCGGCCGGAGGTGCGGGTGCGACCGGCGCCACCGGACCGCGCTAGCTGCCCTCGTCGTCCGAGGCTTCGATCTGGAGGGCGTGGATATCGGTCTGCATCATGTCCCCGAGCGCCTCGTACACGAGGCGGTGGCGCTCCAGCGGGTTGCAGCCCCGGAAGCGTTGCGAGCGGATCCGGACGCGGTAATGGCCCATGCCGCTGCGCGCGCCGGCGTGGCCTGCGTGCCGCTGGCTGTCGTCCAGGATCTGCAGGGCGGAAGGTGCGAACGCCTCTTCGAGGCGCTCGCGTATACGGGCGACGCGGTCAGTCATTGCGGAAACACCTGCCGGAACGGGCGCACCGTGACGCGTTCGTAGACCCCCGCCTCGACGTAGGGATCCGTGTCCGCCCACTCGCGGGCAGCCTGCTCGCTGTCGAACTCGGCGACGGTCAGGCTACCGCGAAAGCCGGCTGGTCCAGGGTCTTCCGCGTCCACTGCAGGGAACGGACCGGCAAGCACAAGCCGCCCGGCCGCCTGCAGCTGCTGCAGCCGTTCGCGGTGACGCTGCTGGGCCCGGCGGCGTCGGTCCGAGCTCTCCTCGACGTCCCTGCCCATGATCGCGTAAAGCATCAGCTTTCCTCCCGTTCGGCGTCATCCTGCTTCAGATGGCGGGCGATGTACATCGTAAAGGATTTTCATCGGGGCGGGATGCGCTATACCTTGTGCATGGAGGCGGGTTCCGGGGCTCTGTTCGGATGCTCCCGCCACCCTGCACATGATAGCCGAGATGCCCGCCCACCACAGCCCTGCAAGTGGCGGAACGCGGGCACGTCGATGCCGTCACGCTCGCCAGCAGAGGGGTACGCCGATGAGCCAGTTTTTCAGGATCCACCCGGAAAACCCACAGGCGAGGCTGCTTTCGCGCGCAGTCGGGATCATACGCGGCGGCGGCGTGATCGTGTATCCCACAGATTCCTGCTACGCACTGGGCTGCCACATCGGCGACAAGGGTGCGCTGGATCGCATTCGTTCGATCCGCCAGTTCGACTCGCGGCACAACTTTACCCTGGTCTGCCGCGACCTCTCGGAGGTGGCCGCCTACGGCCGGCTGGAGAACCAGGCGTTTCGCCTGATCAAGGCCCTGACCCCCGGACCCTACACCTTCATCCTGCCGGCCACCCGTGAGGTACCGCGCAGGGTGCAGCACGCGCGCCGCAAGACCATCGGCGTGCGGGTGCCGGAACACAAGGTCACGCAGAGCCTTCTGGAGATGCTGGGGGAGCCGCTGGTGAGCTGTACCCTGCAGTTGCCCGGTGACGAGTTGCCAATGACGGACGCCCAGGAGATACGCTCGCGCCTGGAGCATCACGTGGACCTGGTGATTGACGGGGGCAACTGCGGGCCGGAGGCGACCACGGTGGTGGACCTGTCCGACGGCGCTCCCGAAATCCTGCGCCACGGCAAGGGGGAGGCCGGGGTGCTGTTTGCCTGAGGCGCCCGTGGCATAATGCGCGGATGGGCAATCTGAACCTGGTACAGTCCCTGGCCATCGGGGCACTGCCGATCATCTTCGCCATCACCATTCACGAGGCCTCCCACGGCTGGGTCGCCAACCGCCTCGGGGACCCAACGGCACGAATGCTGGGCCGCCTGAGCCTGAACCCGGTGCGCCACATCGATCCGCTGGGGACGGTAGTGGTCCCGCTGCTCTCGCTGCTGCTCGGCGGCGTCCTGTTCGGCTGGGCCAAGCCGGTGCCGATCACCGCCCAGAACTTCCGCGACCCGCGGCGTGGTATGGCACTCGTGGCAGTGGCCGGCCCGGCTTCGAACCTGGCCATGGCGCTGTTTTGGACCCTGGCGATCAAGCTGGCTCTCGTTGCCGGCCCGGACCTGCGTTGGATCTCGGTGCCGCTGGTCTACATGGGCCTGTTCGGGGTCACGATCAACCTGGTGCTGATGTGGCTGAACATGGTGCCGCTGCCGCCGCTGGACGGCGGGCGGGTCCTGAGCGGTCTGCTGCCGGGCCCGATGTCGGCGAAGCTGGACCGCATCGAGCCGTATGGGTTGTTCATCATCCTGGCCTTGCTGTTCATCCCGGTCGGGGGCGGCAGCATCCTGGGCAACGTGCTGTGGCCCGCGCTCAACTGGTCGCAGGCATCGCTCTTCCGGCTGTTCGGCATCGGGCCGATCGGTCTGCAGGCCTTCCTCGCGGGCCTGTGATCCCGGGCGCCGGGGACGACATCCGAAAGCGGGAGCGACCTTGAGTTCCATTTCCAACCAACCCAACCGCGTACTCTCGGGAATGCGCCCGACGGGCCCGCTGCATCTCGGGCACTACCACGGCGTGCTGCGGAACTGGCTGCGCCTGCAGCAGGAGTTTGATTGCCTGTTCTTCGTCGCGGACTGGCATGCGCTCACCACCCAGTACGAGGATTCCGGCCGGATCGCGGACTGGGCCATGGAGATGGTGGTCGACTGGCTGGCGGTCGGCATCAACCCGGGACTGGCGCGGATCTTCATCCAGTCGCAGGTCCCCGAGCACGCGGAGCTCCACGTGCTGCTCTCAATGATCACGCCGCTGGGCTGGCTGGAGCGGGTACCGAGCTACAAGGAGCAGCAGGAGCAGCTTCGTGACCGCGACCTGGCCACCTACGGCTTTTTGGGCTATCCGCTGCTTCAGAGCGCGGATATCCTGATCTACAGGGCTACGCGGGTGCCGGTCGGCGAGGATCAGGTGGCGCACGTGGAGCTCACGCGCGAGCTGGCGCGACGCTTCAACCACCTGTTCGGGCGCGAGCCCGAGTTCGGCGCGCGTTCCGAGGAAGCGATTCGCAAGATGGGCAAGAAGCAGGCCCGGCTGTACCGTGACCTGCGCCGGCGCTACCAGGAGCAGGGCGACGAGGAAGCCCTGGACGTGGCACGCGCGCTGCTGGAGTCGCAGCAGAACATCACCCTGGCCGACCGCGAGCGGCTGCTGGGTTACCTCGAGGGCAGCGGACGGATCATCCTGCCCGAGCCCGAAGCGCTGCTCACCGAGTCGCCGCGCATGCCGGGCCTGGACGGGCGCAAGATGTCCAAATCCTACGGCAACACGATCTCCCTGCGCGAGCCGCTGGATGCGGTCGAGAAGAAGATCCGCACCATGCCGACCGACCCGGCGCGGGTCCGGCGCAGCGATCCGGGGGAGCCGGAGAAATGCCCGGTGTGGCCGCTGCACCAGGTCTATAGTGACCAGACGACTCGGGAATGGGTGCAGCAGGGCTGCCGCTCGGCCGGGATTGGCTGTCTGGAGTGCAAGCAGCCGTTGGCGGAATCGGTGTTGAGTGAACTGCGCCCGATCCAGGACCGGATCGCCGAATACGAATCCGATCCGGAACTGGTCAACGGCATCGTGCAGGAAGGCTGCGAGCAGGCGCGGGACATGGCGCGTGACACGCTGGCGGAGGTGCGCGAGGCGATGGGGCTGCGGTACTAGGAGGGGGGACGCCCGTGAACGGAGCGGAAACCTGGGAGGGCGCGCGGCCGGGACGCCCGGCCGCCGACCACGCCCAGGGCGAGATGCCCTTCGCCATCGTCCAGGGCGAGCCCTTCGCCGCGCCGGAGGACCTGTACATCCCGCCGGACGCGCTCGAGGTGTTTCTGGAAGCGTTCGAGGGGCCGCTGGACCTGCTGCTCTACCTGATCAAACGCCAGAACCTCGATATCCTGGACATTCCGGTCGCCGAGATCACGCGCCAGTACATCGAATACATCCGGCTCATGGAGGGGCTGCGCCTGGAGCTTGCGGCGGAGTATCTGGTCATGGCGTCGGTACTCGCAGAGATCAAATCGCGCATGCTGCTGCCGCGGCCGGCGGGTGCCGAGGAGGAGGAAGAGGACCCGCGCGCCGAGCTGGTGCGCCGGCTGCAGGAATACGAGCGCTACAAGCAGGCCGCGGCGGACCTCGACGCCCTGCCGCGGATGGACCGGGACTTGTTCCCGGTGTTGCCCGAGGCCGGGGGGCAGCAGGTGGTGAAGGCCCTGCCCGAGGTCGGTCTCGAGGAGCTGCTGGTAGCGTTCCGGGACGTGCTGCGGCGTGCGGAAATGTTCACCAGCCACCATATCCAGCGCGAGGCCCTCTCGGTGCGCGAGCGCATGTCCGACGTTCTGAGCATGGTCGCTGCCGGCGGTTTCACCGAGTTCGCGCGCCTGTTCCCGGCCGAGGAAGGGCGCACGGGCGTGGTGGTCACCTTCCTGGCGTTACTGGAGCTGGTGCGCGAGCAGCTCATCGAGCTGGTGCAGGCGGAGCCGTGGGCGCCCATCTACGTGCGGGCCGCCGGTGACGGTGAGGGCCTGCCCGCGGAGCGGCCGGCGGAACGGCAACGATGACGGAAGACGAGCAGAAGGCCGTGGTCGAGGCAGTGCTGATGGCCGCGGGCGAGCCGCTCGCACTGCAGCAGATCCAGGCCGTGTTCGAGGATCACGAGCGCCCGGACACGCTCGCTTTGCAGGAGATCCTGGACGCGCTGGAAGCCGACTACCGGGGCCGTGGCGTGGAGCTGCGGCGGGTGGCCAGCGGCTACCGCTTCCAGGTGTCCGCCGAGTGGTCCCGCTGGGTGAGCCGGCTGTGGGAGGAACGCCCGGGCCGCTACTCGCGGGCAATGCTCGAGACGCTCGCCCTGATCGCCTATCGCCAGCCCATCACGCGCGGCGAAATCGAGGACGTACGCGGCGTGACGGTGAGCACCTCGATCGTGCGCACCCTGCAGGAGCGCGGCTGGATCCGGGTGCTCGGCCACCGCGATGTGCCGGGACGACCCGCGCTGTACGGCACCACCCGCGAGTTCCTGGACTACTTCAACCTGCGGTCGCTGGACCAGTTGCCGAGCCTGGCAGAGATCCGCGACCTCGACAGCGTCAATGTGGAGCTGGACTTCGGCCGCGATCGGGACGAGGCCGCGTCAGGCGACGCCGGCGTCCCGGGGGCGGAACCGTGACGCGGCGGGAACGCGCCCCGCGCGGCGACCGCCTGCAGAAGGTGCTGGCAGCGGCCGGGCTCGGCTCCCGCCGGGGCATCGAGTCGCTGATCCGGGCCGGCCGGGTGCACGTGGACGGGCGGCCGGCGGAGCTCGGCCAGCGTGTCCGGGGCGACGAGGACATCCGTATCGACGACCAGCCCGTGGAGCTGGGGGGACGCGCAAGGCCACCCGCGCGGGCCCTGATCTACTACAAGCCCGAGGGCGAGCTTTGTGCCCGGCGTGATCCGCAGGGCCGGCCGACCGTATTCGACCGGCTGCCGCGGCCGGAGGCCGGACGCTGGATCGCGGTCGGGCGCCTGGACCTCAACACCTCCGGGCTGATGCTGTTCACCACCGACGGCGAGCTGGCCAACCGCCTGATGCACCCGCGCTACCGGGTGGAGCGCGAGTACGCGGTCCGCGTACTGGGTGAGGTGTCCGCGGAGGTGCTCAACCGCCTGCTGACCGGCGTGCGCCTGGAAGACGGTCCGGCCACGCTGGAGACCATCGAGGATGCCGGCGGCAGCGGCGCGAACCACTGGTACCGGGTGACCCTGCGGGAAGGGCGCCGGCGCGAGGTGCGCCGGATGTGGGAAAGTCAGGGCATCACCGTGAGCCGGCTGATCCGGGTGCGCCTGGGCCCGCTGGCGCTGCCGCCCGGGATGCGCACGGGTGAGATCCGCAGCATGGGCGCGGCCGAGCTGGATCACCTGTACGCAGCCGCCGGGCTCGGCCGCAGACGGAGCCGTCGCCGGCGGCGCGCCTCGGGTACATGAATCCCGCCCCGCAGCTGCTGCTGGAACGATTGACGCGGGCCTACGGCCGGCAGGACTGGTGGCCGGCCCGCACCCGCTTCGAGGTTTTGGTGGGCGCGGTCCTGGTGCAGAACACCGCCTGGTCGAACGTCGAGCGCGCGATCGCCGTTCTGCGCCGACGCGAACTGCTGGCGCCCGGGCCAATGGACGCCTGCCCCGAGGCCGACCTGGCCGAGGCGATCCGTTCGGCCGGAACCTTCCGGGTCAAGGCCCGGCGCCTGAAAGCTCTCTCCCGGTGGTTCCTGCAGCAGGGCGGTTTCGCGGCCCTGGAGGGCATGCCGCCGGAGGCACTGCGCCGCTCCCTGCTGGAGGTACACGGGGTGGGCCGGGAAACCGCCGATGCGATCCTGGTCTACACCTTGGGCCAGCCCCGTTTCGTGGTCGACGGCTACGCGCGGCGCCTGTTCGCGCGCCTGGGCGCGATCTCCCCCGACTCAGACTACGAAGAGATCCGCCAGCGAGTGGAGGCGCGCCGGTGGCGGCGGCCGCGGCACGACCTGGCGGAGCTGCACGCGCTGATCGTGGAACACGGCAAGCGGGCCTGTCGCCCGCGCCCGCGCTGCGGGGAATGCTGTCTGCGGGATGTGTGCCCCCGCATCGGCGTCGGTTCGGGCGCTGCGCTCAGCGGTTCCAGGGACCGTCGGCCTGGGCCGAAAATGCCTGGCCAGTGATGCCGCGGCTGTCCGGGCCCAGCAGGAACAGGTAGGGCTGGACGATGTCCTCCGGCAGGGGCAGCTCCTCCAGTTCGGGGCCGAACTGGATGCGCTCGCGCAGAGCGGTCCGCACCGGCCCCGGGTCAATGGTGTTGGAGCGGATCGTGGTGTTGACCTCGGTCTCCTCGGCCAGCGTCTTGCTCAGGCCCTCGAGGCCGAACTTGCTGGCGCCGTACGCGCCAGCATAGGCGCGGCCTCCCCGGCCCATCTCGTCACTGGTGAACAGCACCGAGGCGTCAGCGGAGCGCTCCAGCAGCGGCAGGCAGGCGCGGGTGAGGAAGAAGGGTGCGTTCAGGTTGATCTGGATCGTGCGCACCCATTCCTCGGGATCGAACAGCGCCAGGGGGGTGAAGCCGGTCAGGCGGGCGGCGTTGTGCAGCAGGCCGTCGAGGCGCCCGAAGGTTTCGCCGAGCATGTCCGCGAGCTTCCGGTATTCGTCCCACTGGATCGATTCCAGGTTCAGAGGGCAGATCGCGGGCCGGGGTCCGCCCGCCGACTCGATCGCGTCGTAGACTTGCTCCAGCTCGGCGATCCGGTGGCCCAGCAGCGCCACCGTGGCGCCGCCGGCGGCGAGCGCCCGTGATACCGCGGCACCGATGCCGGTGCCGGCTCCCGTGACCAGGATGACCCGATCGCCCAAGTTGTATGTTCCCTGCATGATGCCTGCCTGCTCCTCAGTCGGGGCGGGGTGCCCGTCTGCGTGCCGCGCGCCGGGCGGTGCGCCAGGCGATCCAGAGCCGGCGTCCGGGGCCGAGGCCATCCCCGGCGTCCAGGGGGAACCCGCTGCGGGCGAGGTGTTCCAGGGTGTGTTCCCGGAACGCGGCCAGGATCAGCAGGCCGCGCTGCGCCGCGCGGTCGCCGGCCGGCAGCAACTCGTGCGCGCGCCGGAAGCGCTCCCGGGCCAGTCCGTGCATCTCCCGCAGCACCTCGGCGACACTGTCGGAGCGTTCGGGCCGCGAGAGGTCATCGGCGCTCACCTCCTGTCGGCGCAGCAGCTCACCGGGCAGGTAGCTGCGGCCCCGTGCCGCGTCCACGGTAGCATCGCGCAGGATCTCCACCAGGCGCCCGCCGTTGCCCAGGTTCTGGGCGGCCTGCAGCGTGCGGCGTTCACGGTACCCGAAGATCTGTGCCGCCATCAGCCACAGCAGGCCGCCGTTGCGGTAGCAGTGCTCGTCCAGGTCTCCGCGGCTCTCGAGACCGGCATGCTCCAGCTCTGCCTCGGCCCCTGCGGCCAGCTCCAGCAACGACTCCGGGGCGAGCCCAAAGCGCTCCACTGCCGGGGACAGGCCGCGGGTGACCGGGTGTGAGGCCTGTCCGGTTACGCAGTCGCGGAGCTCATCGGTCCACCACTGCAGGCGCGCGCGGGCCACCCCGGCATCCGAGGGTTCGGTGACCGTGCGGCACAGCTCGCGGTTGAGCGCGAACAGGGCTGTGGCGTAGGGGCGTCGCGCCGTATCGGCAAACAGCAGCGCGAGCCGGGTCTCGGGCTCATATTGCTGTAGCAGGTTCTCGCAGTATTCCTCGGAGTTCATGCTCGCCGCGTTCGTGGCCGGGCTCGGCAAGACGGCCCGGGTCAAGTCCCATTGTACTCGTGCCGTTCGGGGCGATGGTGCATCCTGACACTTCCGCTGGCCGGCACAGCAGGCCCGGCGGGGTCGCCGCGGGGCGATGCATGCGGTGTTCCGGATGCGGGGCTCACGCGGCGCCGGGATCGTCACCGATCCAGTCCAGGATCTCCGCCGGGCGCTGCACGCAGCCGTCGGCTCCCCAGCCCCAGGGATCCTCGTCCTCCGGGATGTACCCGAACAGGGCTGCCAGCGTACGGGTGCCGGCGGCGTACCCCGCCTGGATGTCGCGGCGGTCGTCACCCACGAACAGACATTCGGCGGGCGCGACCCCGATGCTCCGGCAGGCGTGCAGCACCGGCTCCGGATGCGGCTTGGCGTGTGCGGTGCTGTCACCACTGACGATGCAGGCCGCGCGCCGGTCCAGCCGCAGCCGGTGTAACAGTGGCGAGGTCAGGGCTCCGGGCTTATTGGTGACGATACCCCAGGGCTTGCCCTGGCGCTCCAGGCTTGCGAGTACGCGCTCCATGCCCGGGAACGGACGTGTCCGACCACTCAGGTCTGCGCGATAGAGCTCGATGAAGCGCCGGCGCAGGTCCGGAAATTCCGAGTGCTCGCGGGTGACGCCGAAGCCTGCCTCGACCAGACGTGCGGCGCCGCCGGAGACCAGCGGGCGGATGCGCGAGAAGGGCAGGGGATCGCGCCCGCGCTCGGCCAGCAGCGCGTTCAGGGCCGCCGCCAGATCGAGCGCGCTGTCGATCAGCGTGCCGTCCAGATCGAACAGCACGCCGCGCACGGACGTGGGGCTTGCGCTCACTCCGGCTTGCTCGCCCAGACCATATAGTTCACGTCCACCCCGGGAGCCAGGTAATAGCGGCGAGCGACCGGGTTGTAGTGCAACCCGGTCATGTCCTTGAAGGCCAGGCCGGCGGAGCGCGCCCAGGATTCCAGCTCCGAGGGCCGGATGAAGCTCGCGTAGTCGTGGGTGCCCCGGGGCAGTAGGCGCAGTACATACTCGGCGCCCACGACCGCGAACAGGTAGGCCTTGGGATTGCGATTGATGGTGGAGAAGAACGCGTGCCCGCCGGAACGCAGCAGCCGCGAGCAGGCCTCGACGACAGAGGCCGGGTCGGGCACGTGCTCGAGCATCTCCATACACGCGACCACGTCGAAGGAGCCGGGCTCGGCGTCCGCCAGTTCCTCCGCGGTGACCTGCCGGTAGTCCACCTCCACCCCGGACTCCTCCTGGTGCAGACGGGCCACCGACAGCGGCGCCTCGCCCATGTCGATCCCGGTGACGCGGGCGCCGCGCAGGGCCATGGATTCGCTCAGGATGCCGCCGCCACAGCCGACGTCCAGCACGCGCCGGCCGTCCAGGGGGACACGGCGGTCAATGTACTCCAGCCGCAGCGGGTTGATCTCGTGCAGGGGCCGGAACTCGCTGTGGGGGTCCCACCAGCGTTCCGCAAGGGCTTCGAACTTATCGATCTCGGCGTCGTTGACGTTGGCGCCTGCGCTGTCTCCTGCCGTCCCGTCTGTCATGACTCCTCGCCGCGGGCGATACGCTCGCCCCAGGTGCGTGCCCGGGCCGCGACCTCCTCGACGTCCATATGGATCAGGCTGCCGTCGCGATAGAGCTGGCGGCCGGCCACCCATACGTCCGTGACGTGCTGTCGTGTCGCGGCGTAGACGATCTGTGAAACCGCATTATAAACGGGCTGGCAGTCCGGCGTGTCGAGCCGTACCGCCGCCAGGTCGGCCCACTTGCCCGGCTCCAGGCTGCCGCACTCGGCCTCCAGGCCCAGCGCCCGGGCACCTCCCAGCGTGGCCATGCGCAGCACCCGCGGCGCAGGCAGGGCGGCGGCGTCGCCCGCAACCGCCTTGGCCAGCAGCGCGGCCGTGCGCATCTCCCCGATCATGTCCAGGTCGTTGTTGCTCGCCGCCCCGTCGGTGCCGAGCGCAAGGTCGACCCCGGCGCGGTCCAGGTCCGCGGCCCGGCACATGCCGCTGGCGAGCTTGAGATTGGACTCCGGGCAGTGCACCACGTGGGCGCCGGCGGCAGCGAGCCGCTCGATCTCCGCGTCCTCGAGCTGGGTGACGTGCACGGCCACCAGGTTGGGCGTGAGCAGGCCCAGCCGCTCGAGGCGGTCAAGCGGGCGCATGCCGTGGGCAGCGACGCTCTCGCGCACCTCGTCGGCGGTTTCGTGCAGGTGGATATGGACGCGCCGATCCAGCTCGTCGGCATAGGTCCGCAGGCGTGTCAGCGGGCCGTCGGAGACCGTGTAGGGTGCGTGCGGCGCGAACGCGGTGGTGACCAGCGGATGGTGCTTGTATTCGTCCTGCAGCGCGAGGCCCTTCGCCAGGTATTCGTCAGGACCGCTGCCCCAGGCCGTCGGCAGATCGAGCATGATCAGGCCGACGCAGGCGCGTATGCCAGCGCGTTCCACCCGCCGCGCGACCACGTCCGGGAAGAAGTACATGTCGTTGAAGCAAGTGGTGCCGCCGGCGAGCATCTCGGCGATGGCCAGATCGGTCCCGTCGGCGATCAGCTCTGGACCGATCCAGCGCGATTCCGCCGGCCAGATGTGCTCCTGCAGCCATCGCCCCAGCGGCATGTCGTCCGCCAGGCCCCGCATCAGGGACATCGCGGCGTGCGTGTGCGCGTTGACCAGGCCCGGGATCAGTGCGTGACCGGGCAGCGGGACCTCCGTCGCGGGCCGGAATTCCCGCCGCGCCCGCGCGGTCGGGAGCACCGCGAGTATGCGTCCGTCCGCGATCGCCAGGCTGTGATGCTCGAGTATGGTGCCCGCGGGCTCCACGGGTACGACCCAGCGCGCGTGGACCAGGGTATCGCAGTTGCTGGCGTTCCCGGACATCGCGTTATGTCGCGGTTGTCGGAACCGCGCCGACGTGGTGCAGCTGGCGCTGCGGGTAGGGAATGGTGATGCCAGCCCGGTCCAGGGCGTGCTTCAAATTCTCCAGCAGGTCGCTGCGTGTCATCAGGTAGTCCGCCGAGCCCACCCAGGCACGCAGACCGAGGTTGACACTGCTCTCGGCGAGCTCGGTGACCAGGTAGACGGGCGTGGGATCTGCCAGGATCCGCTCGTCGGCCTGTACCACACCGCGGATCACCTCGCGGGCGGCGGCGATGCCGTCCTCGTAGCTGATGCCGATGACCAGGTCGATGCGGCGCGTCGGGCGGGTGGAGTAATTGGTGATCACGCCGCTGAAGAGTTGCGCGTTGGGGACCACCACGTCGCGGTTGTCGGGGGTATGCAGCACGGTCTGGAAGATGCGGATGTCGTCTACGGTGCCGCCCACGCCGGCTGCCTCGATGTAGTCGCCGCTGCGGAACGGGCGGAACAGGATCAGCATCACGCCCGCCGCGAAATTGGCCAGCGAGCCCTGCAGCGCCAGGCCCACGGCGAGGCCGGCGGCACCTAGAACCGCCAGCAGGGAGGTGGTGTTGATCCCGATGGCGTCCAGCGCCGCGATCACCACCACCGCCACCGCAGCCGCGTAGGCGAGGTTCATCAGGAACGCGGTGAGCGTGGCATCCGCGCCGCGCGTCAGCGCCAGGCGGCGCATGCCGGCGATCACCAGCCGGGCGAGCCAGAGCCCGACCAGGAAGATGACGATCGCCGCCAGCAGGTGCAGCCCCCAGGAGATCAGGTGGGCCGTAGTCCCGGGTGGAAGCCGGTGCAGCCATTTGTCCATGCGCGATGTCTCCTGTCGTGCGAGGCGGCCCGCACCGGGTCCGACGGATCGGAGGGTCGGGCTGGCCGGGATGCGCCGGTCGCAACCGGGCGAAGCGTCGGTCGGCGCCGGCTTCCCCGGGCTTCCGCTGGATGATACTAGGCATGATGTCAGTCGGCACCTGCGGGGCACCGCGCCGTCGGCTGCCGGGACCTGGCAACATGCCAAGGGAGCCTAGTAAAATGGCAACTCTCCATCGTCAGCGCAGGCACACGGCTTTCCCATGTCGCGATCCCCGGAGACTCGCCACGATAGCGTACGTGCGGTGGAATGGCGCGGCAGCTATCTCAGGCTGCTGGACCAGCGCCGACTGCCCGACGACCTGGTATACGTCGAACTGTCAAGCGCGGACGCGGTGGCGGACGCGATCGCCGACATGGTCGTGCGCGGGGCCCCCGCGATCGGCATCACGGCCGCCTGGGGGGTGGTGCTGGCGGCACGGGAGGCTGACAGCGGCCCCGCGCGGCATCGCTCCGCGGCGGTACAGACCGCGATCGGGAGGCTGGCGGCCGCCCGGCCCACGGCGGTCAACCTCCAGTGGGCGCTGGCGCGCATGCATGCCGGCGGCGAGGTGGCCGACACCCTGACACTGGAAGCCACTGCGGAACGCCTGCAGGCCAAGGACCTGGCTGCCAACCGGCGCATGGGCCAGCTCGGCGCGGGCTTGATCCGCCCCGGCAGCGCGGTGCTGACCCACTGCAACACCGGCTCACTGGCCACCGGCGGCTTCGGCACGGCGCTGGGCGTGGTCCGGGCCGCCTGGGGCGACGGGCGCATCCGGCGCGTGTGGGTCGATGAGACGCGTCCCTGGCTGCAGGGCGCGCGCCTGACCGCGTGGGAGCTGGCCCGGGACGAGATCCCGGCGAGCCTGATCGTGGATTCCGCGGCGGCCCACTTGATGTCCCGCGGCGAGGTCGACTGGGTCATCGTCGGCGCCGACCGCATCGCGGCGAACGGCGATGTCGCCAACAAGATCGGCACTTACGCGCTCGCGGTGGCCGCGCGTCATCACGGGCTCCGGTTCATGGTGGTGGCGCCCTCCTCGACCATCGACCCGGACACCGCGGTGGGAGCCGAAATCCCCATAGAAGAGCGTGCGGGCGAGGAGCTCTGCGCCGGCTTCCGGCGTTTCCGCCCACACGCGGTCAATCCCGTGTTCGACCTCACCCCCGCCTCGCTGGTCGACGTCCTGGTCACGGAGCGAGGGATCCTTCAGCGGCCTGACGGGGACGGCATCGTCCGGCTGCTCGGCGGCCCGGCCCCGGAGAGCGTGGGGGGCGGGAGCCAATTGTGGTAAGATTACATTTTTAATTCCGACCCGGTTGCCTGCCGGGCGGGGAAGCGCGGTGTGGCCGCAGGCACCGATGGCCGCGCTCGTCCCGCTCCGGAGCCGTCGCAGCCACGACGCCGCGGGGCACGTGGGTCCGTGACACCAGTACGACATCAACCCGCGATGCCGGCGTCGTCCGGGGTGTCCGGCCGTGGTTTTCCGTTGCGTGACTGAGGAAGCCCCTCCCGATGGCTGAATTCGCCAAAGAAGTCCTGGCCGTCAATCTCGAAGACGAGATGAAGCAGTCCTATCTCGATTACGCCATGAGCGTGATCGTGGGACGCGCGCTGCCGGACGTGCGCGACGGCCTCAAGCCCGTGCATCGCCGCGTCCTGTACGCGATGAGCGAGCTGAGCAACGACTGGAACAAGCCCTACAAGAAGTCCGCCCGCGTGGTCGGCGACGTCATCGGCAAGTACCACCCGCACGGCGACACGGCGGTGTACGACAGCATCGTGCGCATGGCTCAGACCTTCTCCATGCGCTACATGCTGGTGGACGGGCAGGGCAACTTCGGCTCCGTGGACGGCGACTCCCCCGCGGCGATGCGCTACACCGAGGTACGCATGGCGCGCATCGCGCACGAGTTGCTGGCGGACATCGACAAGGAAACTGTCGACTTCATCCCCAACTATGACGAGTCGGAGAGCGAACCGCTCGTTTTCCCCACCCGCTTCCCCAACCTGCTGGTCAACGGCTCGGCCGGGATCGCGGTCGGCATGGCGACCAATATCCCGCCGCACAACCTGACCGAAGTCCTGGACGCGTGTATCGCGCTGATCGACGACCCCGGGCTGACCGTCGACGCGCTTATGGAGCATCTGCCGGGACCGGACTTTCCCACCGCCGGCCTGATCAACGGCGCCCGCGGGATCCGGGAGGCGTACCGCACCGGTCGGGGGCGCATCTACGTCCGGGCCCGGACGCAGATCGAGGAGGACCAGCACGGCAAGCAGTCGATCGTCGTCGCCGAGCTGCCCTACCAGGTGAACAAGGCACGCCTGCTGGAGAAGATCGCCGAGCTGGTCAAGGACAAGAAGATCGAGGGCATCACCGAGCTGCGCGACGAGTCCGACAAGGAAGGCATGCGCATGGTGATCGAGCTGCGCCGCGGCGAGGTCGCCGAAGTCGTGTTGAACAACCTGTTCCAGCACACGCAGATGGAGACGGTGTTCGGCATCAACATGGTGGCCCTGGTGGACGGGCAGCCCCGGGTGCTGGATCTGCGCGAGATCCTGGACGCCTTCATCCGGCACCGGCGCGAGGTGGTCACCCGGCGCACCATCTACGAGTTGCGCAAGGCGCGTGAGCGTGCCCACGCGTTGGAAGGGCTCGCGGTGGCCCTGGCCAACATCGACGAGATCATCGCCCTGATCAAGACCTCGCCGGGGCCGGCGGATGCGCGGCAGGGCCTGCTGGACCGGGTCTGGCCGCCGGGCGTGGTCACCGCCATGCTGGGGCGCGCCGGTGCCGGCGCCTCGCGGCCCGAGGACATGCCGGAAGGCTTTGGCATGACCGCGGACGGCTACCGCCTTACCGCGACCCAGGCCCAGGCGATCCTGGACTTGCGCCTGCACCGCCTGACCGGCCTGGAGCAGGACAAGATCATCGGCGAGTACGAGCAGCTGCTGGAACAAATCCGGGACCTGGCGGAGATCCTGGCCAGCCCCGAGCGGCTGATGGGCGTGATCCGCGGGGAGCTCGTCTCCATCCGCGATACGTACGGGGACGCCCGCCGGACCGAGATCATCGAGGACCGCCTCGACCTGACGCTGGAAGACCTGATCTCCGAGCAGGACGTCATGGTGACCCTGTCGCACCAGGGCTACGTCAAGGCACAGCCGCTGGACGTCTACGGGGCACAGCGGCGCGGCGGCAAGGGCAAGTCGGCGACCAGCAACAAGCAGGAAGACTTCGTCGACAAGATGTTCGTGGCCAATACCCACGACACCCTGCTGTGCTTCTCCAGCGCCGGCAAGGTCTACTGGCTGAAGGTCTACCAGCTGCCTCAGGGCAGCCGCGGCGCACGCGGCAAGCCGATCGTCAACCTGCTTCCGCTGGAGCCGGACGAGCGCATCAGCGCGGTGCAGCCGGTGCGGGAGTACGCCGAGGGCGGCTACGTGTTCTTCGCCACCAGCAACGGCACGGTCAAGAAGACCCCGCTGCCGGACTTCTCGCGTCCGCGCAGCAGCGGGATCATCGCCATCGACCTGCGCAAGGGGAACCGGCTGGTCGACGTGGCCCTGACCGACGGCAACAGCGAGGTGATGCTGTTCTCCAACGCCGGTAAGGGCATCCGCTTCCGTGAGGCCGACGTGCGCTCGATGGGGCGAGTCGCCGCGGGTGTGCGCGGAATCCGCCTGGGGCGCGACCAGCGGGTGATAGGGCTGGTGGTGGTAGACGGAGAGGATTCCGGAGGCTGCATCCTGAGCGTGACCGAGCACGGCTATGGCAAGCGTACCCGGATCGAGGAGTTCCCGGTGCGGGGCCGCGGGGGCCAGGGCGTGATCGCGATCCACGCCTCGGAGCGCAACGGCGAGGTGGTCGGGGCGATACCGGTCACCGAGGAAGACGAGATCATGCTGATCAGCAACGCCGGTGCACTGGTGCGTACGCTGGTAGAGCAGGTCCCGGCCCTGGGCCGTAACACCCAGGGCGTCCGCCTGATCCGGTTGGACGATTCCGATCAACTCGTGGGAGTCGAGCGCATCGTCCTCGACGAGGAAGAGGACGAGGAGTAGTCCGCCCGCACGGGCGGGCCGCGCCCGCAACTCTCGGGCAACACATCGAGGAGCTAGGGAGGCATATGGCACGCGTCTACAACTTCAGCGCCGGGCCCGCGGCCCTGCCGACGGAGGTCCTGGAGCAGGTCCGCGACGAACTTCTGGACTGGCAGGGCAGTGGCATGTCGGTGATGGAGATGAGCCACCGTGGCAAGGAGTTCGTCGGCGTCGCCGAGCAGGCCGAGCAGGACCTGCGCGACCTGCTGAAAGTGCCGGACGGTCACCGCATCCTGTTTCTCCAGGGGGGCGCCACCGGCCAGTTCGCGGCGGTGCCGCTGAACCTGCTGGGCGAGTGCGAAGAGGCCGACTACATCAACACCGGCAACTGGTCGAAAAAGGCCATCGCCGAAGGCAAACGCTACTGCCAGGTCAACATCGCCGCGACGGCCGAGGCCGAGGGCTTCACGCGCGTTCCGGCCCCCGATACCTGGAAGCTCGACCCGCGGGCGGCGTACGTCCACTACACGCCCAACGAGACCATCGGCGGGGTGGAGTTCCACTGGACGCCGGACACCGGCGATGTGCCCCTGGTAGCGGACATGTCGTCGACCATCCTGTCACGCCCGGTGGATGTGGCGCGCCACGGGGTGATCTATGCCGGCGCGCAGAAGAACATCGGCCCGTCGGGGCTGACTGTGGTGATCGTCCGCGAGGACCTGCTCGATCGAGCCGATCCCCGCACACCGGGCATCCTCGACTGGAAGAGGAACGCCGAGGGCAACTCGATGATGAACACGCCACCGACGTTCGCCTGGTATGTCGCCGGCCTGGTGTTCCAGTGGCTCAAGAAGCAGGGCGGGCTCGAGGCCATGGCCGAGGTCAACAAGCGCAAGGCGGACAAGCTCTACCGGGTCATCGACGAGTCCGATTTTTACCGTAACCCGGTGGAGAAGGAGTCGCGCTCGCGGATGAACGTACCATTCATCCTGGCGGACGACTCGCTCAACGCCACATTCCTTTCCGAAGCCGACGATGCGGGTCTGAAGACGCTCAAGGGGCACCGCTCCGTCGGCGGCATGCGTGCCAGCCTGTACAATGCGGTGAGCGAGCAGGCCGTGGACGCGCTGATCGAGTTCATGCAGGACTTCGAGCGCCGCCAAGGTTGAGGTTTATCGACCGCCGGGCAATCGACAGGTTGCAAGGAGGAACTTTAGCTTATATGCATAAGATACTGGTTCTTAACAATATTTCTCCACTTGGTCTGGGGCGCCTTCCGAAGGAGCGCTACGAGGTTGACACGGATATCGACCAGCCGGATGCGATCCTGGTGCGTTCGCACAAGATGCACGACATGGAGATCCCCGGGTCACTGAAGGCCGTGGGACGCGCCGGCGCCGGCGTCAACAACATCCCGGTGGACGAAATGAGCCGCCGCGGCATCCCGGTGTTCAATGCGCCGGGGGCCAACGCCAACGCGGTCAAGGAGCTGGTGATCGCGGGTATGCTGCTGGCGGCGCGGAACATTCCGGAGGCACTGGAGTACGCCGGCGGGCTGACTGGCAGCGATGACGAAATCCACCAGGCGGTGGAGTCGGGCAAGAAAAAGTTCCGCGGCTTCGAACTGCCCCGGCGCACGCTGGGCGTGGTCGGCCTGGGTGCCATCGGGGTCAAGGTCGCCAATGCCGCCATGGCGCTGGGGATGAACGTGGTCGGCTACGATCCCAAGCTGACCGTCGGGCGCGCCTGGGAGCTGCACTCCGGGGTGCAGTCGGCCATGAGCGTCGACGAACTGCTCGGCCGCGCGGACTTTCTGACCTTCCACGTGCCGCTGAATGACGAGACGCGCGGCATGCTCAGCGCGAAGCGGCTGCAGAGCGCGCGGGACGGCCTGGTGGTGCTGAACTTCGCGCGGGATGGCATCGTGGACGCCGACGTCATCTGCGATGCGCTGGACGGCGGGAAGGTGCACGCCTACGTGTGCGACTTCCCGGGCAAGCGCCTGCTGGGGCACCGGAAGGTGATCGCCCTGCCTCACCTCGGGGCCTCCACGCGCGAGGCGGAGGAGAACTGTGCCGTGATGGTCGCCGACCAGGTGCGCGAGTACCTGGAGAAAGGCAACGTCAGCAACTCGGTGAATTTCCCGGAGGCGATCATGCCGCGGGGGGAGGGCTATCGCCTGTGCATCGTCAACGCCAACGTGCCCAACATGCTGGGCCAGATCTCCACCCACCTGGCGCAGGCGGACCTGAACATCGTGGACATGCTTAACAAGTCGCGGGACAAGCTCGCCTACACCCTGGTGGACGTGGACAGCCCGGTGCCCGAGAAGGTGCTCGACGGTATCCGCGGCATCGAGGGTGTGCTCTCCCTGCGCATCCTCTAGCGGTCGCGGGGCCGGTGCCGGACGGACGAATCGATGAGCGACAAGAAACTCGACCAGATCCGGAACCGGATCGACGAAATCGACCGGCAGCTCCACGAGCTGCTCAACGATCGCGCCCGGCAGGCCCAGGCGGTCGCCGAGATCAAGAAGGCGGCGGACCCCGCGGCGGTCTTTTACCGACCCTCGCGGGAAGCGCGGGTGCTGCGCGGCGTGATCGAGCGCAACCCGGGGCCGCTCGCGAACGAGACCGTGGCGCGGCTGTTTCGCGAGATCATGTCCGCCTGCCTGGCACTGGAGTCCCCCGTGCGCGTGGCCTACCTGGGCCCCGAGGGGACGTTCACCCAGGACGCCGTGGCCAAGCATTTCGGCGGCTTCGTGGAGAGCGTGCCTTTGGGGGCCATCGACGAGGTCTTCCGTGAGGTCGAGGCTGCGGGTACGCACTACGGGGTGGTGCCGGTGGAGAACTCACTGGAGGGCATGGTCACGCATACGCTGGACATGTTCACCCGTTCGTCGCTGTGGATCTGCGGCGAGGTGGTGCTGCCTGTGCACCAGTGCCTGATGGCGGCCGGCGGCGACCCGGCCAACGTACGGCGGGTCTACTCCCACGGCCAGTCACTGGCGCAATGCCGGGAATGGCTGGATTCCCACCTGCCGCAGGCACAGCGCATCGCGGTGAGCAGCAACGCCGAGGCGGCCCGCCAGGCCAGTGGCGAGAAGGACGCCGCCGCGATCGCCGGCAGTGCCGCGGCCGAAGTCTACGGGCTGGCGCTGCTGGCCTCGAATATCGAGGACGACCCCAGCAATACCACCCGCTTCCTGGTGATCGGACGCGAGGCGGTCCCGGCCAGCAGCTCCGACAAGACCTCGCTGCTGGTGGCCAACCCCAACCGACCGGGGGCGCTGCACGCCCTGCTGGAGCCGTTCGCCCGTCACGGGGTCAACCTTACGCGCATCGAGTCGCGGCCGTCCCGGCGTAGCGCCTGGGACTACAATTTCTTTCTCGACGTAGAGGGCCACGCGGAGGAAGCGCCGCTGCGCGACGTGTTGGAGGAGGTGCGCTCGCGGGCCGGCTTCTTCCGGGTGCTCGGCTCCTATCCCTGTCCGGTCTACTAGGACCTGTCGGCGCTCATCCGCGATTAGGGGCAAGACCATGAGCAACAGCGGAAACCGCCCATTCCTTCAGCGGGCGGCGCCCGGGGTGCTATCGCTGGCGCCGTACGAGCCCGGCAAGCCGGTGTCGGAGCTGGCACGGGAGTACGGCCTGAGCGACATCATCAAGCTCGCGTCCAATGAGAGCCCGCTGGGGCCGGGACCGACCGCGCGGCGCTACGCGCGGGCCGCCTGCGACGAACTCGGCCGCTATCCGGACGGCAGCGCGTTCGAGCTACGAGAGGCGCTGGCGGAGCGCCACGGCGTTGACCCGGCAGCGATCACCCTGGGCAACGGCTCCAACGATATCCTCGACCTGGTGGCGCGCGTGTTCCTGGGGCCCGGACGTAATGCGGTGGTCTCCCGGCATGCCTTCGCCATCTACGCGCTGGTAAGCCGCGCGGTGGGCGCCGAGTGCCGGGTCGCGGCCGCGCGCCCCGCCGATGGCGTGCAGCCATTCGGCCACGATGTGGACGGGATGCTCGAGCGGGTCGACGCGGATACCGGGGTGGTGTTCGTCGCCAATCCGAACAACCCGACCGGTACCCGGATCGACGAGGGTGAGCTGCGCCGCCTGCTCGACGGCGTGCCGCCGCAGACCGTGGTGCTGCTCGACGAGGCCTACTTCGAGTACGTCGACGATACGGCCTATCCGGATGGCAGCACCTGGCTGGCGCACCATCCCAACCTGGTTGTGACCCGTACCTTCTCCAAGGCGCACGGACTGGCCGCTCTGCGGGCGGGCTACGGGCTTTCCGATCCGGCTCTGGCGGACCTGCTGAACCGGGTGCGCCAGCCGTTCAACATGAACCACGTGGCGCAGACGGCGGCGCTGGGAAGTCTGCAGGACGACGCGCACGTGGCACGCGCGGTCGGGCTCAACCGTGCCGGTCTGGAGCAACTGGGGCGCGGCCTGGACACCCTCGGGGTGAGGTGGATCCCATCGGTGGCCAACTTCCTGTGCGTCGAGGTCGGCGACGGCGCCCGCGTGTACCGGGCGCTGCTGCGCGAGGGCGTGATCGTGCGCCCGATGGGCGGCTACGAGCTGCCCGGTTACGTGCGGGTGACGACCGGTCTGGAGCACGAGAATGCGCGCTTCCTGGAGGCGTTGGGCAGGGTGCTGCAGGGATGATCCGGCGACTGTGCATCATCGGGGTCGGGCTGATCGGCGGGTCGCTGGCCCGGGCGCTGCGTGAGCAGGAGGCGTGTGGCGAGATCGTGGGCTGTGGACGCCGGGAGGCGCCGCTGAAGCTCGCGGTTGAGACCGGGGTCGTCGACCGTTACACGCTGGATCCGGCGGCGGCCGCGCGCGGTGCCGACATGGTGGTGCTTGCCGTCCCGCTGGGAGCGATGGAATCGCTGATGGGCGCGATCCGCCCGGCACTGGATGGGGACGCTGTGCTCACCGACGTAGGCAGCGCCAAGCGGGCGGTGCTGAAGGCGGCCGAGACGGTCTTCGGTGGCGCGCCGGAAAACTTCGTTCCGGGGCATCCGGTCGCCGGGACCGAGCACTCCGGGGTGGAGGCATCGTTCGCCGGGCTGTTCGAGGGCCGCCGCGTGATCCTGACGCCGACGGCACGAACCGGTTCGGCAGCGACCGCGCGGGTGCGCCGGATGTGGGAGGCCGCCGGCGCCGAGGTGGTGGAGATGGATGCCGACCACCACGACACGGTGCTCGCCGGCACCAGCCACCTGCCGCACGTGCTGGCCTTCAACCTCGTGGACAGCCTGGCGCGCGGCCGGGACGCGGCGGAAGTGTTCGCCTACGCCGCCGGCGGTTTCCGCGACTTCACGCGGATTGCCTCCAGCGATCCGGTCATGTGGCGCGACATCTGCATCGCCAACGCGGACGCGGTGCTGGCCGCCCTGGACCGGTTCGGCGCGGACCTGGAACGGGTCCGCAAGGCAATCGAGAGGCACGACGGTGATGCCCTGCTGGAAGTGTTCGAGCGGGCCCGGGCGGCCCGGGAGCGGTGGTTGCGGTGACGACCACGCGTCTGGACTACCTGGTTGAGCCCGGCGGAACCATGGGCGGTTCCGTGGGTGTGCCTGGCGACAAGTCGATCTCGCACCGTGCGGTGATTCTGGGCGCGCTGGCCAATGGCACCACGACCGTCAGCGGCTTCCTGGAAGGCCGGGATTGCCTGGCCACGCGCGACGCGTTCCGGGCCATGGGGGTGACGATCGAGGATCCCGGACCGGGTCGACTGGAGGTCCATGGTGTCGGGTTGCACGGGCTGCGCCCGCCCGGCGGGCCGTTGGATCTCGGCAACTCCGGCACCTCGATGCGCCTGCTGGTCGGCTTGCTTGCGGCCCAGCGCTTCGACTCGGTGCTGACCGGTGACGCCTCACTCAGCCGCCGACCGATGCGGCGGGTGATCGAGCCCCTGCGCCGGATGGGCGCGCGCATCGAAGCCGGACCCCACGGCACCGCGCCCCTGCGGATCACCGGCGGGATGCGCCTGCGGGGTATCGACTATGCCATGCCGGTGGCCAGCGCCCAGGTGAAGTCGGCGCTGCTGCTGGCCGGTTTGTATGCCCAGAGTGAAACCCGGGTGCGCGAACCGGGCGTCAGCCGGGATCACACCGAGCGGATGCTGGAGGCGTTCGGCGGCGACCTGGTGCGGGAGGCGGATGGCGTGCGCCTGTACCCCGGCCGGACGTTGTCCGGCCGGCATGTCGCGGTGCCCGGGGACCTTTCATCGGCGGCTTTTCTGCTCGTCGCAGCGGCAATCGCGCCCGGCTCCGATCTGACGGTCCGGCGGGTCGGGATCAATCCGACCCGGACCGGGGTCCTGGACGTGCTGCGGCAGATGGGGGCGGACATCGAGATCGCGCCCGGGCCAGGTGCCGGCAGCGAGCCCGTCGCGGACATCCGGGTGCGCCACCGGCCGTTGCGGGGGGTGTACATCCCACCGGAGCTGGTCCCGCGTGCTATCGACGAGTTCCCCGCGCTGTTCGTCGCCGCCGCCTGCGCCGACGGCGAGACGCGCCTCGCCGGGGCGCGGGAGCTGCGGGTGAAGGAGAGCGACCGCATCCGGGTTATGGCCGACGGGCTCGCAGCGCTGGGCATCGACGCGCACCCGCTCGCGGACGGCATTCGGATTCGCGGCGGGCGCCTCAGGGGCGGCCTGGTGGACAGCGGCGGCGACCACCGCATCGCCATGGCGTTCGCGGTCGCCGCGCTACGCGCCGACGGCCCGGTGGAGGTGCGCGACTGTGCCAACGTGGGAACCTCCTTCCCGGGCTTCGTGCCGCTGCTGGCGAGCTGCGGGCTCGACATCCGCACCCGTGAGGCGGCCGGGGTGCCCGGGGGCGGAGCGTGATGGGGGCCACGGCGCCGGTGATCTGTATCGACGGACCCAGCGGGTCCGGCAAGGGCACCATCAGCCGTTTGCTGGCGCGGCGTCTGGGCTGGCACCTGCTCGACAGCGGTGCATTGTACCGGCTGACCGCGCTGGCCGCGCTGGATGCCGGCGTGGAGCTGGAGGAGGCCGAGGCGGTCGCGGCCTGCGCGGGGCGGATGCGCGTGGCGTTTCGCCCCGGGGGCGCGGAGCGGGTCACTGTGACCCTGGACGGGCGCGACGTGAGCGCGCGCCTGCGCGAGCAGACCACCGGCGAGGCGGCCTCGCGGGTGGCCGCGCTGGCTCCGGTGCGGCGCGCGCTGCTGCAGCGGCAGCGGGATTTCCGGCGCCCCCCGGGGCTGGTGGCGGATGGCCGGGACATGGGGACCACCGTATTTCCGGACGCCCCGTTGAAGATCTTCCTCACGGCGAGCCCCGAGGAGCGCGCGCGCAGGCGGCATAAGCAGTTGATGGAAATGGGGTTGGGTGCTAATCTCCACAAGCTTGCAAGCGAGATACGTGACCGCGACAGGCGTGACGCCACGCGTGCCGCGTCGCCGTTGCGTCCGGCGGCGGATGCCGTGGAGCTGGATTCCACGGGAGTGCCGGTGGAGCAGGTGCTGGAGGCGGTCATGCAGCAGGCGCGCAGACGGGGACTGGCGGAGTGAGCGCCGAGCGCCGTCGTGTCCATTGGGAATACGTCCGGGCAGGGAGCGTCGGGACGGCAATCATGCAACCCGTTGCGTCCGGGAGCGATGCATCGGCAATCAAGCTGACTGACCGGGATCGCGCGATTCCTCCAGTCACGGGATAGAACAGCTACATGAGTGAAAGCTTCGCTGAGTTATTCGAGGAGAGTCTTGAGCACCAGAACCTGCAGCCCGGGGCCATTGTCATGGGCACCGTGGTGCAGATACGACAGGACATGGTCGTCGTCAACGCGGGTCTCAAGTCCGAAGGAATCATCCCCATCGAGCAGTTCTACAACGACGACGGGGAGCTGGAGATCCGGGAGGGCGATGAGGTCGAGGTCGCGCTGGAAGCCGTTGAGGACGGCTTTGGCGAGACCATTCTGTCCCGTGAGAAGGCCAAGCGTGCGCGTGCCTGGACGGCCCTGGAGAAGGCCTCCGAGGCCGACGAGATCGTCAAGGGCTACATCACCGGCAAGGTCAAGGGCGGCTACACGGTCGAGCTCAACGGCATCCGGGCGTTCCTGCCCGGCTCGCTGGTCGACATCCGCCCGGTCCGTGATACCACCTATCTCGAGGGCAAGGAGCTCGAGTTCAAGGTGATCAAGCTGGACCGGCGCCGCAACAACGTCGTGGTCTCGCGCCGCGCGGTAGTGGAGGAGGAGTACAGCGCCGAGCGCGAGGCGCTGCTCGAGAACCTCAAGGAAGGCAACATCATCAAGGGCGTGGTCAAGAACCTTACCGACTACGGTGCCTTCATCGACCTGGGCGGGATCGACGGCCTGCTGCACATTACCGACATGGCCTGGAAGCGGGTGAAGCACCCCTCCGAGGTGGTCAACGTCGGCGACGACATCGAGGTCAAGGTGCTCAAGTTCGACCGCGAGCGGAACCGCGTCTCGCTGGGCCTGAAGCAGCTCACGGCCGATCCCTGGGAGGACATCTCGCGGCGCTATCCGGCGGGCACGCGGCTGTTCGGCAAGGTCACCAACATCACCGACTACGGCTGCTTCGTCGAAATCGAGGAAGGCGTCGAGGGTCTGGTGCACGTGTCCGAGATGGACTGGACCAACAAGAACGTCAATCCGTCCAAGATCGTGCAGATCGGCGACGAGGTCGAGGTCATGGTGCTGGACATCGACGAGGAGCGCCGACGCATCTCGCTGGGCATGAAACAGGTGCAGCCGAATCCCTGGCAGGAGTTCGCCCAGAATCACAACAAGGGCGACCACATCGTCGGCACCATCAAGTCAATTACCGACTTCGGCATCTTCGTGGGCCTGGAGGGCGGAATCGACGGCTTGGTGCATCTTTCCGACATCTCCTGGATGGAGCCCGGCGAGGAGGCCGTGCGAGAATACAAGAAGGGCGACGAAGTCGAGGCCGTCGTGCTCTCGGTGGATCCGGAGCGGGAGCGTATCTCCCTGGGGATCAAGCAGCTCGAGCAGGATCCGCTGAGCACTTACATGGCCAGTCATCCCAAGGGAAGCATGCTCACGGGAACGGTGCGCGAAGTCGACCCGAAGGGCGCCGTGGTCGACCTGGACGAGGGCGTGGAGGGCTACCTGCGTGCCTCGGAGCTCTCCCGCGAGCGGGTGGAGGACGCGCGCAGCGTGCTCAACGTCGGCGATAAGATCGAGGCCCGCTTCATCGGGGTCGACCGCAAGAACCGGTCCGTCAATCTCTCCGTGAAGGCCAAGGAGATCAAGGAGGAAGCGCAGGCGGTGGAGGATTACGCGCGCACCAAGCCGAGCGGGACCGCCACTCTCGGGGACCTCCTGAAGGAACAGATGTCCGCCCAGAAGGACGACGAATAGGCGGAACAAGAAATACCGGGCGGTCCGGCACGGCCCTCGATCCCGAGGGTGCCGGCCCGCCGCATCCTATCCTTGGCCTGCTGCCATTGCAGTCGCGCTGCGAATGCGCCGCGTAAGCTCCATTCAGACAAGGATTCTGCGAGATCATGACCAAATCCGAACTGATCGACGGGATTGCCCGGAAGCAGGGGCACTTGGCGCACAAGGACGTGGAGCTGGCTGTCAAGACGCTGCTGGAGATGATGAGCACGGCACTCGCGGAAGGGCGCCGGATCGAGATCCGGGGCTTCGGAAGCTTCTCCCTGCATCACCGTCCACCGCGTATCGGCCGCAATCCCAAGACCGGCGAGCCCGTGTCTCTTGCGGGCAAGTACGTTCCCCACTTCAAGCCGGGCAAGGAGCTGCGCGAACGGGTCAACGACGCGGCCGGCGAGGCCGGCTGAGGCGCACCGGACGCACCTCCGCGGCACCGCCCTCGGTGGTCACCGGGTCGGATCGGTCTCGCCCGCGTCCGCCTCCGGCGGTGTTCGTTCAGCCGCGGCGATCCGGCGCCTGCCCTTTCGGGCACCGAGGAATCCGATCGTATTCATCCGCTGACTGCGCACCCGGCAACGTGGGCCGGTCGGTTCGCCGTGTTCACGGTCGGACCCGGCGGGAGCTGACCGGGGTAGCGATACCGTGCATGCCAGGTACCATAGTCACCGGGTTAGTACGAAGCCCGCTCGGGTAAAGTACACTACGGCGGTTTTCAGGCAAGGAGAGACCCGGTGCGCATCCTGAAATATCTGCTGTTGCTGATCGTCGTAGCCGGCGGCGTCAGCTTCGCCTGGCTGAACGCCCAGCCGGTGAGCTTCAATTACTACGCCGGTACCGCCCAGATCCGCTTGTCCCTGGTCCTGGTCTTGTTTCTGGCCGGGGGCTGGCTGTTGGGAATTTTCAGCATGTTGCGGAGCTACTTGTCGGTGCGGCGGCGTCTCTCCCAGGCGCAGCGGAAGCTGAATCTCGCCGAAAAGGAAATCGGCAACCTCCGGAGCCTGCCGATCAAGCATGGCCATTGACGGTACCATCCTGCTGTTCCTGCTGCTTCCGGTGGCCGCGGCTTCAGGCTGGGGGCTCGCCCGGCGTCATTACCGTGGGCACCGAGGCGGGAGCACCGGGCTGAACGTGGACTACCTCAAGGGCATGAACTACCTGATCAACGAGGAGCCGGACAAGGCCGTCGAGGTGTTCATGCGCCTGGCCGAGATCGACAACGAGACCGTCGATACGCACTTGGCGCTGGGCTCGCTGTTCCGGCGCCGGGGGGAGGTCGACCGGGCCATCCGTATTCACCAGAACCTGATCGCACGGCCAACGCTGGGCCGCGAGCCGAAGAACCGGGCGCTGTTTGAACTTGGCCAGGACTACATGAAGGCCGGGGTGCTGGATCGGGCGGAGAGCCTGTTCTCCGAGCTGCGGGACGCGGGTGCCTACGTACCCGATGCCCTCCGCTTTCTGCTGCAGATCTATGAGCAGGAAAAGGACTGGCACCGGGCGATATCCGTTGCCCGCCAGTTGGAATACGCCAGCGGGAGCTCCATGCGGGTGACCATTGCGCACTATTATTGTGAGCTGGCGGAAACCGCCGAGGCCCAGGGCAATACGCGACTCTTCCGTGACCGTCTGCGGGCGGCGATGTCGGTGGACCGCAACTGCGTCCGGGCGAGCATACTACAGGGGCGACTGCACTTTTCCGAAGGCGACTACCGCGACGCGCTGAAGGCCTACCGGCGCATCCTGGACCAGGACCCGCGCTTCATCGGGCAGGTGATGGGCGAGGTGCGTCAGTGCTTCGGGCGCCTGGGCGACTTCCGCGGCGAACGGCAGTTCCTGCGCGACGTGGCTCTCAAGGTGCGCCTGGGCAGTCCCGGCTCACTCGATAAGCTGCGGCTCATGGGCCTGCGTGATACCGGGGCGCTGGTCGGGGAGCTGGAGCGCTACGTCGCGGACAAGCCGGATGTGGACGGCCTGTACGAGTTCCTCAACCTGCTTATGGAGAAGGATGAGGATGCTGCCCGCCGGGTGCTGCCGCTGGTGCGCGATGCGCTGGGCAAGGTCCTGGCACGTGCGGACCACTATCGCTGCAATAACTGCGGGTTCGCCGGCAAGTCACTGCACTGGCAATGTCCCAGCTGCAAGAGCTGGAACACGATCTTGCCGACCACCGAGCTGGTCGGTCACGACTCCCCCCTCCGTGGTAGCGAAATCTCCGGCACCTGACAGATCCCCCATCCTTTGCTAGGCTTCGTCTGTGCCGTCAAACGATGGCGCATCCAGTGAAGGATCACGCTGTGTTTTTCAAGGAGGAAGTCATGAGCAGACTCATTGCCTGCCTGCTGGGGTTCACGCTGTATGCCGTTACCGCCGTCGCGCTTGCGGCTCCGGTCAACGTCAACCAGGCGAGCGCCAGGCAGATCGCGGCGGCGCTGCAGGGGATCGGCACGGTCAAGGCGAAGGCGATCGTGGCTTATCGCAAGGAGCACGGGCCGTTCCGTTCCGTCGATGCCCTGAGCAAGGTCGACGGCATCGGCCCGCAGACGCTGGCAAACATTCGCAAGGATGTGAAGCTGGGCAACCGGCAACAGTGAGCCACCCGGACTCCCCTCCGTTGGCCCCCGTCCCGGGGGCCTTCTTTATGCTCCAATGGCACGTCTCAGGGCGCGCGTGAGCAACGAGCAGCAAAGCGCGGGGGCGAACACGCGTAGCGACGCTACGACGAGGCGGCACGACGGCGTCATCGCCATCTCCGCGCTTCCGGGGATGTGGCATTACCTCGGCCCGGGTGCGTAAAATTTGCGGATCCTCGGGAACGGCCTCACGGGTGCGTTACCACCAACACGCGGAAGGAAAGGAGAGGCATGATCCAACCCGCTTTCCCGCCCGGCACCAGGGTCCGCAAGGCGGTGTTTCCGGTAGCCGGCCTGGGTACCCGCTTCCTCCCTGCCACCAAGGCCAGTCCCAAGGAGATGCTCCCGGTGGTGGACAAGCCTTTGATCCAGTATGCCGTAGAGGAAGCTGTTGCCGCGGGCGTCGAGGTGCTGGTCTTCATCAACGGCCGCAACAAGGACTCGATCCCAAATCATTTCGACAAGGCCTACGAGCTCGAGCACGAGCTTGAGATCCGCGGCAAGGAGCGCATGCTGCGCATAGTGCAGGAAATCGTGCCCGAAGACGTCGCGTGCATCTACATTCGCCAGGCCGAGGCGCTGGGCCTGGGGCATGCGGTGCTGTGCGCCCGCCCCGTGATTGGCAACGAACCGTTCGCCGTGGTCCTGGCCGACGATCTGATCGACGGCAACGGTGACACCTGCCTGTCGCAGATGTCGCGGGTTTTCGAGCAGCACGGCTCGTCGGTGCTCGCCGTCCAGGAGGTGCCGCAGGAACGCACCGACCAATATGGGATCGTCAGTGCCGAAGCGGTCGATGATCGGGTCGGGAATGTCAATGCCATCGTGGAGAAGCCGAAGCCGGCGACCGCGCCGTCGAACCTCGGCGTTGTGGGGCGCTACGTACTGACGCCGCGGGTATTCGAGATGATCCGCCGCACCCCCCGGGGCACGGGCGGCGAGATCCAGCTCACTGATGCCATCGCAGCGTTGATGGAACATGAAGCCGTATTTTCCTACCGCTTCGACGGCAAGCGTTTCGATTGCGGCAGCAAGCTGGGCTACCTGCAGGCGACGGTGGAATACGCGCTCAAGCACGAGGATCTGTGCGAGGACTTTCGCAGCTACCTGAGCCAGGCGCTCGCTGACGGGACCATTCAGCTGGACTAGCCCGAATCGCCGGTTGCCGGAGATGCGGATCGGGTGTCGGAGTCGCGCCGCGTCTGCGGTGCCGGCCGGTGATCCCGTCGCCCTGGTCCACCCGGTCCGGCCGACCCGGATGGTCGCGGGACTGGCGTTGGGGACGGCGGTCGCACCCGCACACGCCGCTGGCGGTCACCTGCGGGTGACCGTCGACGGGCTCAAGCCGGGCGGAGTCATCTCGCGTAAGCTGGCTTTCTGCGTGCCCAACGGCAAGGGCGAGGCCAAGCTGGGGCCGAACCGAAACTTGTCCATCTCCTGGTCCGCCGGGCCGTCCGGCACCCAGTGGTTCGCGGGGAACCCCAAAATGAAGGGCACCTACGGGGGCTACGACGGCCCCTGTCCGCCGTGGAACGACGCCATTCCGCACCATTACCACTTCGTGGTCTACGCTCTCGACGTTGCTAAGCTTCCCCTGAATGGGGATTTCAGCGGCCCCCAGGCGCCCAAGGCGATGCACGGGCACATCCTCGCGAGGGGCAGCGTCACCGGTCTCTACAGCGTCAACCCCACCGTCATCCACCGCCTCGAGAAGCGCCGCTGACGGCGGGCGCCGGGGCTTTGCCGGGCGCCGCCCCGGACACGCCCGGCACGCGAGCGCTTCTCCGCAGGACCGCGACGCCTGGCCTTGCGGCCGGCGCCGTTGCAGGGCCGCGCATCGCAGCGGTCCGTTGCCACGCCTTCATCCGCTCCATATCACGGCTGTCAGCCTGCTCCGCCCAGGTAACCCGGGTGCGTCATCGGCATGCCTTTCCCGTCTGGTCGGATAGTCCTTCTGGTCGCCGGGGTGTAGCACGTCCGGTCGGGACAGGGCGCGCGAGAGCTGCGTGACGGGAGCTAACGCCGGCTTCGCGATACCGCCGGCAGGGCGCAGGGCGGCTCCCGTGACCGGCGCGCCCCCGGGCTTGCTGGTAGTGCCCGCGGGCGGAGGCGCCCGTGCAGCTGCAGGGATCGGGGAAACCACCGCCCGGTGCTTGCCAGCGCACTCGGGAACAGGCGATGATCGACAGGGTCCAGGGAAACCCGCTGCCGGGCTCCGCGCCACCGCGCCCCGGTCAGGCCCAGCAGGGTCCCGCCGCACGGGATCCGGCAAGAAGAAGACCATTCAAGGAAGGAGGAGAAACATGATTACCCGCCATCACGGGAAGACGATCCACGTCCGCTTGTTGGGAGGCGTCCTGGCGGCGCTGGGCGCGCTGCTGGGCACGCAGGCCCTCGCCGCGTCCATGCCGGCGTACCAGCCCGTTACCCAGGCCCGCCTGCTCCATGCCCAACACGACCCGGGCTGGCTGATGTACCGGCGTGCCTACAACGGCCAGGGGTACGCACCGTTCAGTCAGATCGACCCCGCGAACGTCTCGAAGCTCAAGATTGCCTTCACCTACAAGACCGGCCTTAAGCAGGGCCATGAGGCCGCCCCGATCGTCAACGGCCGCTACATGTTCATTACCACACCGCTGGATCACGTTATCGCGCTCGATGCAGAGACGGGCAAGGTGCTCTGGAAGTACCAAAAGAAGCTCCCCCCAGCCACCCTCAAGACGGTCTGCTGCGGCGTGGTGAATCGGGGGGTGGCGCTGTACGGCCGGAATGTCTACCTGACTACGCTGGACAACCACGTGGTCGCCCTGCACGCGACCACGGGGAAGGTCGTGTGGGACAAGAAGCTGGAAGATGCGGGCGTGGGATACGCCATGACTCTGGCACCGCTGGTGGTGCACGGCGCGGTCGTGGTCGGAGAATCCGGTGGGGAATTCGGTGCGCGGGACTTTATCGCGGCGCTCGACTCCAAGACCGGCAAGCTGCTGTGGAAGCGTTACACGGTGCCCTCACCGGGGCAGCCGGGCAGCGATACCTGGCCCAAGGGCAACGCCTACGAGCATGGCGGGGGGCCCGCATGGATCACCGGCACCTACGATCCTGAGACCGACACGTTGTTCTGGGGGGTCGGCAACCCTGCGCCCTGGCTCCCGACCAACCGGCCCGGCCGGAACCTCTACACCGACTCGGTCCTGGCCCTCAACCCCCATAACGGCAAGATCAAGTGGTACTACCAATACACGCCCCACGACGCCTGGGACTACGACGGCGTGAACACGCCGGTGCTGGCGGACATCCAGTACCATGGCAGGACCGTCAAGGCGCTCCTGCACGCCGATCGCAACGGCTGGTTCTATGCCCTGGACCGGGTCAATGGCAAATTCCTGTGGGCCAAGCCGTTCACCAGGGTCAACACGATCACCAGCATCAAGGCGGACGGCACGCCGGTTGAGGATACGGACCGGCTGCCGGCGGTGGGCAAGAAGGTGTTCATCTGTCCGAGTGCTTTCGGCGGCAAGAACTGGTGGCCGATGTCCGTGAATCCGGACACGGGCATGGCTTACCTGCCCACCCTGCACGTCTGCTCCGAAGTGGAAGGCGTGGCCGTCAAGTACAAGCGCGGGATGCCCTACTTCGGCGAAAAGCCGGTATGGAAACACCAGCCCGGCACGAAGGACTGGGGCGAGGTCCAGGCCATCAACATCAACACCGGCAAGCAGGTGTGGTCGCATCACTACGAAAACGCTTGGGACGCCGGCATGCTCAGCACCGCTTCCGGTCTCGTCTTCAGCGGCAGCGTCGACGGGCATTTTTACGCCTTTGACGGCGAGACCGGGAAAGTGCTGTGGAAGAGCCCCAAGCTCAGCTCCGGCATCATCGGCGTGCCGACCACGTACACGGTCGGCGGGCATCAGTACGTGGCGGTGTACGCGGGCTTCGGCGCCGTTCTCTCGCTGTACGCGCCAAACCTGGTGGGGGAGACGGCCAAGCACAAGATTCCGCGAGGCGGAGAGTTGTATGTCTTCAGGCTGCCGTAGCCTCTGGCTCGCGGCCGCACTGATCTGTGCCCTCGCCGTGGCGTGCCCGCGCCCGGCGGGGGCTCAGCCCGCGGTCAGCGTCTGCATCGATCGTTCCAGCCCATCCGCAGGCATCGACCGGGCCGTGGCAAAGGCGGCGCTGCAGGCCACCGGCGCCGGTATCCGGAGCGTCCCGTTCGACAGCGGCGGTCAGGGCGGGCAAGGGCTCGGGCCGCGGCAGTATCGCGCGCTGGCCGAGCACCGCTGCGACCTGGTCATGGGGTTTCCGGTTCAGCCGAAGTCACCGGCGGTCCCGGCAGGGCTGCACCGGACCGCCGCGTATCTGCACACCGGGTTCGTGCTGACCAGCAGGCAAGGCTGGACCCTGGACTCGCTGCCGCGGGGAAGCCGGGTGGGGGTGGTCTATGAAGGTCCGCTTGACCTGTTCCTGGCCGACCGTGATGACCGATTCCGGGTCGTGGTGTTCGACACCCAGCAGGGAGAGCTGCGTGCTCTAAGGCTCGGTCACCTCGACGCCGCGGCGACATGGCAGCTCTCCGTGCGGGCCTTTGGGTCGAGCCATCCAGCGGCGCGGGCGTGGAAGCAGGTGCGTCTGGCAATCCCGAACGCGCGTTGGGACCTCACCGCTCTATACGCGCCACGGGCCCGGGCAGCGGCAGCCCGGTTCGAGCGCGGCCTCAAGCGCGCGCACGTCGGGGCGGATGCCCGCGACGCCAGCGGCGCGCCTCGTCGGGCAGGCGCCCCGGCAGGCACGGGCGTGCCGCGCCTGTACACCAAGGGCCAGAGCCTGCGCGGCGCCACGCTTTTCGCCGCGCACTGCTCCCGCTGCCACGGCGCTCACCTCCAGGGCCTTGTCGGTCCGCCGCTCAAGGGCAAGGCATTCGCCGCGCCCGGCTCGGATCTCACGATCGCCGAAATCTTCGCCACCATGTCCCAGCGGATGCCGCTGGACGACCCGGCGAGCCTCAGCAAGTCGCAGTATGCGGACCTCCTCGCCTTCGTCCTGCAGCAGAATGGCTATCCGCCCGGGGACCAGGCGATGACCTACGCGGACGCCGCGGCTTCGCAGGTGCCGCTGGTTTTCCGTCCGCAACGGGCGGATGTTGCGCGGATGCAGGCAGGCAGGAATACGAACAACGATTGAACGAGGCCGGACGGTCCGGCCGGACCGCGCGTCGGGCCTGTGGCTGCCCGGGATGGCGGGAGGGGTATTGCACGGGGCGAGTCTGTTTTACGCGGGACTGGTTGCGCTGCTCGTTGGGGTGGCCGCGGCGCCGGCGCGGCCGGCGGCGGCGGATTCGAGGCACAAGCCGCTGGTCATCGTGGTGACCCTGCCGAGGCTGAAGCAGCCCCTGAACCAGGTGCCCGCGGCGATCAGCGTCGTCAGCCGCGGTCAGGCGCAAGGCACGCAGGGCCTGGGACTGGACGAGTGGCTGACCGGCATACCGGGGACGTTCTTCCAGGATCGATACAACTTCGCGCAGGGGCCGCGCATCTCGATACGGGGATTCGGTGCCCGGGCGAACTTCGGCATCCGGGGTATCCGCGTCATGGTCGACGGTATCCCGGCGACGCTGCCCGACGGGCAGTCGGAGCTGGACGGGGTCGATCTCAACGCGATCCAGCGGATCCAGGTGCTGCGGGGCCCCTCGTCGGCCCTGTACGGCAATGCCAGCGGCGGGGTGATCCAGATCACTACCCGCAGTGCCCCACGTCGTCCGTCCGCAGAGGTGACCATGGAGGGCGGCAGCTACGGTTTCGGCCAGGCGGACGTGCAGGGTGGCGGGCAGTTCGGGGACTGGAACGATTTTCTGGACACTTCGGCGATGCGGCTGGGCGGCTATCGTAACCACAGCCGGGCGAAGACCGGCAACTTCCACGGCAAGTTCCGCTACGACCTGGGTCCGAACGCTTCTCTGACGACGGTAGTCGACCTGGTCAATTCGCCCGAGGCGCAGGATCCGGGGGGCTTGACTGCCGCGCAGGTACGCGAGGATCGGCGCCAGGCTTCTCCG
>Ga0102944_1000261_pt1 | contig 43138 bp, 36 predicted proteins | sample SalPonD_shore_MG_FD_78172 | JGI IMG/M metagenome (GOLD analysis project Ga0102944, IMG submission 78172) | Salt pond soil microbial communities from South San Francisco under conditions of wetland restoration - Salt Pond MetaG... | ecosystem: Environmental > Aquatic > Marine > Intertidal zone >... | reverse complement strand
AGATCAGACCCCAGGGTGGGGTCGCCGCCGCCGACAATATACAGATTGCCGTGCAATGTACTGTCGGAATTAATGGTACCGTCATAAAATAGCTTTGTTTTATACCGGTAATCGGGTCCCAATACATTTAAAGCGGTGGAGGTAGTAAATACTTTCAAACCCGATCCCGGTGTCATCGATTTTTGACTATTCAAAGATATGATAGGTTTACCGGTATCCACATATTCGGCGTATATGCTCCAATGAGCGTTTTTGAGAGTGGGTGTGTTTTGTAGTTGCTCGATTAATTTTACCAGCTTTTTGTTGTAAGCCGGTTTTTGGGAGGGATTACCGGACAGAAAAAGATTGAAGATTAAAAAAAGTATGAGCACGATAAATTATGCGTATTTATTATAGTTATTCAAGCCTAAGGGTTGTAATGAAAGTAAATAATTACTTATTAGATAATTACAACTGTGCAGCCGTTATTTCTTTGATGTTTCCGTCTTCGAGTTTCATTGTACGGTGAGGAAAATGTTTTACCACATCATAATTATGCGTCACCATCAGGACGGCCATACCTCGGTTATTGATTTTTTGGAATAATTCCATGATAGAAGCTGAAGCGTCGGGGTCGAGGTTCCCTGTTGGTTCATCAGCCAGCATGATACGGGGCTCGTTCACCAGCGCTCGCGCTATAACAACACGTTGCTGCTCGCCACCTGATAGGTCGTTTGGCATATTTTGTCTTTTATGGCTAAGCCCAACCATAGACAAAACCTCAAGCACCCGCTGTTTAATGATGCTACTCCTGGCAGAGGTCACTTCTAATGCAAAGGCCACATTATCATATACATTACGATCGGGCATGAGTTGAAAATCCTGGAACACGATGCCGAGGCTGCGTCGCAACATTGGGACTTTTCGCCGATTCAGGCGGGGAACATTATAGCCTGCTACGTGTACATCACCATAATCAGGCAGTACATCGCGATAGATTAATTTTAGAAACGAACTTTTTCCGGCTCCGGTGTGACCAATTAGATACACAAATTCGCCATTCTGCAGATAAAAATTAATATTGTTTAAAACCCTCCGGTTCTCGTAGGTCACTGATACATTTCTAAACTCTATTACTATATCATCCATCATTGTAATACCATCGTGATTCGATCGCTGTTATCATCTGCCTCAATTAAATCGAAAGTGTCGTATTTGGCAACTAATTTAAAATCACTTTGATTTACGATACTTGTCATTTGAGCTAAAGTATACACACGTTGTTTGTGAATTTCATGATATATTTCACCAGCAACGTTTTTATTTGAATCTAACTTCTCAATTTGAAACTCATTATAATGGATCCCCTCGATCGCATCATATTTACTTTTCCGGATATATTGATAATTGTTGTGCGATAATCCTTTATCATTCAGTAGCTTTTCAGCTTTTTCAGAGTTGGAAGGGGTGGTAAAATCGAAAATAAAATATCCATTCCGATTGAGTAATGGCTTAATCTGTTGCAGAACCGTAATGATATCTTTTTCGGATAGTAAATAGTTGATACTGTCGAAAAGCATCAATACCACATCATAGGTCTGATCAATAGTTATACGGGTGAAATCCATCTGCTTAAAATCAACAGTAGCATTAATATAATCAGCTTTTTTACGCGCTACATCGATCATCTCCTGAGACAGGTCGGTAGCTGTAATATTATAACAGTCAAGCTCATCAAGAGAAATGGCAAACGAACCCGTACCACAAGCGAGCTCCAGGATAGAATAGGTATCGGGATTATGATTTTGAATGATGGCGTCAATAAAATTTGACCACAACTCATAATCAATATCGCTCATTACATCATCATAAATCAAAGCAAGGCTCTGGTAAATATCGGTTGAAATATGCGATTCCGGTGTACTCACGAAGCGTATTCCTTATTTCTATTCATGCTTAATTTATAAGCCAGTTCTATGGCCTGAATGAGTGATTTATGACTGGCTTTGTTTTTACCGGCAATATCAAAAGCTGTTCCATGGTCCGGAGACGTTCTGATAATAGGCAGGCCGGCCGTGAAATTGATCCCTGCATTGAACGATAACGTTTTGAATGGAATAAGTCCCTGATCATGATACATGGCGATAACACCGTCATATTGTTCATACATTCGATTACCGAAGAATCCGTCAGCGGGGAAAGGACCGTCGGTTTCAATACCTGCTTGTACAGCGTCGTTCATAGCGGGGCGTATGATGGCTATTTCTTCTTTACCTATGACACCTCCGTCACCGGCATGAGGATTGAGGCCCAAAACAGCGATGCGAGGCTTTTTGAGGTCGAAATCATCCGATAACGTTTTATGCATACTCTGTATACGGCCAAGTACGGCTTTCCTGGTAACTTGAGAGACAACCTCGGCCAATGGGATGTGAATAGTTACCAGACCGACACGTAAATGATCGTTAACCATCATCATCATGTATTTTTTACAATTTGTTTTATCGGCAAGGAACTCCGTATGTCCGGGATAGGGATATCCGGCTTTCTGAATAGCCTCTTTTGAAATTGGGGCGGTGACCAAAGCATCTGCTTTATGTTCCATACATAGATTAATTCCCGTCTCCACAGCACGCATTGACATATCTCCGGCATTCTTTTCTATTTGTCCCATATGAATAACTATCTTATCGGCCGGCAGACATTCAAGAACATTGACTTCACCGATATACATATCCTGAATGGAAGATATCGCATGATATGGTAAATTTATATCTAATGTATCCAGGTAAAAATTCACTATTTTTGATGATCCTAAAATAATGGGTGTCATTTTATTACTATCCATCAGTTCATGAACAGCTTTAATAGTTACTTCCGGGCCAATTCCGTTATAATCCCCAATGGAAATGGCTATACGTGGATACATTCAGATACCTTTTTATTTATGAATAATTATTTAACGAGTTCAAAATCGCCGAAACCGCTTGTCGCCTGAAAAGCATATTTTCGCTTACCGTAATACCAGATGACAATGGCCGGACCGTTAGTGGGAAAATGTCGTTCAATCCTGTCTGGCGGACCAAGATTAATGTAAACCTTACCCTGATCTGTGTCATAACCCGGTTTGTTGATCGTAGTAAAATGTTCCCATGCATAATCAATTCGGCGATAGTATTCGGCCATCAATTCATTGTATTGTGTATTGGGCGTTGGATCCCGTTTTTTCCAGAATTCACGGAATTTCTGTTCCCGTTCTTTAAAGGATCCGCTATTCATCTCTTTTACTTTATCTTTATTGAGAATAAAGTGCAGCATATCGATGGAAACATTCAGATTCAATAAACTGGTCGGCATGTTCAGCCAGCGTGATTGAAAAATTCTTGAGGTAAGAATCTTATTATTCTTATTGTTGATAATCTTTATCCGATACGAATCGTTGGCAAATCGGCTGTTGGGGATACTGGCATAAGCATAATTTGGATCTTCATCCTTAACTAATTTGAGATATACTTTATTATGAGAAGTATCAGCTTTAAGTCCAACATTATTAATTACATTATCAGCTGATATATCTGATGTATAAGCAATTTTGGCTGAACTTGTGTCCGTGGGATTTGTCCCAAGGTTATCGATTTCAACTTTATAATCTGTGCCTTGCTCATTTTGGGGAACACTGAATAAAATGCCAAAATTTTTACCGTAATAGACATTATTACCGAAATTGAGCAATGGTAATTTATCCGAAGCATCGAATTTTTTTATTTGATCGAGCATGATAATGGAGGAAGTGTGTTCTTTGGTATAATCCGGAACGTGGATTATCCTCACTGTACTATGTTTGCCTTCACTGATATCAGGTTCACTTAATTGAAGGAATGCACTATAATATCCTGGTTTGAGTTCTACGGAAAAGAATCCCTGAAGATATTCTTTATGGGATTTTGTTTCTTCGTATGTTTTTGCTTTAGCCACACCCCGCCAGAACGTCCTTGTAACAGATTCTTTATTTGGGGGAAGTTGGATATTATCCTGTCCGGTAAAACGATCACGGTCTCTTCGGTCACGGTCATCCCTGTCTGATCTTTGTTCCGGCCGTTTTTCCTTATTTTTATCGATATGAAGTGTTGAATCCCCCTTGAAAACCTCAAGATTTATATTGACATGTGCTTCAAAATTCTTGTTACTCTTTAAATACTGATCACCATTATCCGAGACAGCTTTTTTAAAAGTCAGATAATCGTTTTCGATCTTAAAACTGATTAGTACCTTATTTTTCTCATTATTTTTTTGAGGTAACACAACGTAATCATAGTATATACGCGGTTGGCGTGAATGCTTAACAAGCATCGGATATGTCATATTCCGTTGAGCTAATACAGGAAATGTCATCCCCAATAATAAGAGGATAAATGTCGGTAATTTTAATGTATATGTGGATTTATTGTTCACAATAAGTAGCCATTAGTTGAAGGTTACACATGTAATATAACGCTAAACAAATATAGAGAAAGAACCTATCTTAAAATACGTAACGTGTTATTTGGAATGTTAATTGCTATTAACGATCATTTTCATCCAATTATCTTATAAAGTATAAAAGATAAGGTAAAATTTTTCTGAACGAGTCAGTCTGTTTAAATTTACTTATCTTGATTTCCAGAATAAGACATATAACCTATCAAAGTATTAAAAGAATTATTTTATGGGTCTGAAACAATCAGGAAACACCAAAACTAATGATTTTCGCACTAGTCATTTAAAAACTATTGAAGAGCTGAATAAAACAGAAGCTAAAATCAGGAAAGGCGGCGGTAAGAAACGAGCCGATAAGGAACATTCAAAAGGTAAATTAACAGCCAGAGAACGCATTAAAAAATTATTGGATAAGGACACGGTATTTCATGAAATTGGTATTTGGGCCGGTGATGGAATGTATGAAGACGTGGGCGGATGTCCGGCTGCGGGTGTGATAACCGGAGTGGGCACGATCTCCGGCAGAGAATGTATGATCGTCGCCAATGATGCTACCGTCAAAGCAGGTGCATGGTTTCCGATAACTGCCAAGAAGAATTTGCGTGCACAGGAAATAGCCATGGAGAATTATCTGCCGCTAATATATCTGGTCGATTCGGCCGGTGTTTATTTGCCCATGCAGGATGAGATATTTCCCGATAAAGAGCATTTTGGACGCATTTTCAGGAATAATGCCAGGATAAGCGCTATGGGTATACCACAAATTGCGGCTATCATGGGCAGCTGTGTGGCGGGCGGGGCATATCTTCCGATTATGAGTGATGAAGCGTTAATTGTGGATGGTACTGGAAGCGTTTTTCTGGCCGGCAGTTACCTGGTTAAGTCGGCTATCGGGGAGAATGTAGATAATGAAACATTGGGCGGAGCTACTGCTCAAACTGAAATCAGTGGGGTGACGGATTATAAAATGCCTGATGATGATACATGTCTTAGTACTATCCGTGACCTGGTGGACAAATTAGGGCCTTTTGATAAAGCTGATTTCAACCGTTCGGAACCCAAAGATCCGGATAAAGATCCGGACGAAATATTCAATATTATGCCACCGGATGCTTCCCGCCCGTACGATATGATGGAAGTATTGAAATGTATCATTGATGAAGACAGTTTTACGGAATTCAAAAAAGGATACGGGCAAACATTGCTGACCGGTTATGCGCGTATCGATGGGTGGAGTGTCGGTATCGTGGCCAATCAAAGGCTGATTGTAAAATCAAAGAAGGGAGAGATGCAGATCGGCGGAGTAATTTATTCCGATAGCGCCGATAAAGCAGCTCGTTTCATTTTGAATTGCAATCAGAAGAAAATACCAATCGTCTTTTTCCAGGATGTATCAGGTTTCATGGTTGGTAAAAGAGCAGAGCATGGTGGCATCATCAAAGACGGTGCAAAGATGGTTAATGCCGTGGCTAACAGTATCGTGCCCAAGATAACCGTTGTCGTTGGAAACAGTTACGGAGCAGGAAATTATGCTATGTGTGGCCGTGCTTATGATCCTCGTTTTATGTTTGCATGGCCTACGGCTAAAATTGCTGTTATGGGTGGCCAACAGGCCGCAAATACCCTATTACAGATTAAGGTGTCATCCATGAAGAAAAAGGGTGAGAAAGTGAGTGACGAGGATAAGCAAACGTTTCTGAAAGAAATCAGTGACCGGTACGATTCACAGACAAAAGTACGATATGCGGCTGCCCGACTTTGGGTGGATGCCATTATCAATCCAATGGAAACAAGGCAAAAAATATCGATGGCGATAAATGTGGCCAATCATAATCCACATTTTGAATCTTTCAAAACTGGCGTAATTCAGACTTAATATAGAGATACGTGTTAAGTGATTTAATTTGGTTTGTAAATTTTTAATAGGTTAACAAACGCTGTTATTTATATTCTGTTCCGGAATACCAGTGGTCAGACGGTACAAAACCGTGAGACCACTATGAATAATATTGCTATCAAGCCTATGTCATTTACTACCTGATGGGAATCCAGATGAATAGGGCTATGGGTATTAGTTGTCGAGAATGATTTGTTAACCTAATTATAGTGTTTTACTCTATGTGCCTTGCACTCTGCGCTTTGTTGAAAACACAATCATGCCTGTGCCAAAAACTAATATAATGTTGCTTTTACTATTTATTTGTACATTTAAATCAGGTACGGATATAAAATTCAATTTATTTTTGGTAGAAATTTGCAGAATATATCCAAATATCGTCCGATTCTCATTGTAGGTATCGTAATTTTATTATTGCTACTCTATAATCATTGGTCACATCCTCGTTCCAATGAAGTAAAGGAAGCATGGAAACCAAAGAATGTTGAAACAGATGTACCGGCTGGTCCTAAAGGACAATTAATCAAATACGGTTATGAACTCATCAGACACACATCGAAATATATTGGTCCGGATGTGGCAGACAAAAAGATGCGTTTTGCCGGTAATAACCTGTCTTGTCAAAACTGCCATTTGGATGCAGGGACTAAACCGGGTGGGGCTTCTTTCGTGGGAGTGATCAATCGGTTTCCCCAGTTTCGAAAAAGAGACAATAAAATCAGCAGTATTGAGGATCGTATTGAAGGATGTATGCAGAGAAGCATGAATGGAAAACCGCTGCCTGACAGCAGTCGTGAAATGAAAGCGATTGTAGCATACATGAAATGGCTGAGTGAGGATGTGCCACCTGAATATGAAAAAAAATATAAGGGATATCCCGGCTTAAAGATACCCAGCCGTCAGGCTGATACAATGAGAGGCAGAACTTTGTATATTCAAAACTGTGCAAAATGCCACGGTACTGATGGACAGGGAGAATATAATGGTAAAAACCGTGCAGACGGATATCGTTATCCGCCATTATGGGGAAAAGGTAGTTTTAATAATGGAGCCGGAATGGATCGTATATTAAAAGCTGCATCTTTCATAAAAGGCAATATGCCGTTTGGCGTGACAATCGGTACGCAATACCTGACCGATGACGAATGCTATGATATCGCGGCATATGTCGATTCACACAGCAGGCCGGTAAAATCAGAATTATCCAAAGATTTTCCGGACCGGTCACTAAAACCTATCGATTGCCCGTATGGTCCCTTTGCAGATCCTTTTCCCCAGAAACAGCATAAATACGGGCCTTTCCAGCCGATTAAAAAATATTACGCTTCCCCCAAGCATTAATTATAAATATTTGTATGTGTTAACCTCCGATGGTTAACGGTTAGAAGGGCATTAATGCATATCCCTTCATTTCATATGTTGGAACAACAGTTAAAGCTGATAAAGCCAGTTTGACATTGGGATTAATATCGGATTCACTGTACCATAAACCCGTGATAGCCTGACCGCAAACGAATAATTTTACATGGCCTTTCTCTTTGAGTTCCTTAAGCAAAAAAGTATTGGGATTTTTATTTCCAAATTTGTCTTTATAAGCCTTGTTGTTCAAAGCGGCATACGTTCCGGATCCGGTCATTACAGCCACAAGTTTCATCTTTTCCGGTGGTATGCCAGCGGCTGCATAAATGTTTATCAACCGGGCCAGATGAGACAACCCCTCGTTGACATCATCCTTTTTCTTATCCTTTGTTATCGAAAAAATAATTTTATACTGAATATTTGTATCGGGTTGAACGGCTGCATTCGGTAGATATACCTCGGCACCATATCCCTTAATAACCGGATAATTCCATTGGGCGTAGACTTCTGATAGGGGTAGAACCACAACAAACATCAGGAGAGATAAAAGTGAGATTTTTTTTTGCATGGTAAACTCCATTGGTACAATTTTGTAATGAAATACAATTACTAAGCGGACTTAAGGTAATGAAACAATAGATAATGTTTGGATAAAAAAATATAAACGAGGTTGTAGTTACTATTCCGATAGTTAGGTCGTGTAATGTAGATTTCGGATGTGAGAGAATTAAAAAAAATGGGAATTATTGCCAATTATTCCTGTGAATAGAATATTGATTTAATTAGATTTATTATAATTATAGGACCTGTAAAATGTGGTGATTATGACTAGTTGGAGAGATCGTATAACAATTAACCCAAACCTCTGCGGAGGACGCCCATGCATCCGGGGAATGAGAATCCCTGTGGCCGATATACTTAAATTGTATGAAGCCGATTTAACCCAGGATCAGATTCTTAATAAGTTTCCGGATCTTGAAAAGCAAGATATAGAGGCGGCATTTAAATTTGTGATTAGTAAGCTTGATTATCCGATGTTACCCTACGATGATCTTGATTGACTTGCTGATGTTCCGGATTATGGCATACATGAGTATGATGATTGTTCTTGTATGTTGACCACGCCAGCATCCCGGCTCCTATAAAAGTAAATAATGCATTGAAATAGAATGTTTTTACTGATATTCCCCGTATCAAGTATATAAGGCCTTTATCCGGGATCAGTAATTGAGCCGCAACCAGCGTTATTAACCCGATCAGGAAAATTTGCATGAGTTTTCTATTTCTGTGTTTAAACCATGTAGGCAGAAACCCTAACATACTTATGGGAATGATCATCAGGACTATAGTTACTTGAACGGTGCCGTCAAAAAATTCGGATACAAAAGGGAGGAGCATGATCATAAAGGGATGTACCATGCAGTGTACAACACATATAGATGAAAAGATGATACTAATACGTGATAAAAAGGTGGATCGTGTCTCTGTACTTTCCATAAATATTCTGATTTAGGTGTTTTGACACTCCGGACACAATCCGTGTAGTCTTAATTCTTTCCCGGTAATCATGAAATTATCAGGATATGAGATCTTAGAAATCGCTAAATCGGTTTTTGTTTCTGGCATGCAGAATATTTTGTCACACGCATCACAAATAAAATGAGCATGTGATCGATTAATAGTGATCACATTGCTTTTTTGAAGACATATCGCATATTGCCAGTTCCTGTCTTTTGTAGCAACTTTGTGAACCAATTTTTTGCTTTCAAATAGTTTAAGGGTGCGGTAAAGCGTAACCTTATCGATCACTTCATCATCTAATGTTTCCGCAATCTCATGATGACTGAGTGCGATATCAGATTTTATTAATACATTGAGCACCTTAAGGCGAACCCTGGTGGTTTTAATCTGATTTTGCCGTAATATTTTTTTAAGTGAGAAAGAATCCATTTCTTAGAATAAAGTTGCAACTCAGTTGCATGTATAATACATAAAATTGCAACTAAGTTGCAACACCGATTTACATTTTATAATCGCAGCAGTCCGGAGAACCACGTAGATTTTAAATCCGAATTAGATTCAGAGGGATTTGTTTTAAATAATTGCATTATTATTACTCATACGATTCTATATGCATGATTGGCCATCGTAAAGAAATTTAATCGGACAATGGGGTTCTCTAATTAACGTATTTAAAGTGATTGGCGTTGGTTTATTCCGTATTTTTCATTTTTATAATTAACTGAATCAATGAAGCTTATTTAATTTCGCATCATTGCAGAATTGTAACGATATTATCGCACGTAAATTATTAAAACTATTATTACCGGACTTTTTATAAAAAAAGAGAATATTGTGAAAGAAGTCATCAAAATAGCATCAGGACAAGGATTTTGGGGAGACCTGCCAACCGCACCAATCAATCAGGTTAAACAAGGGGATATCGACTACCTTGTGATGGATTATCTGGCAGAAGTTACAATGTCGATCATGCAAAAGCAGAAACTCCGGAATCCCGAATATGGGTACGCCCGGGATTTCGTTCATGTTATCGAGGCCATACTCCCGGATATCGTAAATCGTGGTATCCGAGTCGTTTCAAATGCCGGCGGTGTTAATCCAAGAGCCTGTAAAGATGCCATACTAAAGATTGCCCGGGAAAAGGGGCATAAAAAATTGAAAATTGCCGTTATCGACGGTGATGATATCCTGGAACGGATCGATGAACTTATCAGCGACGGACATGAATTGAAGAACATGGATACCGGCGAGCCAATCTCAACCGTATCCGATCAGTTATTAAGTGCCAATGTATATTTTGGAGCTGAACCGATTGTTGAAGCGCTGAATAAAGGTGCTGATATCATAATTACGGGCAGAGTAACCGATACTGGTTTAACTCTCGCACCCATGATCCATGAGTTCGGCTGGGATTTTGATAATTATGATTTGATGTCAACCGGCACTATAGCCGGGCATATCATAGAATGCGGAGCCCAGTGTACCGGTGGGAATTATACAGATTGGGAAGAGGTTCCGGATATTGAAAATATTGGGTTTCCCATTATTGAAGCCCATTCAAATGGAGATTTTTATGTGACAAAGCATGAGAATACCGGTGGGCTTGTCAGTTTGAAAACGGTTAAGGAACAGTTGGTATATGAAATAGGAGATCCTACAGAATACATCACTCCTGATTGTGTAGCTGATTTCACTTCAATACAACTTGTAGATGACGGACCAAATCGGGTGCGTGTTCACGATATAAAAGGCCGTCCTGATACACCCTTTTATAAGGTATCTGCCAGCTACAATGATGGGTATAAGTTATCATCCACACTTGTTTATTCATGGCCCGAAGCTTTGAAAAAGGCCATAAGAGCGGGAGAAATACTGAAGAAAAGGGCGGAAAATCTTAACCTGGATATTGATTCGTTTAATTGTGAATATATCGGCTTTAACGGTTGTGATGAAAAGCCAGTCACCGACGATACTATGAAGGAAGATTTCAGTGAAATACAATTGCGTATTTCGGCATCAGGCGAAAATAAAGCGGATCTGAATCGTTTCGGAATGGAAGTCGCCCCTTTGATATTAACAGGCCCCAGTGGTGTAACCGGATTCGCCGGCGGACGACCAAAGGCAAGTGAAATTGTGGCTTACTGGCCGGCTTTGATTGATAAAAAAGCTTGTAAACCCGTTGTTACAATATTTGATCTATAAAAATTATTACTTTTACGAAATAAAAAAACATTAACGACAGAGATTAGAAATGGTTATTGGAATTATTGGAGCTGGAATTTCGGGACTTATTGCAGGAAAAATGTTAACCGAAGGTGGACATGACGTAACTGTTTTTGAAAAAAGTGATGCCCTTGAAGGACGGTTAGCTTCCCGGAAAATGGGAAAAGAAAACAATTTAATTGTTGATGTTCATGCCGCAAGTTTTACGGCAAAAAATCCAGTATTTAAAGAGTTTGTAAATGAATTATTGGATAAAGGACTTTTAAAAATATGGACACAATCTTTTCCTTATCACGATGGTGAGGATATTTATGAAAGCTTTCCCGGTCATGAGAAAACAGATTACTATGTATCACCCGAAGGTATGAGTAAAATAGGTGGGTATCTGACGCGATGGGTGGAAACCAAGTTCCATGAAAAAGTGGGTGGATTTACATTCATCGGTGATAAAAGGCATAAGAAAAAGGCATGGATGATCAATCTCACTAATTTCAATGCATATGAGATGGACGCCATAATAGTAGCGACACCTGCAGTACAGGCCTATGGTCTTATTCAAACATCTCAGGATGAAACAGTCGTAAGGAAGTTGATAACTCAACTTGATGAAGTAGAATACGAGAATAGTATTTCACTCGTAGCCGGATATGAAAATAGGGAAATGCCGGATTGGAAAGCTGTTCAATGCAAGGATGGGCGTATTGAATGGATAATCAACGATTCCTCAAAAAGGGACAATCCAAACGGACTTGCACTCGTTATTCAATCAAATAGTGATTTTTTTCATAAACATCAGAAAGAATCAGATGATCAAATTGCTCACTTGTTACTTGAAAGAGCAGCGACAATTGTGGAGGACTGGGTTGATCAACCAGATTGGTATATAGTGGAAAAATGGCGATACAGAAGTGCCCGTAATCCGATAGAAGCACCATTTTTAGAAATCAATCGTGAGGACAGCCCGCTGGCATTGATAGGTGACTATTTTAAAGGCAATGATATTGAATCAGCTTATTTATCAGGATATAATCTTGCTAAACACTGGCTGGAAAAATACCCTGCAAAATAACAGGTATACGTGACTGATCTTTTTAAGCTCAACAGGTATTTTAAAAAATATAAGGGTACGGTCTTACTTGGTACCCTTTTTCTTACTCTGGCCAATGGTTTTTTGGTTGGAATACCGATATTGGTGCGTAAATCTATTGATGACGTACAAAATCTGGTTCAACATTCCTCGCAGTCGTACAGCAACATATTTGATGTCCTTTTTAAAGAACATGTAGGTATACAGTTGGCAACCATATCGGGTTATCTTGTTGGCGCTGCATTGCTTTATGGAATTTTACTGTTTCTCACACGACAAACCCTTATTGTAACTTCCCGTCGCATTGAATTCGATATTCGAAACGAGATATTTGATCATCTGCAAAAATTGCCACAAAGTTTTTACACCCGATGGGATTCCAGTGACATTTATGTTCGGGCAACAGAAGATGTGATGAGGGTGCGCGATTATTTTGGTCCGGGTACCATGTACACAATAAATACCTTTACTCGTGCCGGTATCATCATAACGATCATGTTTATTGTCAATGCGAGGTTAACATTGTGGGCTCTGATACCACTTCCGATACTAACGGCGGTTGCTTATTGGGTTAGTGGTTACATCAACGAACGTTCACGCCTGATACAGGAGCAATACTCAAGAGTGGCTGGAAGGGCACAGGAAGCATTCTCAAGTATCCGGTTGATCAAAGCGTATGCAAGAGAAGCCTATGAACAAAAGATGTTTGATGATGAAAGTGAAGAATATCGCGTCAAGAAATTAAAATTGGCTATTATTGAAGCTTTGTTTTTTCCCATGTTGAACCTTTTAATTGGTATTTCTGTGATATTGGTCATATGGAAAGGTGGTGATATGATCATGGGTGGAACCCTGACTGTTGGTAATATCGCTGAGTTTATCATTTATGTGGCTTATCTGACATGGCCTGTGGCTTCGTTGGGATACACTTTAAATTTATTACAGCGTTCAGCAGCATCTCAGAAGAGAATTGAAGAGTTGATGAGTCAACCGGTGCAAATAGAAGATACCGGGGAGACCGATGAGAATATTAAAGAGATTAAAGGTGAAATAGAGTTTAACAATGTCAGTTTTAAATATCCTGAATCCGAAAGATATGCCGTGCATAATATTAATATGAAGATTAAGGCCGGACAGGATATAGCCATTGTAGGAAGAACAGGCTCAGGGAAAACATCATTAATCCAGTTGATACCACGTCTCTACGATCCTCAGGAAGGTACTATTTTAATTGACGGTAACCCGATCAGCAAGATTCCTCTTGCCACTTTACGAAATTCAGTAGGTTTTGTGCCTCAGGATGCATTTTTATTTTCGGATACGATAGCGGAAAATATTGCGTTTGGTATCGAAGAAGCTGATGATAATTTGATACGTGAAGCGGCAGACAAAGCTCAAGTTCTTGAAAATATTTTGGATTTTGAGAAAAAATTTGAGACAATATTAGGAGAGAGAGGAATTACAATGTCCGGTGGACAAAAACAGCGAACTACTATTGCCAGGGCATTGATTAAAAACCCAAGTATTTTAATATTTGATGATTCCTTAAGTGCGGTTGACACAAAAACAGAAGATGCTATATTAAAACATCTTAAGAAAGAAATGAAGGGTAAGACGACAATAATGATTAGTCATCGCATTTCCACAATAAAAAATGCTGATATTATTTATGTTATGAAAGACCACACTATTGTGGAATTTGGTACACATAAGAAGTTAATTGAAAAAGATGGACATTACGCAGATATGTATAAGAAACAGTTAATTGAACAGGAACTGGCCGAAATTTAAGATTTATTAAATATATTATAATCCATATATGTACATAATAATCAACTCTATATGTTTGAAAGCGTATGGGGCTAACGACAACAAAAGGAGAAGACGATGATAGTAGTGCCACTTGGCGTTTCATCTGCCACCCCTACAATTAACAGAAGCTTGCCTTCTGTAGCTTTATGGCGTGAGGGCCGCGTATTTTTGTTTGATTGTGGAGAAAATACTCAAGCTAAAATGTTGCAGGCGGGGATTAAAAGGTCGAAAATCGACTATATTTTCATATCTCACCTTGATGGGGACCATTACTTTGGACTTTTGGGTTTACTTTCTACACTAAATATGCAAAGACGTGAGACTCCATTGACCATCATTGGTCCGGTGGGGATAAAAAAATTCGTTGAATTTAATCTCGATCATGCCCAGATAGAAGCCACATTTAAGGTTAATTACATAGAACTCAAAAAAGGTTTTGAATGCGAAATCGTTACGGATGAGGATGAGTTATATGTGGAAGCGCGCCCTCTGGAACATTCTAAATTCTGTATTGGTTATCGTTTCCAGGAAAAAGATAAACCTGGAAAAGTGGATGCAAAAAAAGCATCCGATTTGGGTATATCTGAAGATAATCAGTTTAAAGAACTTAAAGCTGGTAATGATGTCGAACTGGATGACGGGACCATTGTAAAAGCCGAAGATATCGTTGGGAAACCGAGAAAAGGGTATTCCTTTGCATATATAACTGATACACAGTACAGCCTAAATGCCATTGAGCTGAGTAAAGAAGCCTCTATTCTTTATCATGAAGCCACTTTCGGTAATGCTTTGGAAGACAGGGCAAAGGAAACTGGACATTCCACAGCTGAAATGGCTGCAAGAGTTGCCGAAAAGGCTAAAGCAAAACTTCTGGTAATTGGTCATTTTTCGGGAAGATATACCAATGAGTTTGTTCTCATGAAAGAAGCTCGCAGGATTTTTGATGATACCTGGATAGCTACAGAGTTACGGCCAATTATGACAGATCCGAAACATGAGAGTGGTATTATCGAACCCAAAGTTAAATCCAATCAAAAAGCCGCTAAACAGTTTCGGAAAAAAGATAATTATAAAAACAAGAAGGGAACCAAGAAACGAAAAACTTTCAAAAGGCGTTCATTTGCTGGTAGTAATAGTCCACGAAAATTCAGTGAATATTATAAAGGCAATCGTGGTGGCGGAAGCAGTGGCAGTGGTGGTCATAAACATGATAATCGTGGCCATAAACATGATAACAAACGCGACAACAGAAGAGATAATCGCCATCAACAAAAGGAAAATCCAAAATATAAGCCAATAACACCGAGAACTCCTTTTGATGAGCACAACCGTTTCTAAGAAACGCAGTAGTCACAATTCGAAAAAGGGTAAAGTTATTGACCGAAAATTATTCGGCCGGCTTTACCCTTATTTGTCCCCGTACAAATGGTGGGTTTTATTAGCTCTGGGTATAACACTGGCTATATCCTATTTGGGACCGGTACGGCCATATCTTACGCAAATAGCTGTTGATAAATACATTTCCAAAGGGGATTATCATGGTTTATTGGGTATTATCGGGTTACTCTTTTTAGCTCTGGTCGGTGAATCACTGTTAATGATCGGTAATACCTATCTAACCCGGTGGGTTGGAGAAGGAACATTATATCGCCTGAGAAATGCTGTATTCTATAAAATTGAAAATATGCATGTACAGTATTTCGACCGGAATCCAATCGGGCGGCTCATAACCCGAACGACAAGTGATATCGAAGCCATCGATCAGCTCGTATCATCAGGTGTCATTAATATGCTGGGTGACCTTCTCCGGATATTTTTCATTATTGGTTTTATGTTGTCAATGAATTGGGAGTTAACCCTTATAGCATTGACAACCATGCCGATTTTAATCTATGCTACTTTTCTTTTCAAAAAGAAAGTTCGTGTATCTTTTTTGGATGTAAGGGATCAGATTGCACGTCTCAATTCATTCATTCAGGAACATATTTCCGGAATGCCTATCGTCCAGCTCTTTAGAAGAGAAAGTAAAGAGGCGAAACGTTTTGAGGAGATTAACAGCGCACATCGTAATGCTTACATCAATACTATATTTTATTTTGCCCTGTTCTGGCCAACGGTGGAGATCATATCCAGCCTTGCTATGGCTTTGGTTATCTGGTATGGTGGAGCAAAGTCTTTATCAGGGGTAGTGACATTCGGTATGCTACTGGCTTTTATCCAATATGTACGTCAGTTTTTCCTGCCAATACGTGATTTATCTGAGAAATATAATACGCTTCAGAGTGCATTGGCAGCTGCCGAACGAATTTTTAGTGTATTAGATAGTGAAGTAAAAATTAAAAACCCGGAAAATCCTGTTCACTTACCCTCTGCAAAAGGCAATATAAAGTTCGAACATGTATGGTTTCGTTATAACCGTACGGAAGAATATGTGCTTAAGGATGTTACATTCGAAGTGGAACACGGACAAACAGTGGCTATAGTAGGAGCAACAGGTGCCGGAAAATCAACTATAATTAGTCTGTTAATGCGCTTTTATGATATTGATAAGGGTAGTATTTCATTAGATAATGTTGATATCCGAAAAGCAGATCTTGCTTCACTGAGAACTAAATTCGGCCTTGTACTTCAAGACAATGCCCTTTTTTCCGGTACCATCATGGATAACATCACTCTTGGTAATGAAAATATCAAAAGAGAGGATGTAATACATGCTGCAAGATTAGTGGAAGCCAATAGATTTATTGAGACATTGCCGGGAGGATACGATTACAGGTTACAAGAACGGGGAGCCTCATTATCGATGGGACAGAGACAATTAATTTGTTTCGTGCGGGCGTTAGTATATAATCCCAAAATACTCGTGTTAGACGAAGCTACATCAAGTGTTGATTCCGAGACAGAATCAATTGTTAATAATGCCATTGATGTACTTATGAAAGGGCGAACCTCTATTGTCATAGCCCACCGTTTATCTACTATTCAACACGCCGATAAAATTCTTGTGATGCATAAAGGAGAGATCAGGGAACGGGGCACACATAAACAGCTTATTCGCAAAAAAGACGGTATATATCGGAAACTTTATGAATTACAATATAAAGACCAATTGGTGAAAGCAGATAATAAAACAGAAACCGTTAATCCCTGACTTACTGCTTTTTCCCGACGAATAACAAATACTTCCAGACTCCCAGATAGGCCGTTTTAATAGTTGAATCAATAGGTTCAAAATATTTATTTAACTCCGGTAATAGGTGGCTGTCCATTCGTACATGATTGACCAACATCCATTTTTTAAACCAGTTAATATCACTTTCGAAAAAGTCTACCACAGCAATAAGACCACCATTATTCAAATGATCATATGCATTGGCTATCGCCTGTTTCCAACCGGGATTCATCATACTTAATGAATAAGAAAATAATATCAGGTCAAAGGATTGGTCATCGAAAGAACTTGACTCATAATACGTCTCTTCCAGGTGTACTTGGTTTGAATCAATCTTCTTTTGTGCTTTCTGCAGCATCTCACCGGATAAATCAACTCCGGTAATAGCTACATCCCGAAAATTACGCTGTAGTAATTGTAGATTTTTGCCTGTACCACACCCCACTTCGAGGATTCGTTCAGCCGGGATGTTATCCGGAAGATAATGGGTAATGATCTTTTTGCGGCCAAACAAAAAGCTCCATCTTGTTATGTCATAAAACAGGGAATGAAGCCTGTAATATTGTTTTAGATTGTCAGCAGCTTGATAATAATTTGTCATCGTATTACTTCCGCAAAGTGCAAACTTTTATATGTACCAACGCGATCCTTTTTGTGTAGTGAATTCGTCAATTCAGGATAGAAACGAAGATTTTTAAATATGTCCTTCTGTAGATAGTCAATTTTATTACCCGCTGAACGCATAAGTATCCGGGATCCGGTTTTACTATTTCTCAAGATGAGATCCCACTCATTTGATAAGGCACGAGGATCATTCCAGGCAAGCCAATCCTGATGGTCCAGTAATATGTAATGTGTATAAATATCAGGATTACGCTTTAAAAAATCATTAATGGTAAGATTGTGTATTGAAATTCGATGAATACAGCCTTTTAAGCTTTCATAATTCGTAGGTTTTAGATATTCAGGGCAACATTTTGGCGTATAAGCGCCCGTCAGATAGACTCTCCAGAAATAATTATCCTGAATTGGAATTTCCGTAAATACCTTTCGAAGATTTTCTCTGATATAACCATACAGTCCGTCTGTATATTCGTGCTCAATAAGATTGATCTGAGGCCTTGGTACGCCCAAAAGGGTCATTGTAAATGATCGTTTCACGATATAACGGCTAAAGGCATTCCAAAGATCCGGTTCAATCCGATCAAAAATTTCCCTTTGTTTATCCAGCGATGATGCCTGAAGCAATAATTGAATATTCTTCCACAGCTTTTTATTTTTTTTCATATACTTATGAGCCAGCCATGCCAGATTGCCGGATGTGCCTCTGAAATAAAATGATCTGTTTTCCGTATTAGGTAAAAAATAATAATACTTATCATCCCAGAATTGCTGTGCATAATTGGGAAGATGTCGTCTGAGGATATCGAAATATACTTCTCTTATATGTTGATGACGGCCATTACCAAAAAGTGAAAAGAAATCATCATGATCAAGAGTTGATATAGCCGCCTTCTTGAGCTCCAATAGGGCATTTTGGCGGTTATTTATATCAACAGTATCTATACTTCCGGGATTATCGAGCAAATAATCCAATACATTACAACCCGCACTTGTTATCATGACAATGCGACTTTCATCATTTAACTGAAGTAGTTCGCGATCAATACGGGGATCCTCCCAGCTTGTGTTATAGATGAGATTATTGTCATGAATGTAATCGAATACCTTATCCCGTACTCTGTTTATTAAAGACGATGATATATTGGCACGCATTTACCTGGTCAATATGAATTAATATTATTTCTGTCTGTATTGTGTTTGTCTTTCGCTAATATAACTCAATTTGTGGGGTAAACATTATGACAGATAATGAAATAATAATTTCTTAACATCCTTCGGTGTTTTCGGTGGCAGGCTAAAGTAATAGTCAGTCTCATATTCATTTTGATTGAAAAGAATAGGATCACCATTGGAGGTCGAGCCCAGTTCATACCCTGCTGCACGCATTATGGCAGCCGGTGCACATAAATCCCAATACGCTGTCCTGCGCATGGTTATATAGCCATTGGACTCACCAAAAAGCGGGCCGGTCATTTCTATCTTATCGTTTATATACTTATGCCGTTTGACTCCAAAACGATCTTTTAATTCAGATTTTAGCTGTTCGTCAACACGTTTCATGATTAGTGTTGCATCATCCGGAAATTCTTTGCTTGCCTTTAGTTCTCTGCTAATATCAGTTTTGGTGATATGTCGGACCGTACCATTGCCGTATCCGTAAACGAATTCTTTTGTAATCGGTTTGTAAATGATCCCAAATTCGGGAATGCCCTCAATACAAAGGCCGATTAAAATGAAAAAATGATCGGATCCATTAACAAAATGTTTGGTTCCGTCTATTGGATCGATGAACCATATAATTTCGGAACCTTTTTGAAATGATTTGTCCTCCGATTCTTCACCAATTAAATCTTCACCCGGAAAATATTTTTGAATCAAATCAGTAAAATAGTCATTTGACCAAAAATCAGCATTTGTTACCGGTGATTGATCCGGTTTGATATGCACCTCAAAATTTGATGAATTTCGTATTTGTATAACACGTTCGCCAGCTTCCCTGATATGTGGTTTTAGCAATTCAAAACGTTTTTCGAACTCTTTCAACTTCATTATTATATTCGATTAATGCCGTAATATTTAGATGTTTTAGCCTGTTACCTTAAAGGTAAACGCATGTGATATTTAAAATGGAACAAAAATTATTATAAAATCATTGTATTTATTTACTAACGGACATCTAAGCAAAATAGCATTAAAATATATAAATGGAGAGACATATGGATTCTAATATTGAACTCAAGAGAACTTTAAAGCACCAATTCCGTAGGGTACGACGTTATATAAGAGCTAATCCGGAAAAAGGTGTAATGACATCTTTCATGGGAGGTATGTTATTGGGTATGCTTATAGGAAAATTGATCAGCGAATAATAATATTCCGATTGATTAACATAAAGTTATAGTAATTCTTATAAACCATTTTGCAGCTTGACGGTTATGCAATATATTTACAGGCGAAAAGTCTGAAGTATTTTACTATTTAAAAATTTAGGAACAGAAATATGGAGATAGCTTATACAACTGATCAGATTGAGTCATTATTTCAGCGCGTGGATGCGCTGAGGAGGTATCTTTGACTATGATAAACGTAAAAAACATATCATAGAATTAGAGGATCTGGCTCAACAACCCGGATTTTGGGACGATTCCGATAAAGCTCAGGATATAATGAAAGAGCTTAATGAGGAAAAAGAATGGATCGCCAGCTGGGATAAACTGGATGAGCATCGTCAAAGTATCAAGATTTACCAGGAGTTTTTGAATGAAGGAGAGGATGTTTCCGGGGAAATAAACACCGAACTTGATGAACTCCGGAAAGAACTGGAAGAGCTTGAGTTGAAAAATATGCTCAGTGATGAGGATGATAAAAGAGACGCCCTTATCACCATTAATCCCGGAGCAGGTGGTACCGAAAGTCAGGATTGGGCCCAAATGTTATATCGTATGTATGTGCGTTGGGCCGAACGACGTGGTTATGATGTGAGTACTATTGAATATCAACCAGGCGATGTAGCCGGTATTAAAAGTGCGACAATAGAAGTTAAGGGTAATTTCGCTTACGGTTACTTAAAAGCCGAAAACGGTGTTCATCGTCTTGTAAGGATATCCCCGTTCGACAGTAATTCAAGAAGACATACGTCATTTACATCTGTTTTTGTTTACCCAATCATAGATGATAAAATTGAGATCGATCTTAATCCCGATGATATTGAGATGCAGCGTTTCCATTCCAGTGGTAAGGGCGGACAGAATGTAAATAAAGTGGAAACGGGTGTTCGACTCATTTGGGATGGGAATTTATCAGACGGCAGTAAAGAACGGGTTGTTGCTGAATGTCAACAGGAACGTTCCCAACTTCAAAATCGCGAAAAAGCCTTGCAGATGTTAAAGTCACGGGTTTACGATCTTGAAAAACGAATTCGGGAAGCTGCCAAAGATGAGCTTGAGTCAACCAAGAAAGCAAATGAATGGGGTTCACAGATTCGTTCGTATGTGATGCATCCTTATAATATGGTTAAAGATCACCGAACAAATCATGAGACGTCCAATGTGGAAGCCGTTATGGATGGTGATTTAGACGATTTTATTAAAGCTTATTTGATGTCACTGTAATGATTTATAAGTACGATTTTTTGATTATCGGAAGTGGAGCGGCCGGTCTCTCATTTGCATTAAAAGTAGCTGATTATGGTAAAGTCGGTATTATCACTAAAAAGAATTCGAGTGAATCGAATACAAATTATGCACAGGGCGGTATAGCTGCTGTTGTTGTAACGAGTGATAGTTTTGAGGAGCATATAGAGGACACCCTGGTTGCGGGTGCGGGTTTATGTAAAAAAGAAGCTGTTGAACTTATTGTAAAAGAAGGTCCGCGTACGATAGAGAATCTCATTAATATGGGAGCCTCATTCACAAAAAAAGACGGGGCTTTACATCTGGGTCGAGAAGGCGGCCATTCACACGAACGGATTGTGCATGCCGCTGATACAACCGGCAGTGAGATAGAACACGTATTGGTAACGAATGTTAACAATCATGAAAACATTGAGATATTAGAGCATCACTATGCGCTTGAATTACTGACGGAACACCATCTTGGAAAAAAAGTTACCAGGTATGATCCGGATACTCATTGTTACGGTGCCTATGTGTTGGATGTGAGAACGGGCAAAGTGGACGTCATGCTGGCTAAAGCAACGTTACTGGCTACAGGAGGTGCCGGTCAGGTGTATTTACATACCACTAATCCCGAAATAGCGACCGGAGATGGTATTGCCATGGCGTACAGGGCTAAAGCCCGGATCTGCAATATGGAGTTCATCCAGTTTCATCCGACATCATTGTATCACAGCGAAGCTGATTCATTTCTCATTTCAGAAGCCGTGCGCGGTCATGGTGGTATTCTTCGCAATCAGGATGGTGAAGCATTTATGGCGGATTATGATGAACGAAAAGAGTTGGCCCCCAGGGATATCGTTGCCAGAGCTATAGACGATCAACTAAAGAAGCGTGGAGATGATTATGTATATCTCGATGTAACACATTTAGATACTGACGATATCAAAAAATCATTTCCATATATTTATAATACCTGCCTGTCATTCGGCCTTGATATTACGAAAAAGCCTATTCCTGTAGTACCAGCGGCTCATTATCTTTGCGGAGGTGTTAAAACAGACCTGGAAGGACGTACATCCATTAACGGACTATTTGCCTGTGGCGAAGTATCATGTACGGGAGTTCACGGGGCAAATCGCCTTGCTTCCAACAGTTTATTGGAAGCTTTGGTATTTGGTGATAAAGCCGGCATTGTTGCGAAGGAGTATATCACGGATGTTATTTACAATGAAGAAATACCGGAATGGGACGAGAGCGGAACGTTCAATACAGAAGAATGGGTCATGATATCACATAATAAACGCGAATTGCAACAAGTGATGTGGGATTATGTTGGTATTGTGAGAAGTAACTTGCGCCTGGAAAGAGCATCGAGAAGGACTCATTTATTATATGAGGAAGTGGAAGATTTTTATAATCGTAACAGGGTGAGTGTCCCGCTTTGTCAGTTGCGCAATATGATAGCCGTTTCTTATTTAATTATTCGCTCAGCGCTACAGAGAAAAGAAAGCCGTGGATTGCATTATACCACAGACTACCCGGCGTTAAATGAAAAAGAAAAACGGGACAGCATTATTTAAGGTTTCTATGCTTAAAGTTGGTATAACAGGTGGTATTGGTAGTGGGAAAACGACAATATGTCGTATTTGGGAAGAATTGGGTGCAAAAGTAATCTATGCGGATGATCTTGCAAAACAGCTCATGGCCGAAGATCCTGTTTTAAAGAAAGAATTGATTTCTGCATTTGGACCTCAGTCATATAAAGAGAATGGTGAGTTGAATCGAACATACCTTGCTGAAGTAGCTTTTAAAAAGGGAAGGGTAGAAGAGTTTAATCGGATAATCCATCCAAGGGTATTTGAAAAGACAGAAGAAATTGCAAGGGAAGCTGAAGCACAAGGTATCAAAGTCCTGGTTAAAGAAGCGGCATTATTATTGAAATATGGCCGACCTGTAGATCTGGATTATGTCGTATTGGTTACAGCTGAAGCTGAGAAAAGACTGAAAAGAGTAGTTAAAAGGGACCAGACAAAAGCCTGGAAAGTGTCGGAACGCATGCAAAAACAACAAAATAATGATGAACTCAGGAAGTATGCAGATATCATTATAAAGAACGATGGATCCATTGAAGAATTAAGAGAAAATGCCGCAAAAATATTCTTAGGTTTTTTGGATGAAACAGGTATAGATAAGGATTAATTTCTATTTTTTTCGAAATTAATTTTTACAAAAAGAAATAATTGTTACTTTTACGTGGTATTGCGCTTAGGTATTAATTTAGAACAACTAAAATTATAATATTTTATTTAGGGTAGTAAGGAAGCGCTTTTCTATATAAATTACGGTACTTTTACAAATTATAATTTTTAAACAGGGTTACATGACTTCGCAAAATGTAGAGAGACTTATAACACAAGAGGAGTTTATCATATCCCGTCAGAACAGATTTCCCGGTGCTACCGGGGAACTATCTCAATTGTTACGGGATATAGGACTTGCTGCCAAGATTATTTCACGGGAAGTAAATAAGGCAGGCATAACTCATATTTTGGGCTATGATGGTTCGGAAAATGTACATGGTGAACGTGTTAAAAAGCTTGATGTGTTTTCCAATGAACAAATGTTATCGGCATTATCCCGTTCTGGAATAGTCTGTATGATCATCTCTGAGGAGAATGAAGGTATCGTTCGGTTGGGCAATAGTTCCGGAAAATATATTGTTTATTGTGATCCTCTCGATGGTTCATCCAATATAGACGTTAATGTTTCCATAGGAACCATTTTCTCAATTTATATGAGGAAGTCACATCGTGCTGATTATCCTGACGAGGACGATCCTATGCAGCCGGGAACCAATCAGGTAGCGGCAGGATATATAATATACGGTTCCAGTACGATGATGGTTTACACCACCGGATTGGGTGTCAGTGCGTTTACACTCGATCCAAGTATTGGAGAATTTTTCTTGTCGCACGATAACATCACAATACCCGAAATTGGTCCCTATTACAGTATTAATGAAGGGAGTTACAATACCTGGGAACTTGGATTGAAGAAATATGTTAAATATTGTCAGGAAGAGGATAAAGAGACAAAGCGTCCTTATTCTGCTCGTTATATAGGTTCGATGGTTGCTGATGTGCACAGAATCATGCTAAAGGGAGGTATTTTTATTTATCCTCAGAGTAAAAGATATAAAAATGGCAAATTGAGATTAATGTATGAATGTAATCCATTGGGTTTCATAATCGAACAAGCCGGTGGTTTAGCCACGACAGGACGAAAAAGAATTATGGAAATATTTCCTGATGATATCCATCAGAGAACACCTATTTACATTGGCTCGAAGTTCAATGTTGAACAAGCAGAATATTTTCTTCAGAAGTATGAAAATATCAATGAGGAAAAATATGCTTAGATGATAAAGAGACTATTATCGTTGTGTAAGCTACAAGATATGTCTATGAAAAAAGGAGCACTTGATAAGTGCTCCTTTTTTATTGATCGTATATATGAAATTTGAGATGAACATAAATCCATCTTCTTACCATGGATAAATTTCCGTTTTTAAATTTTAACAGGATAACAAGGTCTTTCGCTTTGTACTTTGCAACATGAAGACTGATATAATCTTTGTTTAACTTTCGTTAATTTAAAATGTCACATTCATACCTTCCGTAACATCGTGATCAACACAATATCCTCCGTTCACCTCAACAACATATTTAGCGGGACCGTCAGAGTTTAACTGTTTTTCGGAAAATGGTTGCGTTGAATGATGAATACGTATAATCTTCTTATCTGCATTTATGAAAATTATGTCCAGTGATAACGGAGTATTGGCCATCCAAAAGCTGAGGTTCTGTGTTTTATCAAAGATAAATAACATGCCACCGTCCTCAGGAAGCTGTTTTACGTCCATTAAACCGGTATCGCGTTCCTCAGGTGTTTTGGCAACGGCTACTCTAACCGTTGAAACAGTATCACCATTTGCAGCAACGAAAGACACTTTATTTGTAAAAGCGACGGTTCTGCCACTATCCGATTTATTTTCTGAGTTTTTACTTTTCCTGGAACAGCCAGCAAAGGTAAATAACAAACTGACTGTAACAAGACTTATAACCCATTTACTCATTGTCTCCTGGTATTTCATTGTTGCCTGAATGTGTTTGTGAGGTCACTTTAAAACTAGTTTGGTCTTTAGACGACCCATATTCAAAGGTTACGTTATATTTTCCCGGCATAAGATAATCAGATTTATACTTTTTGGAAGCATTTTTATCAACTTTCAGATTCCATTTATATGGATGAAACCCACTTAAGGAGGAAGCCTGTAACGTCTGAACAGTATTTCCATCTTTATCGGTAATAGTAATTTTTACATGATTACCTTCCCGGCCTTTTCCAATATAATATAGCAGTGTGTTTGACGGTTCCGTCGGTTTTTGAAATTTATAGGTCGCTTTACCCCAATGTTTGGAATAACGAATATTGTCTGGTTTATAAGCAATGACCGGTTGATCAAGTTTGTCCATTGTCAATTCCTCTAACGGCTTAATATGCATAACATATACACTGCGTCCATGCGTACCCATCACAAGATCATGCGCTTCAGGTTGAATCACCATATCGTAAGTAGGTACATTCGGATGTGATGTGTCGATATATTGCCAATGATCGCCGCCATTCAAACTCAGATATGCACCATCGTCGGTTCCAACAAACAGCAGATTTGGATTCACAGGATCCTGAATGATTACATTAATATTTTCTTCGGGAAGGTCGCCACTGATTGATTTCCATGTTTTACCGTAGTCGGTCGTTTTATAAAGCATGGCTTTAAACTGGTCATACCGGTAGCTGTTTAAAGAGACATAAGCAGTTCCTTCATTAAATGGTGAAGCAAATACTTTACTTATCCATCGTTTCTGAGGCAGTGATTTTGAAACCAACTGCCAATGTACACCACCATCGCGGGTTACTTGTACATTACCGTCATCCGTTCCTACCCAAATGACACCAAATTTGAGGGGAGATTCCGATATGGTGGTTATTGTAGAGTAAGGGACGTTCCCCTGGGGTTGGTGATCGGTTGTCAGGTCAGGACTTATTTTCTGGAAATGACTGCCCTGGTCCATGCTTCTGAGCAGGTTCTGTGATCCCATATATATGATGTCAGGATTATGCGGACTTATCACTATCGGGGTATTCCAATTCCAGCGATAGGATGGTTCACCTATATTATGCTTAGGCGTTATATAGGTATGCTTGCCGGTATCTTTGTTTATCCTGAAATAATTTCCAAACTGAAATCCCGCATATACAATGCCGTTATCACGCCGATCGACAGCAACATGCATCCCGTCACCACCTAATAAACGCTTCCAATGTCTGGATTGATCCGGAACAGTCTGAGAAGATCCATAAAAAACACCGTTATCCTGAAGCCCACCATATATATTATAAGGCTTGGCCCTATCCACATCGACACTATAAAATTGTCCAACAGCCATGGAGTTTAGATGACGCCAGTGGTTGCCGGCATCATAGCTTACATAGACTCCGCCATCAGTTCCAAGCATCACATGTTCGGGATCCTGATTATCGTACCAGAAAGCGTGGATATCGCTGTGAGTGTGGTTTCCTTCCTGGGTGAATGTTTTTCCACCGTCAGTAGAATGGAGAAGAGGGACACCCATTATATACAAATCATTCGGGTTTTTGGGATTAACACGTATTTGAGCGAAATAGTAACCATAGGTATAATAAACGCCATCGAGTTCATAGCTATTTACCTTTTTCCAATGTTTTCCGAAATCCACCGATTTATAAACCTGTGCCCCCGTAACTTTTGAGCTTACTTCAGCTTCCAGGGCATTTTTCCCGTTATAGTCGGCAATGTCTTTCGGCGTATACTTACTATTTTTAATGTCTTCTTTTACGGATTTGGCTGTATATTTTTTGGGGAAATTATTTTTCCTGAGAAACTTCTCTAAATTTTTGTTATCAAGTTTTAAAAGGTCGTTAACCGACATATCTTTGAAAGATTTAAATGTTATACCTTCCTTTTTGCTTTCTTTCTTTTTTTTCTCCTCTTTAACCTTTTTTTGATTATCAACAATTGCATAGAGGATATTTGGCTGGGACTGGCAGATATCCAGCCCAATTCTTCCAACCTTATCGCCTGTCGGAAGACCGTTTACACTCTTTTTCCAGGTATCGCCACCATCGTTTGATACGTAAATTGCCGATCCGGAACCCGATCCTTCAAAATTCCAGGCATGGCGCATACGTGTCCATGTGGCAGCCCAAAGCTGATTGTGATTTTGAGGATTCATAACCAAATCTATGGCACCGGTACTATCGTTCACAAACAGCGTCTTATTCCAGGTCTTACCACCATCAGTAGTTTTATATACGCCTCTATAAGGGCTTTTGGAATATAAGGCACCTTCACTTGCTACCCATGCAATATCGGGATTCCCGGGATCCGTAATAATGCGCGAGATATGCTCCGTATTAGTTAACCCGGTATGTATCCATGTCTTACCACCATCGGTGCTTTTATACACTCCGGATCCTGCATAACTTGATCGACTGCTGTTAACTTCTCCTGTTCCAACCCATAAGATCTGGGGATTAGCTTTTGAAACGGCTATGTCACCTATTGTCAAAGTACCTTGTTCATCAAAGATCGGGTCGAAAGAGATACCATTATCATCAGTCTTGAACACGCCACCGGAGGCGTAAGCAATATAAAATTGTTTTTGTTTAGATGGATTAACAGCAATATCAGTCACTCGTCCCGCCATAACAACAGGTCCTACACTCCGCGCAGGATAAGTACGAATCAATGAATTATGTCTGAGCTCCCGGCGCTGGCTAATAGCTTGATTAACATCTGTAGCCGAAGACGGCACAATCTGAGCTTTTAAATTAAGAGATGAAAAGAATAAAAAGATAATAGTTAATAATAAAGTATAGTATTTCGATCGGGTCATAGCAGATTTAGTTCATGAATAAAATTATTTTTTTAATATCTATCTGTAAAGAAAACAATTGGATAACAAGTTATATATGATCCTTTTAAATAAGGACAATGACTATAATTCCAAAACATAAATAATTAATTAAGAGAATATGGTATTTTTCGTTAATTAAATAAACCGTTTTCTTTTGAATAAGTGGGTAAAAGAACCGCTATCGGTTTGTAATTATTTTTAAATAAGGTTATCTTTCCGATGACAAAGTGAGGCTCATACCGGTCTCACTTTTTTTTGTACTTATAAACACTGAGTTTTGGCTGAAGTATTAGAAAATAAAATTAGTGAATTGGTTGAATCGGTACTTGAAGGTACCGATTTGTTTCTGGTGGACCTTGTATTGAAGGGACAGAAGGGCAGCTATTCACTATGGGTTTATGTTGATGCTGAGAAAGGCGGTGTAAATCTTGATGAGTGTGCTAATATCAGTGAAGAATTGGGAGTATTACTGGAAGCACATGATATAATTAAAGGACGATACCGTCTTAATGTATCATCACCGGGAGTTGACCGGCCTCTTATGGATAAAAGACAATATTTTAGTAAGATTGGGCGTAATGCTTCTGTAAAGTACAAAGCAGGTGAGGAACCAACGTCAACCAAAGGTATCATTAAAGATTTTAACGGTGAAGAGCTTGTAATTGAGAAAGATGATGGTCAGGATATTATCATTACTTTCGAAGATATCATAGAAACAAAGATTTTGACAGCCTGGTGATTATTAAAACCACTGATTGGGAGAAATGATGCAAGATGATATTTCTAAACAGATAGTTCAATCTTTTGCTGAGATAGCAAAAGACAAGGGGATCGATCGTAATTTGCTATTGTCGATCCTTGAGGATGTTTTTAAATCAATGATTCGAAAAAAATATGGATCGGACGATTCTTTTAGTGTAATATTAAACCCTGATCGGGGTGAGATTCAGATGTTGCATGTCAGAGAAGTAGTTCCTGATGATGAATTTGAGAATCCTGTTACAGAGATTCCTATTTCGGAAGCGCATAAATTTGATCCCGACCTGGAACTATATGATGAGTTTGCAAAAGAGATATTTGTAAAGGATTTTGGCAGACGTGCGGTTATGATGGCACGTCAGACATTGGCCCAGCGGATCCGTGAAATCGAGAAGGAGAATGTTTTTGACGAATACATGGATCGCGTAGGCGAAATTGTTCTTGGTGATATCTATCAGGTCAGGAAGAATGATGTTTTAGTAAATCATAACGGTGTAGAACTGGTTCTTCCCAAAAAAGAACAGATATATAAAGACAGATATCGTAAAGGTGACACTATTCGGGCGGTTGTTGTAGAAGTTAAACGCGAAAACAGCAATCCAACCGTTATAATATCAAGGACATCACCTATTTTTTTGGAACGTTTGTTTGAAAATGAGATTCCGGAAGTATTTGACGGTATTATAGAAATTGTAAAAGCAGTACGTGAACCCGGTGATCGTTCGAAGGTTGCCGTTATCTCCCATGATGAACGTGTTGATGCCGTTGGTGCTTGTGTTGGAATGAAAGGAGTTCGCATTCATTCAATTGTACGTGAACTTTGTAATGAGAATATCGACGTAATAAATTATACGGAAAACAAGGTAGAATTCATTAAACGTGCTCTTCAACCGGCTAAAGTGTTATCGGTGGAACTTGATGAAACCAGTTCGCATGCTAATGTTGTAGTACCGGCCGATCAGGTTTCGAAAGCGATCGGTAAAGGAGGGGTAAATATTCGATTGGCATCTAAGCTTGTAGACTGCGAAATTGATGTTTACCGTGAAGTGGAAGAAGAGGACGATATCGATATCTTTGAATTCACGGAAGATTTCGGTGAAGAAGTCGTTCAGCAGTTGTTTGATATTGGCTGTGATACGGCGCGAGCTGTTCTTGAGCTTGATGCACAAGAATTAGTGAGAAGAACAGAAGGCAAAATCTCCGAAGATTTAGCCAGTGAAATTATAGAAACAATAGAAGAAGAGTTTGAAGAGGATGAAATTTAGATAAACATTTAATTCGAGCGGAATCTTTTAACTCTTAAAGGATCATCTTAATTTATAGTATGACGCAAGGCGGAAAACAAAAAAAGCTTTTTAAAGTCGCAAAAGAATTTAACGTATCTACTCAAACCATAGTTGAAGCGCTAGAGGAGAATGGATACAAAATAGATAGTAAACCTAACGCTAACATTTCTCCGGAGATGTATAGCGCATTGGAATCTGTGTATGGTGTGGATAAAGCGAAAAGTAAAGAACACGAGCGTGCCCGTGAAGAGTACGAGGTACGCAAGACGGAATTGCGTCATAACAGAAATGAGTCTGTTACTCTCGATAATGTTTTAGAGCCTCTCGATGACCTTCCTATGGAACCGGAAGATGAAGCAAAAGTTGAAGACGAATCTAAAGAGAAGAAAGCGGCCGCTGAGGAAGAACAACCCGAATCCGGGAAAAAGGCAGATAAAGAGCCTGAAAAAGATGTGAAGGAACCTAAGGCTAAAGCCCAGGCTGAAACTGCAGAAAAAGCCGAAAAGGAAGAGAAGGCAGAAAAAGAGAAAAAAGAAGCTGAAGCTGCAGAAGAAAAGAAAAAAGCAGAAGCTAAAAGGAAAGAGGAAGAGGCAAAGCAGAAAGCAGCCGCAGATAAGCAGAAGAAAGAAGCAGAGGAGAAAGAGGCTAAAGCCAAAGCTCAGAAAGAAAAGGAAGAAGAAAAATCCGATGAAGATGAGGATGTAACTAAAGAAGTTGGAAAGAAACAAAAAGAAGATCAAGAGCAGGCTGAAAAGAAGAAAGCTCAAGAAAAGGAAACTCAGAAAAAAACCAGTAAAAAAGAGCCGGAAAAAGCCGCTAAAAAAGAAGAAGCCGGGGAGAAAAAGGAAGAAAAAGAAGCAGAGGAAGACGAAGAAAATGTAATACGTGCTAAGACTTCCAGGCTTCGCGGTACCCGTGTAATTGGTTCAATAGATATTACGAAAGAAAAGAAATCCTCAAAAAAGAAAAAGAAGAAAAAATCCGATACTAAGTCAAAAGATGAGTCGGGAGAGGATGCAGATAAAAAGAAAACACGGAAAAGAAAGAAAAAGCGGCTCAAAAGAAGCAAAAATAAGCCTGACGATAAAAAACAGGAAGATACATCCAAGAATAAGAAGAAAAAGAGGGGCAAACGCGGCAAACGTGTTGATGAGGAAGAAGTAGAGCAGAAAATGAAAGAGACTATGCAGATGCTCAAATCTTCCGGTAGTGTCGGTAAAAAACGACAAAAACGTCGCCGACAGAAACGTGAGGAAATGGCTGCTGAAAGGGAGCATGAAGCTGCACAAAAAGAAGAACAAAGGGCTATCCTCGAAGTCACAGAGTTTATCACAGTCGGTGACCTCGCCGATCTTTTGGATGCAAAATCTACAGATATTATTACGATATGCATGAATCTTGGTATCATGGTGTCTATTAATCAACGTCTCGATGCCAGTACTATAGAATTGATTGCTGAAGAATATGGCCGCGAAGTTCATTTTGTGGATGCGGATGAATTACTAGAAGAAATTGAAGATGAGGAAGATGCCGAAGAGGATCTCGAGCCGAGAGCCCCGGTTGTTACCGTAATGGGACACGTCGACCATGGTAAAACGTCTTTACTTGATTACATCCGAAAAGCACATGTAGTTGCCGGTGAAGCCGGTGGAATTACCCAGCACATCGGTGCTTACGAAGTGTCGGTCGGACAGAATGACAAGAAAATCACATTCCTTGATACACCCGGACACGAAGCTTTTACAGCTATGCGTGCAAGGGGAGCCCAGGTAACGGATATTGTTATCCTTGTTGTTGCCGCTGATGATGCTGTAATGCCACAAACCATTGAAGCTATAAACCATGCCCAGGCAGCAGGTGTATCTATTATTGTGGCAATAAATAAAATTGATAAGCCGGATGCCAACTCTGATAAAATCCGCCAGCAACTCTCAGAACATAACGTTCTGGTAGAGGAGTGGGGTGGTAAATATCAATCGGCTGAAATTTCAGCCAAAACAGGAAATGGCGTAGAAGAACTACTTGATAAAGTTCTCATTGAGGCTGAACTCCTTGAATTAAAAGCTAACCCGGAAAGAAATGCGGTTGGGATTGTACTCGAATCAAGGGTAGATAAAGGTAAAGGTGTTGTAGCCAACGTACTTATCCAAAAAGGTACTCTTCAAGTCGGTGATCCTTTTGTTGCCGGGCAATATTTCGGACGTGTCAGGGCAATGGAAAATGAACTTGGCAAACGGATTGAATCAGCCGGGCCTTCCACACCGTTGCAGTTGATTGGATTTGACGGATTACCACAGGCAGGCGACAAGCTGACGTCAACAGAGGATGAGAAAAGAGCCCGTGAAGTTGCTCAACAGAGACAACAAATCAGACGTGAACAGGATCTGCGTAAAGTTAAGCATATTACGCTCGATGATCTATCGCGTAGGATGGCATTAGGTGAAGTTGCCGAATTGAATATTATCATTAAAGGTGACGTTGATGGTTCGATTGAGGCCTTATCCGGTTCATTGCAGAAAATCAGCAATGAGGAAGTTAAAGTGAATATTATTCACACCGGTGTCGGTGCTATAACCGAATCAGACGTACTGTTGGCATCTGCTTCCGATGCTATTATTATCGGATTCCAGGTTCGTCCGTCTACACAAGCCCGCAAACTTGCCGAAAAAGAGCAAATTGATATACGACTATTTAGTGTAATTTATGATGCTGTTGATGCTGTTCATGATGCGCTTGAAGGATTGTTATCACCCGAGATAAATGAAAAAATCGTAAGTACACTTGAAGTACGGGATACCTTTAAAGTTCCCGGAGCCGGTATGGTAGCAGGATGTTATGTAACGGAAGGTAAAATCACACGAAACACCAAAGTCCGTTTGATCCGTGATGGAATTGTTGTCTATGACGGGGAAATAGGTTCACTTAAGAGATTTAAGGATGATGTTCGGGAAGTTGCTTCCGGTTATGAATGCGGTTTATCGATCGCCAATTATAACGATATTAAAGTAGGTGATGTAATTGAGGGCTATGAAGTCGTTGAGACAAAACGGAAATTAATGAGTTAACAGTTTTGCAATTGTATGAGTATAAGGACAGAACGACTTGGTGCGGAAATTCAGAGAGATCTGGGACCAATATTTCAGAAATATCAGAATAATACGATAATTACAGTCACTAAAGTCAGGGTTACTCCTGATTTATCCATAGCCAAAGTTTATATCAGTATTCTAGCACCGAACCGGGATAAAAATAGCGTTTTTGCTTATCTGAAAGAGCATGATACCGAAATACGTAAAGAATTAGCTCAAAAAATACGGCATCAGGTCAGGAAAATACCCGAGTTACATCTCTATCTTGATGATACAGCTGAATATGTAGATCGGCTTGAAAATTTATTCGATAAGATTCATAAAGAAGATCCGGATATACCCGATAACGAAAAAAATGAGGGTAACTGATACTACATGCCCATCGCCATACCATTAGATCGATTACCCGTCTATGATACAGCTAATTTACCGGCTGTAACGGATAATTATAATAATGGTGGTATATTCCTGATTGATAAACCCAAAGGATGGAGCAGTTTCAAAGTCATAAAAAGACTTCGACGATTTCTTGATTTGAAGAAAATAGGCCATGCCGGTACTTTGGATCCTATGGCTACGGGTTTATTGGTTGTTTGTACCGGAAAAGCCACAAAATCCATACAGTACATTCAGGAACTGACCAAAGAATATGTTGCTAATATCAGGTTCGGAGCATCCACACCAAGCTTTGATGCCGAGACGGAATTTGATGAACATGCCCCGTACGATCATATCACAAGAGAAGGTATCGAAGAAACGTTAAGTGCATATTTTAACGGCACAATCAATCAGCTGCCCCCTATGTATTCCGCTCTCAAACATAAAGGCCAAAGGCTCTACAAATTGGCACGCAAGGGTGAAACAGTGGAACGCAAATTACGGCAAATTACGATATATAATACAGACATTATAAGTTTTGATAATCCCGATTTGATAATAAAAGTTGAGTGTAGTAAAGGTACCTATATTCGAACATTGGCGGATGACCTGGGCAGAACAATGAATTCATTGGCATATTTGTGTGGTTTGAAAAGAACCAGGATAGGATCGTATCGGTTAGAAAATGCTTTATCGATAGAATTACTGGAAAAAATTTTTAACAATGACAGAAATCGTTTATCTCAATGACGTTAATTACGATTCCAACTCCGTAATCACGGTTGGTACGTTCGACGGCGTTCATGAAGGGCATAAAACAATAATAAAAAGGGTAGTTGATACAGCGAGAGAAAGAGGCGCCAGAAGTATACTCGTTACTTTTGATCCGCATCCGAGAGAGATCATCAATCCGGGTAAAGATGGAATAAAGCTACTTACTACACTTGAGGAACGTGCAGAAATACTGGATGATTTGGGAATAACAATGATGTTGGTGATTCCATTCGACCGTGATTTCTCACTAATCAGTTCCGAAGATTTTATTCATGATATCATATATGATAAAATAGGGGTTGGCAAATTTATTATAGGCTATGACCATCAGTTCGGCCGGAACAGAGAGGGAACAAAAGCAACCGTAAAAAAACTTTCACGCGAGCTTGGGTTTGAAGTTGAGATTATTGAAGCCCATGATATTGGTGAGATAACGGTCAGTAGTACCAATGTTCGCAATGCTCTTGAAAATGAAGGAGACGTTGATTTAGCACACCGATTCTTGGGAAGGCCTTATCATATTAAGGGAACGGTAGTTCACGGTGATAAACGTGGCAAGGAGATCGGATTTCCAACAGCAAATGTCAAACCAGAAAATCATAAGAAAATTATACCCAAAAATGGGGTCTATGCTGTTGATATTAAGGTTGGGGAAACCATTTATAAAGGGATGATGAATATCGGTATCCGGCCGACATTTGATGGGAGTGATGAGCGAACGATAGAAGTGAATATTTTTGATTTTGGAAGTAATATCTATGGGGAAACTGTTGAGATATGGTTTATTAAAAGAATAAGGGACGAATTACGTTTTAAAAGTGTAGAAGAATTAATTGAGCAAATAAAGAATGATAAAGTAATTGCTCAAAGGTTAAATAAGTAATATATTATCAAACTTGTAGATTAACTTAAGTAAGCAGTCTACTTTAGCATATAATAATATCTAAAGCGGAGAATAATGAATATAACTCAAGAAGAAAAGAAAGAGATTTTTAAAAATTATGGTACTTCCGAAAGTGATACCGGTTCGCCGGAAGCACAAATCGCTTTATTCACGGAACGTATCAATCGTTTAACCGGCCACTTAAAGGAACACAAACTTGACCATTCATCCCGTCTTGGGTTGCTACGTTTGGTTGGTAAACGCAGAAAATTACTCAACTATCTTATGAAAAAAGATATTGAAGGTTACAGAAAACTGATCAAAGAGTTGGGTATACGTAAATAATTTAAAAAGGCACGTAATAATCGTGCCTTTTTTATTACATCTCTCGTTATAATCAGGCTTATATTTTATGATACGGGTTTGCTAATATTTCAAAATATTAAGCGTTAATATTAAATATTATAAACAGATTAATTTAGTTATTTCACATCGTTATATACGATAACGATACGTACGTTAAGTAAAGGAAAAAACATGAAGGAAGATTTTAAATCAGTTGAATTTGCACCTGGAAAAACATTATCAATAGAAACAGGCCGCCTGGCAAAGCAGGCAAATGGTTCCGTTGTGGTTAGATTAGGTGAGACAATGGTGTTAGCCACAGCAGTAAGTAAAGAGGAACCGGTGCCAGGTCAGGATTTCTTTCCATTGTCAGTAGATTTTAGAGAAAACTTTTCAGCCGGTGGTCGTTTCCCCGGAGGATTTATTAAACGTGAAGGACGCCCTTCTGAAAAAGAGATTTTATCAAGTCGTTTAATCGACCGGACCATTCGTCCCATGTTCCCTAAAGGGTATATGAATGAAACACAAATTATTTGCTTTGTTATATCATCTGACGGTGAAAATGATGCTGATGTTTTAGGCGGTGTTGGAGCTTCTGCAGCGCTGACATTATCTGATGTTCCTTTTGACGGACCTATTGCCGAAGTTCGCGTAGGTCGTATTGATGGTGAAATTATTGTTAATCCGACGGTAACTGAACTCGAAAACTCGGATATTGATTTGGTATTGGGCGGAACCATCGACAGCGTTGTAATGGTCGAGGGTGAAATGGGCGAAATTTCCGAAAAAGAAATGCTCGAAGCCATTGATTATGGTCATCAGGCCATTATTAAACTATGCCAGTTTCAACTGGACCTGAGAAATGAATTTGGTAAACAAAAACGTGAATTTGTTCCCGAAGAGCCTGATCAGGAACTCGTGAATAAAATTCATGATCTCATCGGTGACCGTTTTTATGAGATATCCAAAGCACAACTTGATAAAAACGACTATAACCAAAAGATCAAGGATGTTGTAACGGAAATTCAGGAGAATCTCGCGGAAGAATATCCTGAACAGGAAGGTGATATTTCAGAGATCTGCCATGATTACCAAAAAGATATATTACGTGGTCTTATTATTGATGAGAAGTTACGTATTGACGGTCGAAACACGGATGAAATTCGTCCTATCTGGACACAGGCCGGTTATCTTCCCCGTACACACGGATCCGCAATATTTACACGTGGTGAGACACAAGCCCTGGTAACTGTAACTCTGGGTACAAAAAGAGATGAACAAAGCATAGATACTCTGTTCAATACAGAGCCTAAGCATTTCATGTTAAATTACAATTTCCCACCATTCTGTGTTGGAGAAGCACGTTTCCTTAGAGGTCCCGGACGCCGGGAAATAGGCCACGGTCATCTGGCAGAACGAGCAATCAAGAAGATGATGCCGGACCAGGAAGAATTTGGGTACACCATTCGTGTCGTTTCCGATATCCTCGAATCAAATGGTTCATCATCAATGGCTTCGGTTTGCGGTGGATCTATGGCATTGATGGATGCCGGGGTACCATTAAAAAAACCTGTTGCCGGTATTGCCATGGGCCTTATTAAAGGCGAAGATAAAACGGTTATTCTTTCCGATATTCAGGGCCAGGAAGACCACATGGGTGATATGGACTTCAAAGTAACCGGTACTGTTGATGGTATAACCGCTTGTCAAATGGATATCAAGGTAAAAGGTATTTCCCAGGAAGTTATGCAACATGCATTGGAACAAGCTAAGAAAGGCCGCTTATTTATACTGAGCAAAATGGCTGAGACCATTTCCGTACCCAGAGCGGAACTTTCAAAATATGCCCCTGCATTTACCAGAATGGAAATAGATGCAGATCAGATTGGTGCTCTTATAGGCCCGGGTGGTAAAATCATCCAGGGTATTCAAAAAGAAACCAATACCGAGATTAATATTGAAGAAGAAGGTAATAAGGGGATTGTGACCATAGCTGCCATGAGCGGTGCAGAGGCTGAAGAAGCAGTTGCTAAAGTTAAGGCAGTTGTTGGTAAACTTGAAGAAGGTGAAACCTATGAAGGTACCGTTCGTTCAATAAAAGATTATGGTGCTTTTGTGGAAATCATGCCCGGAAAAGACGGTTTACTTCACATTTCAGAGATAGATCATAAACATATTAAAAATGTTCGTGAGGTATTGCAGGAAGGTGATATCATTAAAGTAAAACTCCTGAGTATTGAAGCAGGTGGTAAACTTCGTCTTTCAAGAAAAGCCTTACTTCCTAAGGAAGAAGAAAATGAATAAAAAGTAGATAATAACAAAAAAAAGCGCCAATCGTAAATGATGGCGCTTTTTTTTGTTATTATGCTTTTAATGGCAATTTATTATTGAGTAATTATTTACAATGGAAAACATTAGCAAGCTGGATAATATCAACAAATCAACATTACCATCAGGATTACGAATTGTAACTGAAAATATAGATAGTGTTCGAAGTATTTCTGTTGGGATATGGGTTAAAACCGGTAGCCGACACGAAAGGGACGAAGAAGCAGGGATCACTCATTTCCTCGAACACATGTTATTTAAAGGAACAAAAACACGATCTCAATTCGATATATCTTCGAGTATTGAGGCGGCAGGCGGGATGCTGAATGCGTTTACATCCTCAGAATATACATGCTACTATGTGCGCTGCCTGGATTCAGAATTGGATACTGCTGTAAATGTGTTATCAGACATGATATTGAATTCTAATTTTCCAAAGAAGGAGATCGTTAAAGAGAAGAAAGTCGTTATCGAAGAGATGAAAATGTACCGTGACAGTCCGGAAGATTTCATTTTTGAAGAATTCGGAGCTCAGGTATTTGAAAATCATCCCCTTGGTCGCCCCATAATCGGTTATGAATCGACTGTATCAGCGTTTAAAAGAGACGAATTGTTCGATTATATGTCACAGCGATATCAACCATGGAATATTATTATATCAGTGGCCGGAAACGTTGATCATGAACAAGTATTGAAATTGGGAAAGAATTATTTTAATGGTCAAAAAAAAGGTGCTAATAAGGAAGATAAAAGTATATTAACACCCTATACACCTCAAAAAAAGATCCTGACACGGCCGATCGAGCAAACTCATTATATCTTAGGTAAAAGATCCCTTTCTACAAGTGATGATGAACGTTATAAACTGTTACTAATGCAGACGGTTCTAAGTGGTGGCATGAGTTCACGATTACATCAAAACATCAGGGAAAAATATGGCTATTGTTATGCAATACAAGCTTTTATTCAATCATTTATAGATACTGGCATGTTCGGTGTCTATGTAGGTACGGATAAGGAGTATCTTGATCATGTAAAAGATCTTATCTTGAAAGAATTTGATATTTTACGGGGTAATAATATTCCGGATAAAGAGCTGGCAGAAGCAAAATCGCAGTTGAAAGGCAAATTACTATTATCGCAGGAAAGTATGAGTAATCGTATGACACGTCTTGCAAAAAGTGAGATTTATTTCGATCGTTACATGACACTTGATGAACTTATCGAGAATATTGATGCGGTAAATGCTGATGATGTTCGTGAGTTTGCACAGGATTTTCTGAACGAAAAAGAAATTACTGAAACCATTTTATTACCAGAGAATAAAAACTAATTAGAAATATTATTTAGAAAATATGATGGCTATTTCAAGTATTAAGGATTTATCAGAACATGAAGGTAAAACGGCAACCCTTCAGGGATGGGTTTATAATCAACGCACGAGTAAAAAACTGATCTTTACCATCCTTAGAGATGGAACAGGATTATGTCAGTGTGTTACTTCGATTGACGATGTTTCCGGAAATATATGGAAAAAAATATCCTCATTAACGCAGGAAAGTTCACTTAAGCTAACAGGTAAAGTTGTTAAGGATGACCGTAGTGTTGGTGGCTATGAACTTCATGTTACGGATATTGAAATCGTCAATATTGCCCATGATTATCCCATCACACCAAAAGAACATGGTGTTGAATTTTTAATGGATAACCGTCATTTGTGGTTGCGAAGCCAACATCAATGGGCGGCTATGCAAGTTCGTAATGAAATCATTTATTCTATTCATCAGTTCTTCCAGGAGAGGGGGTTTATCCAGATGGATGCACCCATTTTTACCGGTAATGCCGCTGAAGGGACTACAACTTTATTTGAAACAAATTATTTTGATCAACCTGCTTATTTGACTCAGTCCGGACAGCTTTATGCTGAAGCAATGGCCATGGCTCACGGTAAAGTGTATACCTTTGGACCTACTTTCAGAGCCGAAAAGAGTAAAACACGCCGGCATCTTACGGAATTCTGGATGATAGAGCCTGAAATGGTTTTTTACGATCTGGATATGGACATGAAATTGGCAGAAGAAATGATTGCCTATATTGTTCAGAGGGTATTATCAAATAAGCGGTCTCAACTTGATATACTCGAAAGAGATATCGCGAAACTTGAAAATGTTAAGGCTCCTTTTCCTCGCATCTCCTATAATGACGCCGTCGACTTATTGAAGAGTGATAAGACAAAGAATATGCTCGATGAAATGGAGGTCTCCAGAAAAGAGGAAGAAGTTAACCTAAAAAAAGAACTGGAAGAACTTCAAAAAGAGTACGGACAGGCTAAAAAAGGTCGTAAATATCAGATCGATCGAAGGTCCAAAGAAATACGCGGCCTTTTGGAAAAAATAGAGGAAGATTTAAGAAATATTCCAACATGGAGAGAATCGGCTGAAAAATTTAAATGGGGAGAAGATTTTGGCGGTAGCGACGAGACGCTGTTAACCATGCAATTTGATCAACCTATCATGGTTCATCGATACCCGGCTGAAGTTAAAGCATTCTATATGAAAAAAGACCCGGATGATAATCGGCTTGCATTAGCCGTTGATGTACTGGCACCGGAAGGTTATGGCGAGATTATTGGTGGATCACAACGTGAAGATGATCTTGATGTGCTGTTGAAAGCTATCGAGAAACATAACCTGCCTGAAGAAGCATTTAAATGGTATCTCGATTTACGGAGGTATGGATCTGTGCCGCATTCAGGATTCGGTCTTGGATTGGAAAGAACCGTGGCCTGGATTTGTGGCCTCGAGCACGTCAGGGAGACTATTCCATTTCCACGATTACTCGGCCGTTTATATCCATAGAACTTAAATCCGGAAACTAAGATGGCAAAAAAAACCAGCATAGAAATATTCAGGGAACTGGTAAGCGAGCTCAAGTCGGGTAATGCCAAACCCGTATATTTTTGTAGTGGGGAAGAGGTCTTCTTCCTGGACAGGATTCAGGAAGGCGTTGTTTCACGTGTCCCGCCGGATCAGCGTGATTTCAACTTAGATATATTATATGGTCAGGATACGAATACAGATCGTATCCTTTCTGTCTGCCGTAGTTTTCCCATGATGGCTGAAAAGAGGGTTGTCATTATTCGTGATTTCTTTGGATTAGCTAAAAAAAGAGAAATTAGTGATGATCAACCGAATAATATGGACGACCTGATACCATATTTCGAACAACCTAACCCTAATACACTCCTGGTTATGTTCGATGAAAAGAAACCGAGTGGTAATACACGGTTGGGAAAAGCTATAAAGAAAAACAAATCGGTTGGTTATTTTGAATTTAATGCTGTGCCTGAATATCGATTACCGGAATGGATTATAGAGTGGACACAAGTTACTCATAAGAAACAATTTGATCCCGCAGCGGCACAATACCTGGCACAATTCGTTGGTGATAATTTACTGCAACTTACTTCTGAAATTGACAAACTGTGTACCTTTAAAAAAGAAGGGGAACAGATTACACAGGATGATATCCGTGAACTTGTTGGCATATCCAAAGAATACTCCATATTTGAATTGAAGGATGCAATTGTTCAAAAAAACAAAAAGAAAGCCCTCTTTATAGCCGATAAAATTCTTCAGATGTCTGATTCTATAACGGGAGAAGTTATCAGGACTGTCAGTTTCTTCTATAGCATGTATTCGAATATCTGGCAGATTCTCAGATTAAAAGAACGTGGACTGACACCCGATCAGATACAAAAGAAAGTAGGCATATCGAATAAATTTTATTTCAATAATCTCATGAAAGATGCCAGGGCATATAAAAGTAATGAGATGCCCCGCATTTTTGAAGCATTATTGGATGCCGATAAAGCTATTAAAGGATTTAGTAAAATGGATCCTTCTTCCATTATGTTTTTTACAATTTCGAAAATTATGTGACTTTAAAATGATCGTGTTTTTCTTATCCAAAGTTCATAGCAGTTAAGCAACGTATTTAGAGGGGTATGGCGCATAGAGAAAATAAGTGCGTATCACCTTTCATATCAAATAGGCGGATTTAAATGAAAAGCGCAATCCCTTCGCGGTGGAGATTGACGCCGTTGGAAGGTGTTGAAAACGCTAATAACCCGATACAAAAGATACCACACCATATCATCACCATCCTTAGACGTCATGCTGGCCTGATCGGACATCCGGAAAAATAATCAAGTATGTTTACAATCATACTTGATTTTATTGTAATCATTAATGTTTGATCTGTTTAGCCCTTCCCCTAATCGAATACTTTAGATTCGACCCATTCAAGCAATTTTCAATAGGCCAGCAGTTTTTGCAGTGTTTGATCCAATCTTGCATTAGCCAGGTAATGTTTTTCAAGCGGTGCCGAGGTCGGAACAGGGGTATCGAGTGAGGCACATCGCATAACAGGTGCATCCAAATACTCGAAACAATGTTCGGTAATCAACGATGATATTTCACTCATAGGACCCATCGTCAGACCAGGT
>Ga0102944_1000260_pt1 | contig 43159 bp, 36 predicted proteins | sample SalPonD_shore_MG_FD_78172 | JGI IMG/M metagenome (GOLD analysis project Ga0102944, IMG submission 78172) | Salt pond soil microbial communities from South San Francisco under conditions of wetland restoration - Salt Pond MetaG... | ecosystem: Environmental > Aquatic > Marine > Intertidal zone >... | reverse complement strand
GGTGTTCTGGTCGTACTGGTAGCTCTCGGTGCCGCGGGGCGTGTCGACCCCGACCAGCTGGCCGCCGCTGCCGTAGTCGAGTGTCGCGGTGGCGCCGCCCGGGTAGTCCACGCTGGTCAGCCGGTGGGAAGCGTCATAGTGGTAACGCGTCGCCTCCCGGCTGCCGCCGATGGCTGGCGGCGCGTAGGACGCGAGGTCGTCATGGGAATCGTAGTCCAGCTCGTGCGACGGTCGTCCCGGCGGAACGGCGGCCGTGACGTTGCCATTGGCATCGTAGCGGAAAAGGATCTGCGAGCCATCCGGGCGCGTCTCCCTTGTCACGCGGCCCAGTGCGTCCCGCTGGAAGCGCTCGGTGCGCCCGTTCGGGTCGGTAACCGATGCCAGGTAGCCGTTCAACCCATAGCTCATCGACAGCTTGCGGGCACCGCTTCCGCTGCCGCGGGTCAGCGAGATCAGCCGACCGCGCGAGTCGCGCCCGTAGTGCAGCGCCCTAAGGTCGCCGACCTGCAAGCTCATGATTCTGCCCTGGTCGTCCAGGGTGCCATGCACCGTCCTGCCCGTCGGCGTGGTGAGCGACAGGGTATGGTTGGTGACATCCAGAGTACGCGTGTACTGGCTGCCGGCGACCGTAATCGTGTCGGTCTGGGTGCCGAGCGCCAGCGAGCGCGGATCCGGCCTTGTCACCGCGCGCATGACCGTGCGGGTCATCTTCAGTCCGGAGGGGGTCGTCACCGTGGTGCTGGCCGGAATCGGCAGCGCTGGCCCGAAGCGCGGATCCGCTCCCTGCTTGTATATCCGTACCGTGCCGTCCGGTTGATCGACCTCGCCCGACCCGTCTCGGTTGTAGATGCGGGTCTGGCCGGTCCCGTCCGGGAAGGTGTGAATCAGCTTGTCGCCGGCGTTCGACAACGGATGCACCGCGAAGACCTGGGTCAAACCGTCGCCGCCGGTCATGCTCACACGGTAGCCGCCATTGGCCAGAGCCTTTCTGTGCAACGTCCACCGCGTACCGGTGGGCTCCTGCACCTTCGTGAGCCGGCCCCGGACATCGTAGGTGTACTGGTCGAGATTGCCGTTGCGGTCCCGGAAGCTGGTCAGCAGGCCGTTGTCCTCGTAACCGGCCTTCCAGCTTGCTCCAGCCGGGTCGGTCACTTGTACGAGCTGGTCCGACGCATTGATCTGCAGCGTGGTCTTCTCGCCGTCCGGCGCGACGATTGCCGTGGCTCGGCCAGCGCTGTCGCGCCCGATCGTGGTTACATTGTCACTGCCGTCGGTGATGCTGATCAGCCGTCCGGTGTCGTCGTAACCGAAACGGTAGACGAGCGCGCCCGTGGTCGCGCTGGTAGTGCGCAAGTGACGGCCATCGGGAGAAAAGTAGAACAGCTTGCTGCCATCCCGCGAGGGCACGAGAATTTTGCCATTACTTCGGCCGGGGAGTGACGGGCTGATCTTGCGAACCCGATTGGTATAGAGATCCGTGACGTAGATGGCGCCATCCGGCGCAACCGCCAGGCGTCCCGCACCGTCACCGTCGAAGGCGGCATCCAGCGCCAGCCCCCCGTCCCCGCACCCGTCCTGATCATTGAAACACGCTGCTCCGGATCCCGCGATCACCGCGTCGGCCCCATCCGGGCCGACCTTCCATATACGCGATCCGTCCAGCACGTAGACCCAGCCGTCCGGGCCCTGCGCAAAATCCGCGATGAGATTCGGCGATGCCGGGCGAATATTGCTGGTCTTATCGTGCGGGCCCTTCCGTAGGACCGGACCCTCCCAGCCACCGTAGTAGACCCCGCCGTTGCGATCTGCCGCTACCCTGTTCGCCTGGCAGCAGGCGAGCGAGCCACTCCACGCGAGGAGATCGTGCAATGTCCCGTCGGGGGTGATCTCCTTGAGGTGCTGCTGCCTCGAGAAGTGGTCCTCGTGCATGAGGTAGATCGTATCGTCATGGCCCACGGCGATATCCTCGATGTCGAGACTGGCGTCAATCGCGGGTCCGCCGTTACCGCAATCACTGGACGAGTCGGGACAATGGTCGCCGTTGCCTGCGATTGCGGTGATCGCGACATCCGGTTGTAGCCTGTACATCGTATTGCCATCGTAGGACCCGACGTACAGATTTCCGTCCGGCCCGACCGCCACTGTGCTCGGTCCCCGGACGTTGGGGGAGAGCTCGTGGATTCGGCCGTCGGAAGTGACTTCCATCAGCCCCTCGAATGTTGCGATAAACAAGTTGCCGGCGCTGTCGACCGCGAGATCCGTGGGTTGGCTCAGCTTGGCCTCTTTGGCGGGCACGTTGTCCGGGGACCTGGTGCCACCACCCGCAATGGTACTCACCACCAGCCCCACCGACCCGGCGCCGCGATGAGATCCGTCCCCCTTGACCAGCACGTGCCCCACTGGGTCGTATGCATGATGTACGTCCAACATCCAGCCGCCGAGCGCGTTGCTGTCCGGGATATCCGGCTGCAGCTTGATGGTCCAGGTCCGACTCAGGGAGTAGGTGCGACCCGTCGTTAGAAACGTTGGACCTATCTCCTGTCGCTTGCGTGGGGCCATATCAAACGACACGCCACCCGTGAAGGCGCTCAGATAGACCAACGGATAAGTATAGGAAACCGTCACGGTTGCCCTGTAGGCGCCGTACACCTTACGGCGATAGGCGTCCCGGCCGTTCCAGACGAATCCGAAGTGCTGGTCCGGATCCGGCGAAAAATGGCGATGCACGGCCTGCCCGGCAACCCTCACCGTTACATCGGCGCTGAGCAGATAGTCCGGGACCGTGTCTCCCGTAACGGGAATATCGATCGAGCGACCGACCGTATACCCGTTGGCTCGGTCGCCGCTGTAGACGAGCTGCAAATCCGTGCCAGCGATTGGAATGCTCTGGGTCAGGACTTGCGGCTGTGCGTTGATGCGGCAGCCCGGGCACTGGTTATCCCGGTTGCTGTCCAGCTTACCGCGACCGGCGGCGTGCGGAGCTTCCTCGGGTGGCGCGGATCCTGGCGGGAGGGTTATGGGCCAGTTGCTGTCATAGACGGTGAAGTGGCTAACCGACATGCGCCAGAAGCTCTGGCCGGCCGAGTACAGGTGCCCGATACGACACTTCTCGGCGTGATCGATGCCGAGCGACCCCAGCGCGTCGCCGCTCGCAGGCTGACCGCTGCCATCCACATCCAGCAGCGCACAGCCGTCGGTGTCGAGGGAGAGCACACCGACGATGCGGCCGTTGTCCGCGGGCACCCAGTGGGCTTGCGTCGGGTCGTACCAGCCCAGCGGGACGGCGCCACCGACCGGGAAGCCGAGAAAGTTACGCACATAAAGGCGCACTGGTTTGTCGAAGTCGATGCGGGTGGCACCCGCCGTCTGCGCCTGGTCAATGCTCAGGTCTACGGCGTAAGTGTAGCCGCTCATGTCGGGCAGACGGGCCGGCATCGCCTTGCGACCGTTGTCGCCAACCGTGTATTCCGTGATCCGGACGTCTCCTCCACCCAGGCTGCGCGTGCTCCCATCCGGCATTTCCATGGTCGCCTGCGTGCCCGGCGCGAATACGGCAATCGCGCGGCGCCTGCCGGCGGCGTCGGTCTCGAGACTCCCCCCGACCAACTGGGTGACGCTGGTATCACCAAACGACACCGGGGTCACATGCGCGTCTGGCTTCACAAGCGCCACGGTCGGGGACTCCAGGTAGCTCTGCCATTTCGCATGGAGCTGGCGCCTTGCAGTCAGGTAGCCCTGGTGCGAGTAGCGCAGAACCAGCGCCCCGCCGCCGTTGACGGCGAGGTCGTAGCGCCCGTCCTTGCGCGTCAGGGTCTGACCCAGCTCCGGATGCCCCTGGACCGTGACCAGAACGCCGGGGAGGGGCGTGCCGTCCCGCGAAATGACCTTGCCGCGGATGACGGCCGCGCGGCGCGCTTCGATCGCGCCCGAGGCGACACCGGTCTGCACCGGCTCACTCCCCTGGTAGAGGAAGGCAGTGGTCTCCGCCATGCTCGCGCTGACCGTTGGATCGATCTTCGGGGCGACCTTCGCCGGATCCGGCGGGCCGACGTGCTCGGCGAGAGCTTCGCTGAGGTTGCCGGCGCGGTCGACCGCCTGGATCTCCAGACTCTGGCCGGCCTTGGCGGCGATGCTGGCCGAGAAGCTCCCGCCGGCGTTGGCGTCGGTGGTTACGTGATCGCCCGTATCCAGGTTGCTGACAACAACCTCGATCCCCGCGGGCACACTGCCCTTTTCGCCCGAGAGGGTCACTTGGCCGTTGCTCGGCGTGCCAACGGTGAGTGCTGACCCAGGCACGGGATCGGGCGGAACGGTATCCAGGTGGACCGTAAGCTCAGCCGTTCCACGATTGCCGGCGCGGTCGGCCGCGACCAGGTGCAGGGCGTTGCTGCCCTCGGTCAGGTCCAGTGGCTGACGGAAGGCGTGGCGCACGTCCAGGTTTAGTGGGCTGCCGTCAAGCGTGAGCGTGGCCGGCTCGGACACGCTGCCGGCGAGCGTCGGCTGCGGGTCGTTGGTCCAGGCGCCGTCCTCGGGCGAGCTCACCGTGATCTTCGGCGGGATCGTGTCCACTGTGAAGGACACGTGGGCCGGCTGGGACCGGTTGCCGGCAAAGTCCGCCACGGTCACGGCGAGATCCAGCGCCCCGTCGGGAATCTCTCGTGCCGGCATGCACTGCGCGCTGGTCCGGTCCCCGCTGCAGTCCACGGGAAGCGCGTTGCCCGCGCTCTGCGCCCGGATGGACGACGGATCTGCCCCGACACCATTGTCGTCGTAGCCAAGCCGGATCATCGGTCGGTGCGTCGCCAGGAAAGCCCCGTTCGCGGGCGAGGCCACTTCCAGCGTCGGCGGAAACGTGTCCGCATACACTGCAATGCCGCTTAGGCGGTCGAGCAGCCGCGGCGGCATGCTGGAGAGGGTCTTTTGGCCGAGCACCGAGCCTTCGCCTCCGATGTGGCGCACGATCGGCCCGGTGGCCATCCATAACGTGCCGTCGGCGGGGTCGACGGCCCAGCCGCGCCGCCAGCCTCGGCCGCGGACCGGGCGCATCCGACGTACCACCACGACCTGCCCGGCCGGATCGATGCGCCAGAGGGTCCGCCGCGAGAGCGCCCACAAACCGCCTTGTCCGTCTCGCGCGAGGTCATCCGCGTGAACGGACGGATACCGCTGCCGGACAGCACCAGTCATGTCGACCAGGCGCAAGCCGGGGGGGCCCGCCAGCCAGAGCGTCGCTCCTCCGGGTCCGGGCGCGACGGCGCGCACCGGGTGCGGGAACGTGGACAGATGCGCGGCCCTGTTGCCGGCCTGATCGTAGGCCGTCACGGAGAACGGACCCGCGAGCCACAGGCGACGCGTCTCCGGATCGGCAGCGGCGTCGAGCACCCCTTCGTCCAGCTGCTTGCGTGCCTCGATGGTATCGTCCGGAGCGACGAGCACCAGCGACCGGCCCCGCACGAGCCACAGACCGTGATCCGGCCGTAGCGCCAAGTGGAGAAACGGATGCGGCAATGGCAGGCGATCCCACGCGGCCTGGGCGGCGGAGACCACTCTCGTCTGGTGCAGTCGCCTGCCGTCGAAGTCGAAGGCGGCAAGGTTCCCGCCGGTATAGATCCAAAGACGGCCGCGCTCCCGGTCCAGCGCCAGCCGCGAGACAGGCGCCGCGTTGTCGATCTCCAGGTCGCTATCGCCCGCGTTTACGGGCAGCCGAAGCACCCGTCTGCCGCGCGCAAGCCAGAGTGCATGAGCGTAGTTCCGGTCCGGACCGTCATCCGCCGAAACGGCGATCGACGTCGCCGGAATAATCAGGGCGGTCAACGCGCAGACCACCCGTCGTGCGCAGCGCCAAGCATCCATGCCGGCCCCCGAACGTCCCTGTCTGCCTTCCCCAAGCGGGGCCTTATCACGCGAGCGCATTTCCTTTGCGCTAGTCATGATTTGCTTTTATGGAAAAAGCGTAGACAAAGCCCGAGGATTCGTCAAAGTACCCATGCTGGGTGCTGGGACAACGCGATGCGTCCCGTTTCGGCTCCCGACCCCGCCGCTGCTATACTGGCGCGCATTCACTAACCCGGTCCGAGGTAATGCCACGTCTCGGAGAGCGCGTGGCTGGGGAGGACAAGGCGCGGGAGCGAAGGCGTAGCTTTGCCCCGACGAGCGAGCGCAACGCCGTCATCGCCGCTCACGCGCCCTCCCGCAGAGCGCTCGCCTCGCCCCGTCGGGACGGCGTTGCCCGTCGGTCGTGTAGCGCCACTGCACTGCGCTCCTCGCGCCTTGCCAGACAGACCGGCAGGAGCGCTGAGATGCGGTATTACCTCTGACCGGGTCAGTACACCGCCCTGCCGGGCGACCCAGCCTGCATCCGGAGCAGACCTGTGAGCTACGAGACGCTGAAGTACGAGGTCGAAGACAACATCCTCACCCTGACCCTGCACCGCCCCGAGCGCATGAACGCCTTCACCGCGGCCATGATGCGGGAGCTGATCGACGCCTTCGACCATGCCGACGCCGACGACGACGTGCGCGCGGTGATCGTCACCGGCGAGGGCAAGGCCTTCTGCGCCGGCGCCGACCTGGAGAAGGGCGGCGATACCTTCGACCGCAGCAAGCGGGCCGAGGAGGCGCTGGGCAACAGGGATCGCGACGGCGGCGGCATGGTCTCGCTGCGGATCTACGAGTCGAAAAAGCCGGTGATCGCCGCGGTCAACGGCGCCGCCGTGGGCGTGGGCATCACCATGCAGCTTCCCATGGACATCCGCCTGGCCTCGAAGAAAGCCCGCTTCGGCTTCGTCTTCGCCCAGCGCGGGATCACCATGGAGGCCTGCTCGAGCTGGTTCCTCCCGCGTCTGGTGGGCATGCAGCAGGCGGCCGAGTGGGTCTATACCGGGCGCGTGTTCGATGCCGAGGAGGCGCTGCGCGGCGGCCTGGTGCGCAGCCTGCACGAGCCCGACGAGCTGATGCCGGCGGCGCGCAGGCTGGCGGGCGAGATCGCCGGGAAGACCTCCGCGATCTCGGTGGCGCTGAACCGCCAGATGATGTGGCGCATGCTGGGCGCGGACCATCCCATGGAGGCGCACAAGATCGACTCGCGCGCGATCGGTTTCATGGGCCAGTCGGCCGACGCCCGCGAGGGCGTGGAGTCCTTCCTGGAAAAGCGCCCGGCGAGGTTCACCATGAAGCCGAGCCGGGACCTGCCGGACTTCTATCCCTGGTGGGAGGAGCGCAAGTTCTCCTGAGCCGGAGGCGTTGCGGCGCATGAGCAGCGAGCCACAGGTCGTCCCGGAGGAGGAATTCGCCGGGCTCGAGTGGGACTACCCGAACCCGTTCGTGATCCGGGTGCGGGCGAGCACCGACGACATCGACGTGCTGGATCACGTCAACAACGGCGTCTACCTGCGCTGGATGGAGCAAGTGGCGTGGGCGCACTCGCAGTCCTGTGGCATCGACTGGAACGTCTATCACCGCCTCAACCGGGCCATGGTGGCACGACGGCACGAGATCGATTATCTTGCGGCTTGCTTCGAGGGCGACCGCATCCTGGCCAGCACCTGGATCGCCGAGCCCTCGCGCATCGGACTCAAGCGCTATTACCAGCTCATTCGTGAGCAGGACCGGCGCACCGTGCTGCGGGCGAAGACCCAGTGGGTGTGCATGGACCTCAAGCGCGGGAAGCCGGCGCGGATGCCGCCGGAGTTCGTGGAGGCGTACCGGCCGACCGCCTGAAGCGCCGCGAGGAGACGGCCGCTGCGGGTGGGGGAGCCGGAGGAGGCCCGGAGCATTGCTATGCCACGGCCTGCGTGCTCGCATATACTAACCCGGTCAGGGGGAATGCCACGTCTCAAAGAGCGCGTGTGTGGGGAGAACAAGGCGCGGGAGCGAAGGCGTAGCCACACTACGACGAGCGAGCGCAACGCGGTCATCGCCGCACACGCGCTCTCCCGCAGGGCGCTCGCCTCGCCCCGTCTGGACGGCGTTGCGCGTCGGTTGCGTAGCACCCGACCACACTCCGCTCCTCGCGCCCTGCCAGACAGACCGACCGGAGCGCTGAGATGCGGCATTACCTCTGACCGGGTTAGTAATAGCGCCCTGACCGTGTCAGGGTCACCGGGGGGGCCGTCATCCGCCGTTCCCCCGGTCCGGACTCGTTGCATGAGGCCAGCGTCAGCGGGGAGAAATCGCGACCGGGGGGCACACCCCGCCCGCAGGCCGGTCATTTTGCGCAAGCAACGGATTGCCGGGAGCTGCCGGCATGCAAGGTGTCCGCGCAGCGGCCCCCTTCATACCGACCCAAGAGGCTAGGCATGAAAAAACTAAGCATACTGGCGGTTGTCCTCTGCACGGCCTTCATCGGCGTCGCGCAGGCCCATCCCAAGGGCAATCCCGCGCGCGGCCGCAAGCTGGCGGCAACCTGCATGGGCTGCCACGGCATCAAGGGCTACACGGTCGTCTACCCCACCTACCACGTGCCCAAGGTCGGCGGACAGCACGCCCAGTACATCGTCAACGCGCTGAAGGAGTACAAGGACGGCAAGCGCAGCTTCCCGACGATGCACGCGCAGGCATCCGAGCTCACGACGCAGCAGATGTGGGACATCGCCGCCTTCTTCCAGGCCGCCGGCAAGCATCCGCCCGCGGGCGCCCAGAACAGCCAGGGGGGCCAATAAATGAAGCGCCTGATCCTGACCATCACTCTCTTGGCCTGCGCTGCCTTCGCCGGCCAGGCCCTGGCGGCCGGCAACGCGGCCGCCGGCGAGAAGATCGTGGCCAACAAGTGCGCCGCCTGCCACGGCAAGGACGGCAACAGCTCCAGCCCGCAGTTCCCGCGCCTGGCCGGGCAGTACGCGGACTACATCGAACACGCGCTGCACGCGTACCAGTCCGGGGCACGCAAGAACGCCATCATGAACGGCATGGCCGCGGGCCTGAGCGACCAGCAGATCAAGGACGTGGCCGCCTGGTTCTCCCGCCAGACCGGCTTGTCGACGGTCGAGTACAAGACCTGGGACGCGCACCACGGGGGGCGCTGATCCGGTCGCGGCACGGCGGCACGAAAAGCCCGGCCCCGCGCCGGGTTTTTCTCATCCGGCGTGGGCGCGGGGCCTGCTAGGATACTCCCGGATGGGAGACCGGCCCCAGCCGGCAAGACGAACGTCCGGGAACCCGAGGAGACCCATGTACAACACCATCGCCGACATCTTCGAGCAGAGCGTGGCCAAGTGGCCGCGACGCGAAGCCCTGTGTTATCCGCGCAAGAACGTCCGCTGGACCTACCGCGAATGGGACGCGGAGGTGAACCGACTGGCCAATGCCCTGCTGGCCGCCGGTGTGCGCAAAGGCGACCGCGTCTCGACCTTCCTGTTCAACAGCGAGGAGCTGGGCACCTGCTTCTTCGCCTGCGCCAAGATCGGCGCGGTATTCAATCCGATCAACTTCCGCCTGGCGGCGAAGGAGCTGGCCTTCATCGTCGGCGATGCCGGGCCGTCGGTGCTGCTGTTCGAGAACGACCTCGCCGACGCCGTGGAGGCGATCCACGAGCAGTTTCCGGAGACCGCCTTCTGGTGCGTGGACGACGCCGGACCCGGCTGGTCCGCGGACTACCACGCCCGCGTGGACGCCGCCGCCGACACCCGCCCGGCGGTGGAGGTCGACGAGAGCGACCTCTACGGGATCATGTACACCAGCGGCACCACCGGCCATCCCAAGGGGGTGATGCACCGCCACCGCGACATGGTCGATCACAGCGTGATCGTGATCGGCGAGCAGAACATCCATCCCGGGGAACGCGGCCTGACCGCCGCACCGCTGTATCACTGCGCGGAGCTGCACGCCGCCTTCCTGGTGCGGGTGCACGTGGGCGGGACCAGCGTGATCATGCACCACTTCGAGCCGCCCGAGGCGCTGCGCCTGATCGGGGCGGAGCGCATCAACCTCATGTTCTGCGCGCCGACCATGTGGAACATGCTGCTGCAGGAGGACCTGGCGCGCTACGACCTCTCGAGTCTCCGCCTGGGCTTGTATGGCGCCGCGCCGATGGCGCCGGCGCTGGTGCGTGCCTGCCAGGAGAAGCTCGGTATCGGCCTGGTGCAGGCCTACGGCATGACCGAGCTGGGCCCGGCGGCGGTGTTCCTGCATGAGGACGAGCAGCTCACCAAGCCGGGCTCGGCGGGCATGGCGGGGCTCAACCACGAGGTGCGCGTGGTGCGCGCCGGCGCCGAGCGGGCCGAGCCGGAGGACACGCTGCCACCGGGGGAGGTGGGCGAGATCATCCTGCGCGGGCCCTGCCTGATGATCGGCTATTACAAGCGCGAGGAAGCCACCGCGAAGGCCATCCACAGGGGCTGGTACTACAGCGGCGACCTCGGCTATCTGGACCAGGACAACTACCTGTACGTAGCCGACCGCAAGGACGACATGATCATCAGCGGTGGCGAGAACATCTACCCGCGCGAGATCGAGGACGTGCTGTTCGAGCACCCCGGGGTGCTTGACGTCGCCGTCCTCGGCCGGCAGGACGAGCACTGGGGCGAGAAGGTGATCGCCTTCGTAGTCCCACGGGAAGAGAACCTCACCGCCGAAGAGCTGGACCGGTTCTGCCTCGAGGGCGATCGCCTGGCGGCGTTCAAACGCCCGCGGGAGTACCATTTCCTGGAGGAGATGCCGCGCAATGCCAGCGGCAAGACGCAGAAGTTCCGGCTGCGCGAGCAGCTCACGGCCGGGAAGGACTGATCCCCCCCGCCGCCACGGAGGAACAGGCGCCATGTCGGACGCGCTCGAAGACCATTACGGACGGGACAAGCTGCTCGACAGCATCCTGCGCACGCTGCACGAGGCGGGCCGGGACGTCGACGCGCTCACGCGCGACGACCTCGCCGGCTTCGAGGAATTCCATCTGCAGGGCCGTGAGGGCACGCGCGAGCTGGCGCGCCTGGCGGAGATCGGACCGGACGACCAGGTGCTCGACGTCGCCTGCGGCCTCGGCGGTGCGGCGCGCACGCTGGCCGCGGAAATCGGCTGCCGGGTCACCGGGATCGATCTCACCGAGAGCTGCATCGAGGCGGCGGTGGAGCTCACCCGGCGCGTGGGTCTCGCCGAGCGGGTGTCCTTCCGCCACGGCGACGCGCTGGAACTGCCCTTCGACGACGGCGCCTTCGACGTCGTGTGGCTTCAGCATATGCAGTTCAACGTCGAGGAAAAGGCTCGCCTGCTGGCCGGAATCGCCCGCGTGCTGTGCCCGGGCGGACGCGTGGCGCTGCACGAGATCTTCGCCGGCCCAGGGGGGCCGCTGCACTTCCCCGTGCCCTTCGACCCGGACGGCAGCCTCAGCCATATGATCGCCCCGGAGGCGTTCCTGGAGCTGGCCGGACGGGCGGGCTTGCAGTGCCGTCACTGGCGCGACATCACCGCCCGCGCGGGCAGCTGGGTCGAGCGCAGCCTGGCCTCGCTGGAGACCCGGCCGGTGGAAGCGCCGTCCCCGCTGGGGCCGAACGTGGTCATGGGGCCCCGGTTCTTCGACGTGCTGCGTGTTCTGCTGCGCAACCTGCGGGAGGACCGCGCCCGGGTCCTGCTGGGCGTGCTGGAAAAGAGCACCGGCCAGTGACCTCGCGCGGCCCCGGGGAACAGCATTGCTCCGCCCATCCCGGTACCGCTGCAGGTACAGGGACCACAGCGGCGGGCATCCGAGTGTGGCATTCGCGGGGGTCCGCTTAGTAAACTAGGCCCCGCGGGCGGCCGGAGCGGGGCGGAACCCGCCCGGCGGAAACCGCGAGGATGCCGCCGGCGGCTGCAGCGGCTGACCGAACCCCAAGGAGAAACACTGATGGTGATCTTCATCATCGTGGCGGTGGTCGTGGCCATCGTGCTGGCCTACTTCATCATCGACCGCAGCCCGTTCACGCGCCAGCTTCGCAATCGCGTGATTCAGATGGACCAGCGCTCGCGCGATTCGCTGAAGCCGACGAACCCGTGGGAATCCGATTATCAGGGCTGGGAAACCCACCGACCGAACTGAGTTGCCGATCCCCCTCCCGGGCGAGCGCGGTGCACACCGCTTCGCGGCTGGTCTCCGCCAGCGCGCGACGGTCGAGACCCGCCAGCGCCAGCGGCGCGCACAGGTTCAGCCGTGCGTGAATGCGTGGCATGCGAAGCAGCCGCAACAGGTTGGCCACGAAAGCCTCTTCTCCCACAAAGGCCACCGACGGGCCATCGGCGTAGCGCAGCGCCGCCGGCTGCACCGGTACACCCGCGCGCAGCGCCGCCTGGTAGAAGCGCGCGTGGAAGCGCCCGACAGTCTCGCCCGTGCCGGTGGTGCCCTCCGGGAACAGGACCACGCTTTCCCCCCGGCGCAGTTGGAAGGTCATGGTGTCGGCCACGACGCGGTTGGCCTCGCCAACCCCGCGCGCGACGAACAGCGTGCCGGCGCGGCGGGCCAGCCATCCGATCAAAGGCCAGCCGCCCACCTCGCTCTTGGCCACGAAGCAGCCCGGACGCACGGCCCCGATCACGGCCACGTCCAGCCACGAGACATGGTTGGCGACCAGCAGCAGCGGACCGCGGACGGCGGCCCCTGCAACCTCCAGGCGTACGCCCAGCACCGCGAGAAGCTGACGCAGCCAGCGTTGAACCAGGTGCTGACGCACGGGGACAGCGACCCGCAACGGCAGACGTCTTACCAGCGGCAACACCAGCAGCGCCTGCAACATCCCCCAGAGAAGGTGCAGCCCGAGGCGCGCCAGGCGCAGAACGGTCCGGCCGTTCACTGGCGCAGGAACCGGCGGGCGTAGCGCGGCGCCACGTCTTCCCGTGCCAGGTAGATCGGCAGGTCCGCCACCATGAATTCCCGGTCCAGGCAGGCATCGCCGGCGATGCGGGCGCCGAGCCGCAGGTAGGCCGCGATCAGTGGCGGCAGCGGGCAGGGCTTGCAGGCCACGCCGTCGTACGTAGGCAGGGGGTCCAGCGGGCGCACGCGGCAGGCTGGCTCGACCAGGGCCCGCGCGTGGATGTTCCGGATCAGCGCCCTGACCGGGCCGAGCCCCGGACCCATGGAGATACTGCCGCAGCCGATCAGGCCGTGGTAGCGGCGCTCCAGCAGGAAGCCGGCGATCCCTGCCCACAGCAGCCCGATCGCCGGCCCCTTGCGGTAACCGGCCGCGACGCAGGTGCGCCCCACCTCCATCACGCGGCCGGCCCGCGCGAGCAGCGGCGCCAGGTCGAACTCGTCCTGGCTGTAGAAGCCGCCCGCCGCCGGAGCCGTCTCCGAGGTGAGGATGCGGGTGCAGGCGACGGCCCGGTCGGCGTCCCACACGATCAGGTGCTGGCAGAACGGGTCGAAGCGGTCCCGGTCCAGGCCGTCTTCCGCGCCGTGCATGTGGGCGCCAAAGGCCTCGCGGAACACCTCGTACCGCAGCCGCTGGGCCGCGGCCAGCTCGGCGGCGTCACAGGCGAAGGCGACGTGCAGCGGGCGCCGCACTGGCGCCGCGGCACCGGTCTCGAAACGGGCGGTCAGGGTCATGGTCTTGCCCTCCTGCGGTTGCACTCGGCGCGAGTCTGCGCAGGAATCTTGACCGCCTCGTGACGGGGCCATGACCTCCCGATGCCCTCCCCGTGACAGGCGTGTTACGCCCCGGCGCCCGGACAAGGCGAGTCTCCCGGGCAGCGTGGGCGGCATCGCCGGTGCTACACTAATGCGCCACCAGCTTTTGCCTGCACGGACGGGAACGAGAGTATGAGTGATCCTGTGGTTGCCGCGGTCACCGAAGTGCTGGAGCACGGTATTCCGCTAACCGGTTTCATGGGGGTGCGCGTGGCCGCGTGGGACGGCCAGGAGCTGCGCCTGGAAGCACCGTACGACCGTAACCGAAACCACAAGGGCAGCGTGTTCGGCGGCAGCATCGCGGCCCTGGCGACGGTGACGGGCTGGACTGCCGCCGAGATGTTGTTGCGCAGCAACGGCCTGGACGCGGGCCTGGTCATCTACCGCTCGGAGCTGCGCTACCGCCTGCCCGTCACCGACGCGGTCGTGGTCAGCCGGTGCCGCCTCCCCCCGCCCGCCGATGTCACCCGCTTCCTGCGGGACTTCGGGCGGCTCGGGCGCGCCAGCCTGGAGCTGAAAGTGGAAGTGTTGCAGAACGGACGGGCCGCGGTCCGCTACAGCGGCGAGTACGTCGCGCGACGCGAGGGAAACAGATGACGAGTGACCCGCCCGGCCCCGGGCCGTGGCAGGCCGGCATGGTCCGCCGCGTGCCGCGGCGCTGGCTGAACCTGGCCGGCTTCCTGGTGTGCCTCGGACTGCTCGCCTATGGCTACTATCTGCAGACCGTGCGCGGCCTGCAGCCCTGCCCGCTGTGCATCATGCAGCGCGTGGCGTTCATGGGCCTGGGCCTGGTCTTCCTGATGGCCGCGGTACACAACCCGCGCCGCTGGGGCCGGTACCTGTATGCCGTGCTGCTGCTGCTGATCGCCGGGGCCGGCGCCGGCGTCGCCATCCGCCACGTCTATCTCCAGCACCTGCCGCCGGAGATGGCGCCCTCCTGCGGGCCGGGCCTCAGCTACATCCTGCAGAACTTCTCGCCCGGGCGCGCCATTCCGCTGATCCTGCGCGGTTCGGGGGAATGCGCCGCGATCCACTGGCGCTTCCTGGGCCTGACCATCCCCGGCTGGTCGCTGGTGATGTTCGTACTGCTGGGCATTGCCGGTGTGGTCCGCAATGCCTTGCCGGGGCCGGCCCGGTGAGCGGCGGCCGGAACGCCGGCTTTGGCGACCACTTTTCCGCCCAGGCACCCGACTACGCGCGCTACCGCCCCGGCTATCCCGAGAGCCTGTTCCGCTTCCTCGCCGAGGTCGCGCCCGGCCGCGACACGGCCTGGGACTGCGGCACCGGCAGCGGCCAGGCGGCGCTGCCGCTGGCGGCGTACTTCGACCAGGTGATCGCCACCGACGCCAGCGAGCGCCAGCTGGCGCAGGCCCCGGCGCATCCGCGCGTGCGCTACCGCGCGGCACCGGCCGAGGGCAGCGGCCTTGCCGGCCACAGCGTGGATCTGGTCACGGTGGCCCAGGCGCTGCACTGGTTCGACCGCGACCGCTTCTACGCCGAGGCCCGCCGGGTGCTGCGCGCCGGTGGCGTGGTCGCCGCCTGGAGCTACCTTCTGGCGCAGGTCGATGCCCCGATCGACCGCGAGCTGGCAGCCTTTCATGCCGACCTGCTGGGCCCGTTCTGGCCACCGGAACGCGTGCACGTCGACCGCGGCTACGCCGACCTGGAGTTCCCCTTCGAACCGCTGGCAGCGCCCGCGCTCGAGATGGCCGAGCGATGGGACCTGGAGCGCTATCTCGGGTATCTGGGGACCTGGTCGGCGGTGCGCCGCTACCGCGAGGCGCGCGGCGAAGACCCGGTAGCGCAGCACCTGGCGCCGCGCGTGGGCACGCTGTGGGGCGAGCCGAAACGGCACCGCACCGTGCGCTGGCCATTGCGCCTGCTCGTGGGGCGCGCTTGACGCGACATCGCGTGACGCCATCGGCCGACGTGGTCTACGATACGCTTATGGGTCCGACCCGACAGGAGACGCGGGTCGCATTGCGATGCCGCCCGCGCTGGCCGCGGACCGGATAACGTCCTGAAGGTCGATATAGTAAAGCGTCGGCCGATGGCGTCGACGGTGTCACACAGGCGGCGGCCGGGTGCCGCATCCCGAAACTGGCCTGAGATGCAGAACCGAACAATCGTCCTCGCCCTCGCCGCGCTGGCGGTCCTCGCGGCGGCGCTGGTTTTTATCGTTCCCGAGGTGCGCCAGACCGCCTCCGCGGTGGCGGGCCAGACCGGGGACTTCCTGGGTGCGCAGTACACGCTCCGAGGATGGGAGCTGGCGCTGGTCCTGCTCGCGTTCCTGCCCACCATCGGCAGCGGCCTGCGACGCCTGGTCGACATGTGGGCCGGGGGCCGGCAGCGCTATCGCCAGGACGACTTCCTCGGCCTGCGCTGGCGCTGGCGCTACCGCCATGGCACCCCGACCGGGATCTGGTGCTATTGCCCCCGGGACGATACCCAGCTGATTTACAGCTACTCGCAGACGGACAACGAGGTCACGTTCCACTGCGAAACCTGCGGCAAGCGCTACGGCAGCTTCGCCGGGGATTACAGCTACGTCCGCGGCCTGATCCGGCGCCAGATAGACCGCAAGCTTCGTACGGGCGAGTGGCGCCAGGAGAACGCGGCCGGCTGAGCCGGTCGCGATACGAGCCCGTGCGACGGGTCGCTCCTCGTGAGCTCCTCCCCGACTGCTCCAAACAATACGGTGGCTCCCCGGACCCGCTGCGCTGCGGCAGGGCCGCCAGGTGCATTTCCATGCGCTCGGCAGTGAGGAGCCCCACCCCGTTCCGCTTCGCCCTGGCACAGGCGTAGGCGAGCCTCCCGGCGCGGCGCACGTGCCCCCGGACATGATATGATCCGGACCTTTTCCGGGCCATCACCACCACCGCGATGAGCATCCTCACGGTCATCCGACACGGACAGGCGTCCTTCGGCGCCGACGACTACGACCACCTGTCCGAACTCGGCGAGCGGCAGTCCCGTGCGCTGGCGCGCCACTGGCTCGCCACCGGGTTCAGCTGCCAGCGCGTGTTCGTCGGACCGCTGCGCCGCCACCGCCAGACCTGGGAGGCGGTGGTCGACGAGCTCGGCGCTGGCGCAGGCCGCCTGCCCGAGCCCCAGTACCTGCCGGAGCTCGACGAGCACAAGGGCGAGTTCGTGTTCCGCGATGCCCTGCCGCAGCTAATCGCGGACAACCCGGAGCTGGCGCGGACGATCGCCGAGGGCGCGGCGCCCCGGGAATACCAGCGGCGCTATATGAAGCTGTTCACGCGCTTCGCGCAGGGCTGGGCCGAGGGCCGGCACGTGGACCCCGAGCACGAGAGCTGGCAGGCTTTCCGCGATCGCATCGGGCGCGTGATCCGGCGTATGCTCGGCGATGCGCGGCCCGACGATCAGGTCGTCGTGTTCGCCTCCGGCGGCACCGTGGCGGCGGTCACCGGCGAGGCCCTCGGGCTCGGCGACGTCAAGACCATGGAGCTCAACTACATGGTCAAGAACGCCTCGTTCAGCGAGTACCTGTATTCTCCGCGACGGTTCGCGCTGAGCACCTTCAACGCTGTGCCCCACCTGGCGGGCGACCGGGCGCTGATCAGCTACGTCTGACGGGGGCATGTCCGATACCGGGGGCTCCATGTGGGAGGACGACGAACCAGATCCGCTCGAGGCGATCAGCGCGGTCACCCTGGCGGTAACCGACATGGCGCGCAGCGTGCGCTTCTACCGCAGGCTGGGTTTCCGCATCCGCTATGGCGGCGAGGGCGCGTCCTTCACCAGCTTCCACGTCGGTCCGGGATTCCTCAACCTCCAGTTGGTGCCCGACGCCGACATCCGCCCCTGGGGCCGGCCGATCTTCCACGTCGATGACGTCGACGCCATGCACCGGCGCGCGGTCACCGCTGGTTTCATGCCCCACGCCGAGCCGCGCAATGCGCCGTGGGGGGAGCGTTTCTTCCACCTGACCGACCCCGACGGGCATGAGCTCAGTTTTGCCCGGCCGCTGTGAATTCCGGCACCAGCCCTGAGGTACCTCGGGCGAAGTGGTTACAGGCTCCCCGCATCTTCGGCCAAGCGACCGAAAACTCAATACTTACTGCCCCAATCACGGCTTTATCCGCGCCGTCCCCGTCGAGACCTGGAACTTCTGCTTCGCCATCCACCTCTTCATGCGGTCGAAGCCTTCCTCGATCTGGTCCATGGAAGTCGAGTAACTGATGCGGAAAGCGTTCTGACAGCTCTCGCCGAAGGCGTCCCCGGGAACCACGCAGACCCCGGCCTCCTCCAGCAGGCGGTGTGCGATCAACGTGCCGTCGGTCTTGGGCGGTAGCGACGGGAACACGTAGAACGCCCCCTGCGGCTGGTAGCCCTGGATGTGCGGGGTCTCGCCCACCAGCTGCACCACCCGGTCGCGCCGGCGCCGGTACTCCGCGACCATCTCGTCGATGCAGCTGCGGTCACCGCGCAACGCGGCCACCCCGGCCCACTGTGCCGGGGTGTTGGCGACCGTGGTGGTGAACATGTGCAGGCGACGCAGCATCTTGATGGCGCCCTGGCTGGAGATGATCCAGCCGAGGCGCAGGCCCGGCATGCTGAAGGTCTTGGAGAAGCTGCTCACGCACATGACATGATCGAGGTCGGCGGTGCAGCGGATCACGCTCGGATACTCCATGTCCTCCAGCACCAGGTGATCGTAGACCTCGTCGCTGAAGACCTTGATGCCGCGGTAGGCCGCCTCCTCCAGGATGGCCTCGACGGTCTCGCGCGGATACACCGTTCCGGTCGGGTTGCTGGGCGAGTTGAGCACGATCCCGTAGGTGCGCATGCCGATGTTGTCGATTACTTCCTGCGGGTCGAGCTGGTGGCCGTTCTCCGGGCGCGTCGGGATCATGCGCACCTCACCGCCATTCATACGGATCAGCGGCGCGTACAGGTGGAAGGTCGGGTCGGTGACCAGGAACTGGCGCCCGGGGGCCGCCGTCGCGGTCAGCGCCAGGTACATGGCCTCCGTCGCGCCGGTAGTGACCAGGAAGTTCTCCTCCACCAGAGGCCGCCCGTAGCGCTCCGTGTAGTAGTCCTTGAGCGCCGTGAGCAGCTCGGGCAGCCCGGCGTCCATCGTGTAACGGGTATGGCCCGCCTGCAGCGCCTCGATGTGCGCGTCGATGATGTGCTGCGGCGTGGGGAAGTCCGGCTGCCCGATCGAGAGATGAACCACGTCTTCCATGGTCGCCGCCAGATTCACCATGCGGCGGATCCCGGCCACGGGAATCGCCTGAAGTGACGGTGTCCAGACTTGGCTGGCCGCGTCCACCTGATCGAGATCGAGCTGTGTCGCCATGGGTGCGTCTCCGTGGGTCGCGGGCGAAGCCGGCGAGCCGCGCCCGGTATTGCCTGGCGTTGGGTCCAGAAGGCCACTTTTTGGCCACGCGGTCAACCGTCGCCCGCTTGACGGGTGTTCGCGGGCGCCGGTACCGTCAACGCAGGACCGACCGGGACGTCGCCGGAGCGTCGGTGGCCCGCTCCGGGGCGCCGCCGCCCGCGGTGATCCCGACCCTTCCGGAGGTAGCGATGCCCGAGAGCGAATCGGCCAGGCCCGTGGTGGCGGTGCTCACCGCCCCGGACGAAGGGCGTCCGCCCGGGCTCGAGCCGCTCGAGGCCAAGACGGAGATCGTCCACGCAACCGACGCGGACAGCCTCCGCGACGCGCTGGAGCGGGCGGACGTGCTGATGGTGACCGACTTCCGTAGCACCATACTGCAGGAAGCCTGGCCCCACGCCCGCCACCTGCAGTGGGTGCACGCCACCAGCGCTGGCGTCGACGCGCTCATGTTTCCGGAGCTGGTCGAGAGCGACGTCCCGGTCACCAACGCCCGCGGCATCTTCGACCGTGCGATTGCGGAATTCGTTCTCGGCCTGATCCTCGCCTTCGCCAAGGACCTGCCGGCCAGCCTCAAGCTGCAGCGGGAACATCGCTGGCAGCACCGGGATACCGAGCGGGTCACCGACAAGACCGTTCTGGTGGTCGGCGCCGGGGCGATCGGGCGCAGCGTCGCCCGCATGGTCCGGGCCGCCGGGATGCAAACGCTGGCTCTGGCGCGGCGCGCCCGCGCCCACGATCCGGACTTCGAGCGCGTCTACGCCGCGGAGTCGCTGCACACGGCCCTGCCCCGCGCGGACTTCGTCGTAATCGCTGCGCCGCTGACCGAGGCCACCCGCGGCTTGTTCGGCCAGGCCGCGTTCCACCGTATGAAACGCAGCGCGCGCCTGATCAACGTCGGGCGCGGTCCCGTGGTCGAGACCGGCGCCCTGGTCCAGGCGCTGCGCGACGGTGAGCTCGCGGGCGCCGCGCTGGACGTCTTCGAGCAGGAGCCGCTGCCGGATGACCATCCCCTGTGGGGCCTCGACAACGTGATCCTGACCGCGCACATGGCCGGTGACTTCATCGGCTGGCGGGAGGCGCTGTCCACCCAGTTCCTCGAAAACTTCCGGCGCTGGGAGGAGGGCCGTTCGCTCGAGAACGTGGTGGACAAGACGCGCGGCTACGTCGTGGACCAACCGGAACGACGCCACGCCTGAACAGTCTCAGGCAACAGGCAAGGTAGCGCTGTCCCGGGAGCCGTCCCGGCCGGCAGCCGAGGCATCGGACAGCACTGCGTCGCGCGTGCGCGCGGCGTGCGGACAGACACGGAGACCAGGCATGATCGAGTCACCCCTGCTCACGCACCTGAAGGGCTACATCGACGGCAGATGGGTCGACGCCGACAACGGCAAAACCCTCGCGGTCACCAACCCGGCAACCGGCGAGACCCTCGCCGAAGTGCCTTCCATGAGTCGCGACGAGACCAACCGCGCGGTCGCGGCGGCGAAAGCCGCGCTGGAGGACGCCGCCACGCTGGAAGAGCGGCGCGCGTGGTTGGAGCGTATCGACGAAACGCTGGTGGAGAACAAGCGCGAGATCGGGCGCATCCTGACCATGGAGCACGGCAAGCCCTGGAATGAAGCCCAGGGCGAGGTCGAGTACGCGGCCGGCTTCTTCCGCTTTTGCGCCCGGCACATCGACGCGCTGCGCTCACGCACGCTGGAAGAGCGGCCGCGCAACTGCGCCTGGACGGTCTACAACCGGCCCGCCGGCGCCGTGGCGCTGATCACGCCGTGGAACTTCCCTATCGGCATGATCGCGAAGAAGCTGGCACCGGCGATCGCCGCCGACTGCACCAGCGTGATCAAGCCCTCCTCCAAGACGCCCCTGACCATGCTGGCGCTGTTCCAGCTACTGGAGGAGAACGTGGGAATGCCGCGGGGCAAGGTGAATCTGGTCACGGGCCCGGCCGGTCCAATCGGTGACGCGCTGTGCGAGCACCCCGACATCAGCGTGGTCAGCTTCACCGGCTCCACCGAGGTCGGCCGTGAGCTGATCGGCAAGACCGCAGACCAGGTCAAGAAGCTCACCCTGGAGCTGGGCGGCAACGCGCCGTTCCTGGTGTTCGACGACGCCGACCTCGACCGCGCCGCCGACAACCTGATCGCGAACAAGTTTCGTGGCGGCGGCCAGACCTGTGTCTGCGCCAACCGCATCCTGGTGCAGAAAGGCGTCGCCGGCGCGTTCGCCGGGAGAGTCGCCGAGCGCGTGGCGCGGATGAAGCTCGGCAACGGCCTCGAGGATGGCGTCGACCTGGGTCCCCTGATCGACCGCAACGGTTACGAGAAGGTCCGTCGCCACGTGCAGGATGCCCTGGACAAGGGCGCGCAGCGGGTCGCTGGCGAGGACCCGGGCGAGCTGGACAGGGACTGGGGCGCCTTCTTCCCGCCTACGGTGTTGCGTGGCATCACCGGCAAGATGGCCTGCAGCCGCGAGGAGACCTTCGGCCCGCTGGTGCCGATGCTGGAGTTCGAGGACGAACCCGAGGCCGTGCGCCTGGCCAACGACACCGAGTTCGGCCTGGCGGCCTACCTCTTTACCGCCGACGAGGAGCGGGCCGACTGGATCATCCCGCGGCTGCACTTCGGCCACGTGGGTTACAACACCGGGACCGGCCCCACTCCGGAGGCCCCCTTCGGCGGGATGAAGCAGTCCGGTTACGGCCGCGAAGGCGGACTCGAGGGGCTGTTCGAGTTCGTGGAGGTGCAGACCGTCCCCCGGGGCGCATGAGCGCCCCGGGGGCGGTTTCAGGTTTACCTAAAACCGCCTATTCTTGTTCTTGCTCTTCCGCCACCAGCCGTGCCAGGAAATCGAGGTCCGGGATGATCGCCTCGGTCGTGCCGATCCGTACCCGGCACAGCACCGGGGAGTCGACGCCCGGCTCTTCGCGGCCCTGTTGCAGCAGGCCGCGCTCCACCTTGACCAGGTGAGGATGGCCCTGGACGACCAGGGCCAGGTAGTCCTCGTCCAGTGACTCGTCGATATTGTAGAGGATCGCGACGCGGGCCCGCGGGTTCGGCGGCGGCAGCGCGTCACCGTCGGCCGCTTCGAAGCTGATCACGGGCAACCGCCGATCCCCCCATGCCACCATGCCCGCCTGCCAGGCGGGGCCGTCCTTGACCGGATCGATCGCCGTGTGACCGATCACCTCCACGATCGCCGCATTGGGCAGCAGCAGCCGGCGGTTGCCGTTCAGGGGCAACAGCAGGCTGTAGACGTCGTTGGCCGCGCCGCCGTTGCGCTCAGCCATCCCGGGCGCTCTCCGTCACTTGGCGGCCTCTGCCGTATCTTTTCGGCGGTGGCGTTCCAGCACCGTATTGATGGTCTCCAGCAGGTCCGCCTCCTGATAGGGCTTGCCGAGGTATTCGTCCACCCCGATCTCCAGGGCCCGGCTACGGTGCTTCTGGCCTACGCGCGAGGTAATCATGATGATCGGGATGTCACGCCATTCCTCGTGTCCCTGCATGTGGTTGGCCAGTTCGTAGCCGTCCATGCGCGGCATCTCGATATCCAGCAGCATGATGTCAGGATGGTTCTCCTGCAGCAGGGCCACCGCGTCGACCCCGTCCTTGGCGGTCAAGACCTTCATCTGGCGGCTTTCCAGCAGCCGCGTGGTGACCCGCCGCACGGTGATGGAATCGTCCACGACCATCACGGTCACGCCGCGTTCCGCCTCGGCGTCCGTCTTTTCGTAGGCCGCGCCGGTCTCTCGCGCGCGCTGCATGATGGCACCGGAGCGCACCAGCGCGACCAGGTCCAGGATGAGCACAACGCTGCCGTCACCCAGGATCGTGGCGCCGGAGATGCCCCGGATACCGCCGAGCTGGGGACCGACCGACTTTACCACCATTTCACGGCTACCGATCAGGCTGTCCACGGTCAGGGCGACGCGCTCCTCGCCCGCCCGCACCAGGATCATCGGCACCGTCTGGGCGTCGTCCGCCGGCAGCCGGCTGCCGGCGCCCATGAGCTCCGACAGCGGGCGGACGGTGAATGTTGTGCCCCCGTAGCGGTAGTGGGTCTGGTGTCCGGTGAGGTACTCATGCGCCTCCTGGGGCGCCAGTCGCGCCACGCCCTCGATGGCGTTCAGCGGAACCGCGTAGGTCTCCTCGCCGAGGCGCACCAGCAACCCCTGGCTGATGGCCAGCGTGAACGGGAGCCGGATGGTGAAGCGTGTACCGGTGCCCGGGCCCGAGTCGATGGCGAGGGAGCCGGACAACTGCTTGATCTCGGCGTCGACCACGTCCATGCCGACACCGCGGCCCGAAATCTGGGTGACCTTGTCCGCGGTGGTGAAGCCGGGCTCCAGGATGAACTGGATGATGTCCTGGTCGCTGAGCTCGACCCCCTCGCGCGTCAGGCCTTTCTCGATTGCCTTGCGTCGGATCGCCCCCAGGTCCAGGCCGGCGCCGTCATCACGCACGACGATCACCACCTGGGCGCCCTCGCGGTGCAACGCCACCGACAGCGTGCCCGCCTCAGGCTTGCCGCGCCGGCGCCGTTCCTCGGGCACTTCCAGCCCGTGCGCGATCGCGTTGCGCAGCATGTGCTCCAGCGCCGGCATGACCCGGTCCAGCACCGTGCGGTCCAGCTCTGCCTCGCCCACGACCTCAAGATGCGCGCGCTTTCCCAGCTCCGCCGAGACCTGCCGGACCATGCGTCGCAGCCGTGCCGCCTGGGTGGTGAAGGACACCATCCGGGTGCGCATCAGGGTGTCCTGGAGCTCCGTGGCCACGCGCGACTGCTGTAGCAGCAGGCTCTCGGACTCGCGGCGAAGGTTTTCCAGCAGCTCCTCGACGCTGGTCAGGTCCGACACGCTCTCGACCAGCGCGCGGGAGAGCTGCTGCACCCGCGTGTAGCGGTCCAGCTCGAGCGGGTCGAACTCCTGCCGCAGCCGATCCTCTTCCTCAGGGCCGTAGTGGTGCAGGATCTGCGCTTCGGTCTCGATCTCGAGCTCCCGAAGCTGGTTGCGCAGGCGTTCCACCGTCTGATCCAGCTCGGTGAGGTTGAAGCCCAGCGAGCTGATCTGCTGTTCCAGACGGCCGCGGTAGATGCTGACCTCACCGGCGTTGTTGAGCAACGTATCCATTATTTCGGCCGGCACCCGGATCAGGTCCGAACCGGCGGACCGGGCAGCGGGAGCCCCATGCTCCTCCGCCGGCGCGGCAGCACGCACCGGCGCGGATTCATTCTCTTGGCTCTCGACGGCCGGCGGCTCGTCGCGGCCCTGCACGGCGGTTTCCGCGGGCTCCTCTCGCGACCGGGCCGGCCCCTGGCGCGCCGCGGCGGAGGCACCGTCCTCCCCGGCGACTCCGGTTTCATCCCGGGCCGCTTCCGACGTCTCCCCGGATGCCGCCTCGCCACTCTCCCGCTCGTCCTGCGGTTCCACCGGCGCCTCCGGCTCTCCGGAGGCCGCCTGTTTGGCCGCTGCCTCGTCCGGGCCCGTCTCCTCCGGGGCCGGCGGGCCAGCCGGCGCGCTGCGGGCCGGCTGCAGCTCATCGAGCAGCGCCTGCGCCGGTTCTACCGGCTGCCCGGAACGGGTGCGGTCGAGCATGGTATGCAGCTGATCCACGGTGCGTACCAGCAGGTCAATGTAGTCGTCGCTGCGGCTGATGCGACCGCGCGCGAGCAGCGATACCGCCGCCTCCAGCTCGTGGGTCAGGTTGCTCATGTTGCGGGCGCCCGCCATGCGGGCGCTGCCCTTGAGCGTATGCAGCTCCCGGAGCAAGGCGTCGACCTCTTCCTGGTTCGCCGGCTCGGTGCTCCAGTCGTGCAGGATCTCGTCGGCCTTGGCGAGAATTTCAACGCCCTCGTCGAGGAAGATCTCAGTCAGCGCCGGATCCATCGTCTCGGGCGTGTCGAGCTCGTCGCGGCTGACCTGGCGATGGCCGACGTCGCGCTCGAGCAACTCGCGCTCGTAGGCCTCGATCCGCGCCCACAGCTCGCTGTGATCCGGCATCGGCACGGAGCTGTCGCCCAGCGCCGCAAGGATGTCGCGGACCGCGTCGGTGCTGGTGCGAAACAGGGACTCCGTCTCCCCGGCCAGCGTCATGCGCTTGTTGTGCATCGCCTTGGCCAGATGCTCCAGCCGGCGGGCAAGCTCGGCGATCCCCGTGGCCTCGGCCATGTTGGCGCTGCCGTGCAACGTGTGCAGGGCGCGGATCAGGTCGTCGCCGACCGTATCCGCCTCCTCGCCCTCGCGGGCAGCCTGCAGGCAGGCGTCGACGGTCTGGAGGTGCCCACCGCATTCCTTGCTGAAGATCTCGTACAGCACGGAGTCCATGCGGGGCCCGCCGGAGCCGGTCTCCGGCGCCGCGGCGGCCTCCTCGCCGGTTTCTGCTCCTGGCTCCCGCGGCTCCGTTGCGGTGCCTTCCGTCTGCTCCACTCCCGGCTCTTCCCGGGGCGGCTCTCGCGCTTCCTCGCCCGCCTCCGCGCCGATCTGCGTGGCCCCGGGTTCCCGGGCAGGCTCTGCTTCCTTGTCTGTGACGCCGGCGGCTTCTTCTACGGGCCGCTCCTGCCCCTCGGGGGGCTCCGGCGGTTCCTCACCAATGTCCACGGGCGCGCCGGCTTCTGCCGGCCCGGTGCTCCCGGTTCCGTGCAGAGCCTTGCCCGCAGCCTCGGCAGCGCGCGCGGCCTCGGCGCTTCCCGGCTGGGCGATCTCGTAAGCGCGCGCAATGATTCCCAGCACGTCCGTCTGCGGCGGCGTCCCGTCGCGCAGCTGCTGCAGCAGCTCGGGTAGGGCGGCCACAGCCTCGCCGATGAGCGCGACGATCTCGTCGCTGCGCTGCACGGTCTGATCGATCACCCGGTTGAGCATGTTCTCGATCGACCATGCGAACTCGCCCATGAACTCGGCGCCAACCATGCGGCCGCTGCCCTTGAGCGTGTGGAAACCCCGCCGCACGGTGACCAGGGCCTCGTTGTCACCAGGGTTGTTGCGCCAGCGGGGCACGAACTCCGAGAACGTTTCCAGGACCTCTTCCGCCTCTTCCAGGAAGATGTCCACGATCTCCTCGTCGACGTCGTCCTGGGGCGGCGTCACCGGCGGTACCCGGTGCGTATTCTCCTGCCCCTCGGCGACGGCGGGGCGCTCTTCCCGGGAGGACGGCTCCTCCCCGCCGGCCTGCTCCGGCGGCTCCTGGTGGCCCTGTTCCGGAGCCGCGTCTGCCGGTACGCCGATGCCCGCTTCGACCGCCGTGGCGGTCCAGTCTCCCGTGGGCTCCTCCTGCAGCAGGTCGACGTAGCCCTCGGTAGTGTCAAGAATGCTCTCGGGGCTGGTGCGGCCCTCCCGCAGGGCCTCCAGGTAATACTCGACGCTGATGACGGCGTCCGCGATGATCTCCAGGGTGGCACTGCCGGGCGTGTGCCCACGCTCGAGTATCTCGTATGCCAAGTACTGGCGCAGGGCTCCGAGCAGTTTTCCCGGACGGTCCAGCTCCAGCATCGCCAGGCTGGCCTCGATCTCGTGCAGCAGCTGGATCGCTTCCCGCACGAGGGAAACGTCTCCTTCCTGCTCGAGAAACTCTGTCAGGCTCTCCTTGACGCGCGCCAGGTTGCGGATCGATTCGCGGAACACGGCCCGGCCGATTTCGAGATCGACGCCGTGCGGCTCCTGCGAGTCGCTCTCGCCGGGCTCGATGTCACGGAGCACGTCGCTTTCCAGGCGGCTCTCGACGTTGAGCAGATTGCGCGCAATCTCGAGCAGGCCGGCGTCGCTCGCCTCTTCCTCCCCGTCGGTGATGGCCTTAAGCGCGGCGGCCTGCTCGTCAACCAGCTCCTCCATGCCCCGCATGTTGATCATGCCGAGGGTGTTGGCGACGCGTGCGAGGGTTTCCACCAGCGGCGCCAGCTCGTCCGTGGGGGCGGCCTCGACGCGCAGGAACACGTCCAGTGCCTCCTTGACGCTTACCAGGTCTTCCCGGATCGCGCGCGAGACGCTGCCGATCAGCTCCGCGTCGGGCCCCGCCATGGCCTGGCGGGCCCGCTCGAGCTCCTCGGGATCCGGGACCAGCTCGGCCAGCCCGAAGGCATCGTACAGATACCGCAGGCGCTGACCGCTCGAGCGGGCCCGGCCGGCAAAGTAGAGCAGGGACAAAAACAGCCGCTCGGGCTCGTGCGCCCGCCCCGTATCGGCGACCTGCTTGAGCTGCCGATCCACCCGGCCGAGCAGCTGCTTGAGCGTGTTGTCCGCTTCCAGCCCCCGGTCCTTGAGCGCCTCGATCACCGCCGCGGCGGCACCCCAGAGCCGGTACGCGTCCTGATCGGCGGTCACCCCCTGCATCCGCGCCATGGCGTCCAGCATGCGCTGCAGGTGCTGCTCTGCGGTGGGGTCCTTCATCCACCGCAGGAGAGCGGACTGGAACACCCCGCGCTGTCGCCGGGCCTCTGCCGCGGGATCGCCGCTGACGGCCTCGGGTGGCAGGTAGTCATTGTCCGGCAGGCCGGGCAGGGTCTCGATGAACAGGTCGATCTCGGAAAGCGCGCGCTTGCCGGCAGCCGTGCGCAGCCCGTTGAGCTGGGGCAGCAGCAGCAGCGGCAGATCGGTCTGGCCGTGCAGCAGCCGGTCGAGGTAGTGCGGCAGCACCATCAGCGCCGCGAGCATCGGCTCGTAGACCGTCTCTGGCGCGTTGCCGCCACGCAGCTGCTGCAGCAGAAACTCCAGCTCCCGCGTGATCAGGAGCGGACCGGTCAGCTCCAGCATCGCGAGCGTTCCGGCGACCTGGTGCAGCTCGTCGGCGCAGCGTTCCAGCGGCGATGCGTCCTCGGGCGAGTCCACGTACGCCTCGAGCTCGTTGCGGGCCGCCAGCAACGACTGATCGAGCTGCGTTTTGACCCATTGCAGGGAGTCGGAAACCGACTGCTTCATCATAGGCCCTAAACTCCGGTCCACCCCCGGCGGGAAGCGGGCCCGATCGCCTCTTACGTTGTCCGGCGCGCACCGGCGCTCATGGCAGCTTGAACCCTGCCACGGACTCGCGCAGCTCCGTAGCCAGCTCCGCAAGCCGGCCGATTGCGTCCCCGGTCTCGCGGGTGCCCTCTGCCGTCTCCTGCGTAACCTTCTGGAACTGGGTCATGTTGCTGGTCACTTCCGCGGCCTGCCGGGACTGCTGGCGCGCCGCATCCGAGATACTCTGTACCAGGCTCGCTATCTGGTTCGACACCCTTTCGATCTCGTCCAGCGCGTTGCCCGCATCCTCGGCCAGCTTGGCGCCGGCCACCACGCCGGAAGTGCTGTTCTCCATCGAGGTCACTGCTTCGTTGGTATCCGCCTGGATCGTCCGGACCAGTGCCTCGATCTGCTTGGTCGCATTGGTCGAACGCTCCGCCAGCCGCTGGACTTCGTCGGCCACGACCGCGAATCCGCGACCCTGCTCCCCGGCAGCCGACGCCTGGATGGCCGCGTTCAGGGCCAGGATGTTGGTCTGCTCGGCGATGTCGTTGATCAGCTCGACGATGTTTCCGATCTCCTGGGAGCTCTCGCCGAGGCGTTTGATGCGCTTGGAGGTCTCCTGGATCTGCTCGCGAATGCTGTCCATGCCCTCGATGGTGCGGCGTACTGCGGTGCCGCCCTTGGCCGCCGTCTGCACCGACTGCTGCGCCACCTTGGCCGAGCGCTGGGCGTTCTCGGATACCTGGCCAATGGAATGCGCCATGTTTTCGATGGCGCCGCTGGTGGCGTTGATCTGCCCGCTCTGCTGCTCGCTGGCCCGAATCAGCCGGCTGGCGTTGTCCCGGGACTCGGAGGCGGCGGTCGCGACCCGTTCCGCCGTCGTGTTGATGGTCGTCACCAGGTCGCGCAGTGCTTCGATGGCGTAGTTGATGGAGTCGGCGATGGCCCCCGTGATGTCCTCGCTCACACTCGCCTGCACGGTCAGGTCGCCCTCCGCGAGGGTGCCCATTTCGTCCAGCAGCTGCAGGATGGCGTCCTGGTTACGGCTGTTCTGCTCCCGCGCGTTGCGCAGCAAGCGGCGGATCTGCGACGTCATGCTATAGATGGCCATGACCAGAAGCACCGCGGCCAGCGCCGCCAAAGCCAGCCCGTAGGTCGCCTTCACGGGACGATCCCGCATCACCTCGCGGAACGCCTGTTCCTGCTGTGCCAGCGCGTTCTGCAGGGGCTCGATCGCGAGCCCCGCGAGCGCCTGCTGCGCCTTGACCAGGCCATCCGCGTGAGCAGCGATGTATCCTCCCTGCCCGGACAGCTTCTGGTAGTCCCCGAGCAGAGCATCCAGGGCCTGACGCTCCCGGGCGCTGGCGGGCGCCGTGAGTTCCTTCGAGGGATTCCCGTGGCTAAGCTCCTGGAGCGAGGTGCCGAGAGTGCCGATGGACTGCTTGAGCTGCTTGCCGGACGGTGTGCGGCCACCCCCGGCGTGGACCAGCGCGTCGATCTGCTGGTTGATCCGCTGCACCCGCACTACCTGCCGCTCGAGCACGCGGGCGCGACTGCCGTGGGCCTGGCCGGCCAAGCCCAGGAGCTTTGACCCCATCCCGGGCAGCAGCTTGTCCAGCGTCGCGGCGTAACCGTGCGCCTTGGGCAGGTAGCCGCGCCCACTCAGGATGACCTGCAGATGCCGGTCGAGTTTTCGCCAAAGCCCGCGCACCTTCCCGATGGCGGGGCGTGTCGCTGCCGGCGCGGCGGGCAGGCCCCGGGCGGGATCACCGTGCTGCAGAATCACCATGTCGTGACTGAAAGCGGTCTTGGCGCTGAGCAGCGCCTGGAACGGGCCGGTGCCCGCATCCGGATCGGAGACCCGACCGCGTACTGCCAGCATCGCATAACGGCTGATGCGGTCGCTCAGGCGGCTCTGCTGGCGCGTGATCTCGAGGTATTTCTTATCATGGCCCTGGACCGACCCGAGGTAGGCAAAGATCACGGCGCTGCCGGCGACCGAGAGCGCCAGAAGGACCAGCAGCACGATAAACCGCCGGTTGGAACGTCCCCCCGCACCGGTTTTGTTCTTCTTCGCGGTTGCCATTGCTTCTCCTTACCCGACGACCCGCACTCCGCCGTGGCCTGGTCCACGGCACGGCGCGCGATCACGAAGCCCACCCCCGGTCCGGTCCCTCGTGTTCGTCACATCAGGTACTCCCGGTCTGCCGCGTTCTGGAACGCCGGGCTGTCCGCCAGCGCGTGCAGGCTGATGACCGGCCAGACGTTCTCCTGGCGATAAGCCCCGGTAACGAACTCGCGACAGGGCTCCGGCAGGTCCGCCGGCGGCTCCACCGCCTGGTCGGCGATGAACTGCTGGAATCCGAACACTTCCTCCACCAGGAAGCCGGCGGCGAAGGACGGATGCCGCAGCACGATGACCCGGGCGGTGCGCCCGCGCAGAGCGGTCGCCCGTCCCTCCGTGAGGTACGCGAGGTCGGTCACCGGGAGCAGGGTACCGCGGAGGTTTCCCACGCCCCGCAGCCACGACTTGGCGCCCGGGACCCGGGTCAGCGGCGGGCAGACCAGGACTTCGCGGACCTCGTCCCGTGGTGCGGCAAAGCGGTACCTGCCAAAACGGAACCCCAGGCCAACCCATTCGCCGCGCGCGCCCGCAACGCTGCTGCCGATCCGTCCGGACACCTGCCGGCTCCGGTGCTCGATCTCCTGCAGGGCACGAAACGGATCGTCGGCGAACCGGGCCAGTCCCGTCATGCGCGCAGCACCTCAGCCGATCGCGGCGCGCAGCTTGTCGACGAGCTCCTGCTCCTTCACCGGCTTCATGATGTAATCGACGGCGCCCTGGCGCAGGCCCCAGATCCGGTCGGTTTCCTGGTCCTTGGTCGTCACGATGACCACGGGAATATTGGCAGTCTGAGCGTCCTTGCTCAGGCGCCGGGTGGCCTGGAAACCGCTCATTCCCGGCATCACGATGTCCATGATGATCGCGTCAGGCCTGGTTTCGATCGCCTGTTGGATCCCCTCCTCACCGCTGTTGGCGACCACGGTTTCGAAGCCGTGTTTCTCCACCATGTTCTGCAGGAGGTAGACCTCGGTGGGCGAGTCATCGACTATTAGTATTTTTGGCATGGCTGGATCCCCCATCAAAGAATCTGCCAGACCGCCGTTTTCTCGGCACCGCCCGGGGACACCGGGGATCCCGGGGAGACCTCGGCAGTTCTACTTCCGTATGTAGTTTCGGATCGTCTCGATCAACTCGTCCCGCGTGAACGGCTTGGTGAGATACTGCTCCGATCCGACGATGCGCCCGCGGGCGCGATCAAACAGGCCGTCCTTGCTCGAGAGCAGGATGACGGGAATGCGACGGAAGGCCTTGTTCTGCTTGATCAGCGCGCAGGTCTGATAGCCGTCGAGCCGCGGCATCATGATGTCGACGAATATCATGTCCGGTCGATGATCCGCGACCTTGGCCAGGGCCTCGTAACCGTCGCTGGCCGCGACGACCTCGCAGCCCTCCTTCTCCAGGAGGGTCTCGGCCGTGCGCCGGATGGTCTTGCTGTCATCGATGACCATCACCTTCAGCCCGTGCAGGTCGCCGGCACCACCAGTGCCGTTGGCGGGGGGCACGGCCGCGCGACCCTCGTGCAGCGGCGCGCTACTGATGGCTCGTCGCGCAACGACCGAGGCGGCCTGCGCGGAAGGATGTTCGGCGTATGCGGCTAGCTTCTCCAAGACCTTGACCCCTTGCGCGTGTGGCGGGCACTTATCGGGCAGCCGGGCGATCCGAAACCCCGGCGTCCCTCCATACGGGACGCGCCTGCCCTGCATTCCTTGTCAAAGCACCTCAACTGGTGCCCATAAATGCCGGGTTTTCTCAAAGTTTCGAATCTTGTACCACACCTTGAGTTCGAGTTCCATGCGTCCGGACACCTGCGGACGCTTTTATGATGCCGGTTATTACCATACCTCTCCCGGCGAGGTTTATGATACCCCCCGAATACACCGGTCAAGCACCGTCCGAGGCGCATTTGGGCGCCGGCGGTCGGACCGCGCGACCGAGGCACTGGAGCGGTTCCTGACATGAGCATCACGGTCGGGGTGGTAATGGATCCCATCGGCGGCATCAAGCCGTGGAAGGACACGACGCTGGCGATGCTGCTCGAATGCCAGCGGCGGGACTGGATAATCGAGTATATGGAGCCGGCTGACCTGTACCTGCGGCACGGCGAACCCAGGGCGCGCCGGCGCCGGCTGTCGGTGGCCGACGACAACGCCAACTGGTTCTCCTTCGGGGAGGAATACGACGGCCCGCTCGCGGAGCTCGGCGTGATCCTGATGCGCAAGGATCCACCCTTCGACCTGGAGTACATCTATTCGACCTACGTGCTCGAACGCGCCGAGGACGAGGGGGTGCTGGTGGTCAACCGTCCCGCGGCCCTGCGCGACGTGAGCGAAAAGGTCTACACCGCCTGGTTTCCCCAGTGCTGCCCGCCCACGCTGATCTCCAGCAGCATGCAGCGTATGCGCGAGTTCCTGGGCGAGCACGGCGACATCATCGTCAAGCCGCTGGACGGGATGGGCGGAACCTCGATATTCCGGGTCCGCACCGGGGATCCGAATACCAGCGTGATTCTGGAGACCCTCACCGGCCGCGGCCAGCGTTTCGCCATGGCCCAGCGCTATCTGCCGGAAATCACGGACGGCGACAAGCGCATCCTGCTGATCGACGGCGAGCCGGTACCCTACTCACTCGCCCGCATTCCGGCGGCCGGCGAATTACGCGGCAACCTGGCCGCGGGCGGACGCGGCGAGGGACGCCCGCTCACCCGGCGCGACCGCTGGATCTGCGAGCAGGTGGCCCCGATTGCACGTGGCAAGGGCCTGATGTTCGTCGGGCTCGACGTGATCGGCGACTACCTCACCGAGATCAACGTTACCAGCCCCACCTGCGTGCGCGAGCTGGACACCCAGTACGACATCAACATCGCCGGTACGCTGATGGACGCGGTTGCCGGCCGGCTCGCCCGGGACCGGCGTGAAGGCTGACATGGCCCGGGCCGCCACGCGGCGCCGTATTGACGACGCGCGGTTCCTGCGCGGCCTTTGCAGAGTATAGACTTTGTGGCAGTGGACCCGGGGGATCGCATGAACAGTCCGTCGCCCGCCATGGCGGATGGCGAGATCACCAGCCGCGACCGGCTGGCGACCACCCTGTTCTTCGCCGCGCTGGTGCATGGCATCATCATCCTCGGCATCGGGTTCTCCTCGAAGGTCTTCGACCGGCCACTGCAGTCACGGCTGGAGGTGACACTGGTGACGGGCAGACAGACCACGCGACCCAGCCATCCCGATTATCTCGCCCAGATCGATCAGCGCGGCAACGGCAATACCCGGCGGCACGTCCGTCCACGCAGCGCCATGGCGACGCTGGCAGCGATGAACCACGCCGGCCTGCCCGGCGCCGCGGACCTGGCCTTCGCCACCCCGGCGAACATCCCCCAGCTCGACCCGGACACCACGCAGGCCTCGCCCACCCACGTGGCGCGGCAACTGGTGACGGCGCTGCGATCATCACGCTCGGCGCCCAGCGCCGCCCGCGCGGTGAGCAGCACCGGCCCCCATGTGCTCCACTTGTCCCGCCTGGTCGAGCGCAGCCGTCCGGATCGGCGTTCGACCGACGCTCGCACCCGGACCGCCCGCGCCAGCAGCCGCGACCCTCGGGACAAGTTCGTCTCGGTCAACACCCGCTCCAGCGTGTACGCCCCCTACCTTTCGAGCTGGCGGCGGAAGGTCGAGCAGGTGGGCAACCTTCACTTTCCGGACCAGGCAGCACGCGAGAGACTCTCGGGCGCGGTGACGGTCGAGGTGGCCGTGAACGCGGACGGGAGCCTGCGCAGCGTGCGGATCATCAAGCCGTCGCAGCACAAGGTGCTGGACCGCGCGGTGCTGCGCATCCTGCACCTGGCGGCGCCGTTCGCCCCGTTCTCCCGAGCCATGCGCAAGGATGCCCGCACCATCCATTTCGCCTACGAGTGGCGCTTTCTCGCGGGTGATGACCAGGCCTCGGCGAAGGGCACCGTCTATGCCAGTCCCGGCCAGGGGTCGTGATACCGCGCGGGTGCCCGACCAGCCGTCGGCTCGAGCTGGCATTCCCACTGATCGGGTTAGTATGATCTCCTTATGAGCGCCAGCGGCTATCTTCACAACCAGTGCCTCATCGCAATGCCCACGCTCGCGGATCCGAATTTCTCACATTCCGTCACCTGTATCTGCGAGCACAACGACCAGGGGGCCCTGGGGCTGATCATCAACCGACCCAGCGAGCTGCACCTGAGCGATATCATGGCGCAGATGGAGCTGGACGCGCCGGTGCGCGCGGAGCTGGACGCCCTGCTGTTCTTCGGCGGTCCGGTCAGTCCCGAGCGTGGCTTCGTACTGCATCCGGCCGACGCGGGCTGGAGCGCGACCCTGCAGGTGAGCGACGAGATCAGCGTTACCAGCTCGCGCGACATCCTCGGCGCGCTCGCCCGGGGCGAGGGGCCGGCCGACTTCCTGATCGTGCTGGGCTACGCCGGTTGGGGGCCGGGACAGCTCGAGCAGGAAATGCTGGACAATGCCTGGCTGAGCCTGCCGACCGACAGCGAGCTGCTGTTTCGAACCCCGTGGGAACGCCGCTGGGAGGTCGCGGCCGGCCTGCTGGGAGTCGACCTGACCCGCCTCAGCGGCCAGGCGGGGCATGCCTGACCGCCCGGCCAAGGGGCACGGCACGTTGCTGGGATTCGACTATGGCGATCGCCGAATCGGCGTTGCCGTGGCGCACCCTGCCGCCGGTTCCGGCCGGCCGTTGACCACGCTGACCCAGCGTTCCGGCGACGCGGTCCTGCGTGCGGTAGCCGAGCTCATCGACGAGTGGCGGCCGCAGATGCTGGTGGTCGGTCTGCCGCTGTCCCTGGACGGCACGCCGCATGCCCTCACGGCGGCCGCGCGCCGTTTCGCCAACCGGCTGCACGGCCGCTTCGGGCTTCCCGTCCGCCTGGTGGACGAGCGCCTGAGCTCGGTCGAAGCCTGTGACCGCCTGCGTCGGGCGCGGGAGGCGGGGCGGCGTCGCCGCGTCCGGCGTGACGAGGTCGATGCCCTGGCGGCCCTCCTGATCCTGGAGACCTTCATGGAGCAGCCCGATGAAGCTCATGGATGAGGCGGCGATCGAGGACGTGCTCGAGGCGCTCGCCGACGAGCTCTCCGCATTGCTCCGGGCGGATGCCGCACGGCCGCCGGGCGTCGTCGGCATCCATACGGGAGGATTCTGGCTGGCCCACCGCCTGCACCCCCGCCTGACGAACCGCATGGCCGTTGCGTCGGAGATCGGCATGCTCGATATCAGCTTCTATCGCGACGACTTCAGCCGCGTCGGCATGCAGCCCCGGGTGCGCCCTTCCCGGCTGCCGTTCGAGGTCGAAGACCGAGAGATCGTCCTGGTGGACGATGTGCTCTATACCGGGCGCACCGTGCGCGCGGCGCTCAACGAGATCTTCGACTACGGGCGGCCCGCCGCGGTGCGGCTGGCCGTGCTGGTGCAACGCAGCGGACGGGAGCTGCCCATCAGTCCCGACGTCGTCGGCAGGCGCTGCTCGCCGGGCACCGACGAACACATTAAACTGTACGGTCCGGACCCCCTGGAGCTCCACCTGGCCGGCGGATCCTGACGACCGCCGGCGACTACCGGCGCGGAACACCGAAAACATGGATCTACAGGTAGACGAATCCGGACGGCTGCGGCACCTGCTCACCATCGAAGGCCTCGCCCCCGACCTGATCACCGCCATTCTCGATACCGCCGGATCGTTCACCTCCGTGACCGAGCGCTCGGTCAAGAAGGTCCCGCTGCTGCGCGGCAAGACCGTCGTGAACCTGTTCTTCGAGCCCAGCACCCGCACGCGCATGACCTTCGAGCTCGCCGCGAAGCGCCTGTCCGCGGACGTTCTCAACCTCGACATCGAGCACTCGTCCACCCGCAAGGGGGAAACGCTGCTGGACACGCTGCGCAACCTCGAGGCGATGCAGGTGGACATGTTCGTGGTGCGTCACAGCCAGAGCGGTGCCGCGCATTTCTTCGCCCAGCACGCCGCGCCCCACGTCAGCGTGCTCAACGCCGGTGACGGCTACCACGCTCACCCTACCCAGGCGCTGCTGGACGTGTTCACGATCCGGACCCGGCGACCGGACCTGGAGAACCTGGTCGTGACCATCGTTGGCGACATCCTCCACTCCCGGGTGGCGCGCTCGCAGATCCATGCGCTGCGCGCACTGGGCGTGCCCGAGATCCGGGTCGCCGCGCCGGCGACCCTGCTGCCGCGCAACGTCGAGGAGATGGGCGTACAGGTGTATCACCGCCTGGAGCCCGCCCTGCAGGGCGCGGACGTGATCATCGCCCTGCGCCTGCAGCGCGAGCGGATGCGGGGCGCGCACCTTCCCAGCGAAGCGGAATACTTCCGTTATTACGGCCTGACCCCCGAGCGCCTGGGGAAGGCGCGCGACGACGCCATCGTGATGCACCCGGGACCGATCAACCGCGGCGTGGAGATCGCCTCCGAGGTTGCCGACGGGCCACGCTCGGTCATCCTGCAACAGGTCACCAACGGCATCGCGGTGCGCATGGCGGTCATGGCGATGACGCTGGGCAGTCGCGGCGGGGAGCCACGATGACGCGCACCCGGATCCGCGGCGGCCGCCTGATCGACCCGGCCCAGGGCCGGGATGACGAGCTGGATCTGTACCTGGACGCGGGGCGTGTCGCCGCCGTCGGACGTGCGCCTCGCGGTTTCCGGGCCGAGCGGGAGATCGACGCGCGCGGGCACCTGGTGCTGCCTGGGCTGATCGAGCTCAGCGCCCACCTCGGCAGCGGCAACCCCGCGGACGCACTGCGTCGTGAAACCTTCGCAGCGGCGGCCGGCGGGATCACCACGCTTTGCACTCCTCCCGACCTGGACCCGTGCATCGATACACCGGCCGCGGCCGAGCTGATCCACCTGCACGCCGCCCGCCACGGCCGCGCGCACGTGGTCACGCTGGGCGCCCTGACCCGCGGCCTGGACGGCGAACACCTGACCGAGATGGGGGCGCTACGCGAAACGGGATGCCCCGCGCTGAGCAACGGCCGCCGTCCGGTCCCGAACAGCCTGATCCTGCGGCGCGCACTCGAGTACGCATCCAGCCATAACCTGACCGTGCTGCTGCACCCTCAGGACCCGGGGCTTTCGGAAGGCGGCTGCGTGCACGAGGGCGAGGTCGCGACCCGACTCGGGCTGCCGGGAATTCCGCCGGCCGCGGAAGTCATCGGTATCACCCGCGACCTGGCGCTGATCGAACTCACCGGCGCCCGAGTGCATTTCTGCCGGCTGTCGGCGGCCGCCGCCGTCGACCAGGTGCGCCGGGCGCGGGAGCGGGGGCTGCCCGTGACCGCGGACGTGGCGGCCCACAACCTGCTCCTGACCGACCGCGATATCGACGGCTTCGACACCAGCTGTCACCTGGTTCCGCCCCTGCGCGGCGAGGCCGATCGCCAGGCCCTGCGTGCGGGCGTGGCCGACGGCACCCTGGGGATCGTGTGCGCCGATCACCGCCCTCTCGGCGGCGACGCCAAGCGTGCGCCGTTCGGCGCCACCGTGCCCGGAGCTTCCGGGCTCGACACGCTTCTGGGCCTGGGATTGACGCTGGTCGGACAGGGTCTGCTCGACCTTACGGGGCTGGTCGAACGCTTCAGCCTGGGTCCGGCGCGCCTGCTGGGGTTGTCCGGCGGACGTCTCGGGCCCGGTGCCCCGGCCGATTTGTGCGTCGTCGATCCGGATTTCCGCCGCGTGCTGCAGGCCCGGGACATGCGTAGCGGGGGCCACAACTCCCCGTTCGTGGGACGCGAGCTCCCGGGCCGCGTGGGCCACACCCTCGTCGGCGGCGAGCCGGTCTGGGACGCGGACGGGGACGACGCATGAGCGCGGAGAGGGGAACCACCGGGTCGGGAACCGGGAGCCACCGTGGCAGCATCCTGGTGGAGGAGGCGAAGGTGCTGGGGCACCGGCCCTATCCCGGCGCACAGTATATCCTGCGCGTGCGCGCGCCCCGCTGCGCCGCCGTCGCCCGGCTGGGAAGCTTCGCCCATCTGCGCTGTGATCCCAGCCTGCCGATGCGCCGGCCCCTGTCCATCATGCGCGTCTCGCCGGATGAGGGCTGGGTGCAGTTCCTGTACAAGGTGGTGGGCGAAGGCACGCGCCTGCTGGCACAGCGCCGTGTCGGTGAGGAGCTCAGCATGATGGGACCCATCGGCACGCCGTTCTTGCCCGACCCGGCCCGCCGCCGTCCCCTGCTGCTGGGAGGTGGGGTCGGCATCCCGCCGATGGTGTTCCTCGCTGATGCCATGCGACAGGAGGGGGCGGCTGGCTGGCAGCCGCTGGTGATCATGGGCTCCGAGGTGCCGTTTCCGTTCCGGGCTCGCCCCTCGGCGCTGATGGTCCCGGGCATGCCGGACGGGGTTATCGCGGCGATGCCGCTGCTGGAAGACTGGGGGATCCCCAGTCGCCTGGCCAGCCTGCAGGGCTTTCCCGGCTGCCACGAGGGCTACGTCACCGACCTCGCGCGCTGCTGGCTGGCCGGCCTGGAGGCCGCCGCCCTGGCACAGGTCCAGGTGTTCGCCTGCGGGCCCGAGCCCATGCTGGCGGCCGCGGCCTCGCTGGCGCGCGAATTCGGCCTGCCCTGCCAGCTCTCCCTGGAAGAGTACATGGCCTGCGCCGTCGGCGGCTGTGCCGGCTGCGTGGTCCGGGTCGCCACCGCTAACGGGCCCGCCATGAAACGCGTCTGCGTCGACGGCCCGGTGTTCGACGCCGACGCCGTGTATCCCGCCTGAGCCGGAATCCGCCGCCCACCCCCGGGAACCGGACCGGCCGTGTGCGAACATCGATTAATTAGAATATACTTATATTCCTAGCGGCATCGCCAGGCCGCCGATGCCGAACCACCCGCGAGGGCCCATGCTACTGCCCATTGTCTACGGGACGATCGTCGGCTTCTCGCTTGGCCTGACCGGTGGCGGAGGCTCGATCTTCGCGGTCCCGCTGCTGGTCTACGGGCTCGGCGTACCGGGGCACGAGGCGGTGGTGATCTCGCTGGCCTCGGTCGGGGCGACCTCCGCGATCGGTGCGGCCGAGCGGATCCGGCGCCACGAGGCGGCACTGGTGGTGGGGCTGCTGTTCGCCCTGGCCGGGATCTTCGGCGCACCGGTGGGTGCGAGGATCGGCGCGCGCCTGCCGGACGCCGTGCTGCTGTCCGGCTTCGCCGTCCTGATGGTCGTGGTCGCGCTCTGGATGTGGCACCGGGCCGGACAAACGGGCCGCCCGGACGGTGCGGCGGAAAACCCGGCACCGGCGGCCACGATCCGCGAGCACCTGCGTCACCCGGCGAACCTTCTGCGGCTGGCGGGGATGGGTCTGGCGACCGGCGTGCTCTCGGGCCTGTTCGGCGTCGGCGGCGGCTTCCTGATCGTACCGGCGCTTATGGTCACCACCGGCATGTCCATCCACCGGGCCGTGGCCACCTCGCTGCTGGCGATCGCGATCATCGCCGCTTCCGCTGTTCTCTACAGCAGCCTCCTCCTGCACGCCCCGGATCCGAGGATTACCCTGTTGTTCATCGCTGGCGGCGTCCTCGGTCTCGGTGGCGGCATCACCGCCGGCCGCCGGATCGGCGGGCCGCAGATGCAACGCATATTCGCGGGGTTCATCCTGGTAACCGGGACGCTGATGCTGGTAGCCAACCTGGCCGGCTGATGGCAGGCTTTCGGCCGCCACCGGCAGGCCGGACTCGCAGCTCAGGGCTCTTTCTTTTCCGCCGCCGCCAGTCCCAGTCCGGCCTCAAAGGCCTCGTGGCTGGCATCGTTCTCGCCCAGGCGACGCAGGAGACGGCCGAGTTCCTGGTAGGCCTCGACCACGGGGCCGTTGTGGATGCTGCCTTCCAGGTACTGGCGCGCCTTGCCCCAGATCTCGCCCCGCATACACAGGCGGGCAGCCGCCAGAAGCAGCGCCGGCTGGTCACCGTAACGCCGGATCCAGCCCTCGGCCTGGGTCAGACGGCGGGACGAGTCATCCTCGGTATGCAGCTCGCCGTAGAGGCGCACCAGCTCGTCGTCCAGCTCGCGCTTGAGCTGCTGCTCGATGAAAACGGCGGCCTCGGCATCCTGGTCCAGCGCGTGCAGCGAGCGAGCGTACCCGCGGACCAGCTCCGGACGCCGCTGCAGCGCCCGCGGGAGCTCCCTCCACAGGCTCCGCAGACCCGGCGCGTCGCGCCGCCGGACCGCGCTCTCCAACAACTCGACATAGGCCTCCGCGGCCAGCTCGTCGAGGCGCTGCTCCGGCAGCAGGTGCCGCTGGCGCAGTCGTGGCAGGAGCCGGCGCAGCTGGTTCCAATCGCGCAGCGCCACGTAGCACCGCATCAGCAGTGTCAGGACCTGGGCGTTGGACGACCCCCGTTCCTGCAGGTTGGTCAGCGTGGCCAGCGCCTGTTCGTACTGCTGGTGGTCGATCTGCAGCTCGGCCTGGGTGATCAGGACCGCCGTGCGACCTTCGATGGTGCACTCGTACGCCTTGCGCAGGTACAGGTCACGGCGGTCGTCGGCGCGCTGGAGCTGGGCCGCACGGGCGGCGGCGAGGTAGTTCACCAGGGGCGTCTCGGCACGCTCCGCGCCCTGGGTCAGGGTCTTTTCCGCGTCGCGCCAGTGCCCCTCGTTCATCTGGATCAGGCCGCGATTGAGCGCCCGACGGGCGCGCCTCTGGCGGCGCGCGTCGCGCCAGGCGCCGAATCGCCCGGGCAGGGCGGCGGTTCCCGCCAGCAGATGCCAGGCAATGTGCCAGGCGCTGTACAGCAGCAGGATTCCGGCCACGAACACCACCAGCGAGGTTTCCAGGCTCCAGTGACCGTAGCTGAGCAGGACATAGCCGTTGTCGTGGTGGAGCACGAGACTCAGCACGACGCTGGCCGCCAGCACCACCAGGATCAGCAGCGCGGCTCTCATTGACCCTGCCCCCGTCCGCCCGGCGGGGGTATCTGCTCCAGCTTCTCCAGGGAGCCGGAGATGTCGGGCAGCTTCGGCGCCAGCTTCGCCTGCCGCAGCTTCTGCAGCTGCTTGAGAGCCGCCTGCACGGAAGTCGCCTTGTGATCAAAATAGCGCTCGATCCAGCTCCGGGCGGACTCGAGCTGGATATCGTACAGTCTGGCCTCGCCGCGCAGCAGAGCGCTGCGTGCGGAGTCCAGCCGCAGGGCCGCGATGCTGCGCACCAGCTGGGCCTCCTGGGGCGGCACCAGCGGCTGGATCGGCTTGGCATGGTGGCGGATCACCACCATCTGCCGGAAAACCGCCGCGACCGACCGCCAGGCCCGCCGCCACCATGGGCCGGCGGCGGCGGGTGCCGAAGCCGGGCCGGCGGCGGGTGGCCGGGGCCGCGAGGGGTTGGCCAGCGGCCAGTCCTGCGCCTGCCGGGACAGGCTGTCGAGCTGCATCGCCATGCCCGTCACGTCCGGCTGCGGGACCGCCCGGAGCGCGGTCATCTCGTCGCTGATCGCCTTGCGCACCGGCAGATACCGCGGGTCGCCCATCTGCCTGAGCCGCTGCTCCGCGAGCCGCAGTGCCTGCAGGGCGGTGGCCGGATCGTGCCGCAGCTGCAGGGTCTGGTTGGCTGTCCGGAGCAGGTAGGCGACCTCGTCGCGCTGCCAGGCCTGGCGGCCGCCGTTGGTCAGCGCCTCCAGGTTCTGCAGCTTGTCCCGGGTCGAGCCCAGCTTCTGCTGTAGCTGGTCCACCTCGTTCTGCAATGCGCCGGTTCTGCTGCTGAACTCGTGGCGGGTCACCAGCGCTTGCTTGCTCCGCTCCAGGGCGGCACTCAGCTGGTCCAGGCGGTGATCCATCCGGGCCTGCTGCTGCAGGGCGGTGCGCCCGCGGTAGTAGAGATAACCGGCCGCCGCCAGCGCGGCGAGCGAGAGCAGCAGTGCAGCGGCGGCGAGCGTCGCCACCGGCGACCCCCGGCGGCGCCTTCGTCCGGGTCCGGACTCTTTGCCGGAAGCCGGTTGCGGCGGCGGTTCCTTGCCGTTCTGTTTATCCTTCCCCTCGGTATCCGGCATTCCGGCGTCTCCGTCCAGGGTCGGCGCCCATCCGGATGGACGGGCCCGCTTCACACCCGCGGCCCAGCACCGGGCCCGGGGCTCCCGCCCGGATCCGGCCCGCCCTTCCGCCAGCGTACGATCGCCGCCACCAGTGCATCGTCAGACGGGGCATCGGCCAGCAGCGGGGGACGCCGGAAGCCCAGCCTCCGCGCCAGTTTTATCATACGCCCGCTCACGACAACCAGTTGCGCAGCGCGCAGCGAATCGCGCAGGCGCCCGGCCGGGAACATGGCCACGAGATTCTCCAGGAGCGCACCGCTGGTGGCCGTCACGACCTCCGGCACACCACCGGCAAGCAGCGCCTCGAGCTGCTGCCGGGTCGGGCACGGCCGGCGCCGCCGATAGACCTCCGCGTAGTCCACCCGGGCCCCGCGAGCCGCCAGCGCCCGGGCGAGCAGCTCGCGGCCACCCTCGCCGCGCACGATAAGCACCGCGCGTCCCCGCAGCGAGCGCAGCGCGGGATGTTCGAGCAGGGCCTCGCTGCCACCTCCGCGGGCCGGCACCACGGCCGCCTCGCAGCCGAGTCGCGCCAGCGCGGTCGCGGTGCCGCGGCCCACGGCCGCCACGCGCGGTGCCAGCTGTGCCAGGGGCGCGCCGAGCCAGGGCACGGCCTCGGCCACGGCGTTGCGACTGACGAAGATAACCCAGTCGTACCCGGCGACCCGCCCCAGCTGCCGCCGCGCCGCGGCGGGGTCGCCCGGACCGGCGATCTCGACGGCCGGCAGGGTCACCGGACGGCCGCCGGCGGCCTCGATCGCACGGCACAGGCCTTCCGCCTGGCGGGGAGGGCGGGTGACCATCACCCGCAGCCCGACCAGCGCCCCCCCGGGGGTCATCACGCCCCCGCCGCCGGCGGCTCCACCCCCAGGCTGCGCAGGATGTCCCCGGCACCCCGGACGAGCAGATCCTCGGCCAGGCTCACGCCCAGCTCCGTTGCGCGCCGGGCGGGACCGCGCACCTCCCCGCGCACCACCTCGCCGCCGTCGGGGCGACCGACCAGGCCGCGCAGCCACAGCCCGCCGTCGGCCTGGACCGCGTAGCCGGCGACCGGGACATGGCAGTCGCCGTGCAGGCGCGCGTT
>Ga0102944_1000259_pt1 | contig 43165 bp, 33 predicted proteins | sample SalPonD_shore_MG_FD_78172 | JGI IMG/M metagenome (GOLD analysis project Ga0102944, IMG submission 78172) | Salt pond soil microbial communities from South San Francisco under conditions of wetland restoration - Salt Pond MetaG... | ecosystem: Environmental > Aquatic > Marine > Intertidal zone >... | reverse complement strand
TTTAGTCTATTTTTTTTATGTGATCCCCCCCATCTTCCATACTCTTCTTGTAGAGGGTTATTTAGCTATGAAAAATAAAAAGAATAATAATCAATTCATAACTTAGTAACTCAAGAAAATACAATCTCTATTGATTCGAGATGTTTAAAAAAGAAAAGAATGAAAAAAATGGTTTATTTAAAACTCATAGCCACATTTTTTACACACATGTTTATACAAATGTTTTCTGAGTTAGAAAACAGTTTTTGCATACATGGGTATGTGGCCAACATAACTCAAAACTTTAGATTTATCTTCAACCGTTTTAATGTCTTGTCCTACTGCCCCACACATCGGGCATGTGATACGCTCTTCGGCATCAAATCCGCCCGAGCCAATTTCAGGAGGTTTATATTCACTTAATTCTGTTTCGAGTTCTTCTATCTTCGCTGCTTGAGCATTAATCGCTTCTTTTTGTTCCTCTAAGGCAGCATTTAATTCCGCCATCTCCTCCTCTTTTTGGGTTAATGTACTTTCTAAGTCTCCTGTTTTTGTCTCAAATGAAACTTTTTCTCTCTGAGTTGTATCCAGTTCAGAACTTAATTGCTCAACCTTGGATCCGAGTTCAGATATTTTCTGCTCTTTGGATTCAATATCTTGATTCGCTTCTCTTAATTCTTGTTTAACTTGAGATAATTCAGATTCAAGAGTAGATGCTCTTTCTTGAGAATTTTTAGACAACTCCGAAAGTTGGTTTAAATTCTCTTCGAGGTCTCCAAGAGTTTGATTATAATCTTCAATTTTTTGATTTAATTCAGTAACTTGTGAATTTAATTCTTCGATTCTCTGGTCTTTTTGCTCTATGGATGAGTTAAGTTCAGCAGTTTTGACTTCAAATTTTTGCTTTGTTTGTTCTAATTCATTTTTAGTAGTTTCGAGAGTGTTTGTTCTCTGATCCAATTCACTTTTAGTAGAAGTTAAATCAGCTTCCGTTTCTGATAATTTAGTTTTTGTTTCTGCTAATTGTTTCTCTAGATCGTTAATCTTAGCACGTAAATCTAAAAGAGCTTTACCATCAACCTTTTGGGACTTATCGGGCCTCTCCTCGGCTTTTTGCCAATCAATCGACATAATTTATTTCCACTCGCTTTGATTTTTGATTCTTATGTTGTATTATTTTTTAAAGGTATTTATATAAATTAATTCTTTAGTTATTTTTTAAGTTTAATGATATTAGTTCATAAAAGATTGGTGAAATCACACCATCTAAAAAAGTAATAAATATTCTATAATTTATATTTAACCATTCCTAATAGTATTATTAAGAATTAAAATTCGATAGGAAAAGTAATTTTAATGGAAATTCAGAAAAATAAAGCGAGAGAAAATGATATAATCTCAACTTCTGGAGTGTATAAAACTCCATTTTCATTAATTATTGTCCTCGAAATACTTTTTTCCAATACTGTTTTAATACTAATAAATCTCTGGTTCTTAAATTCCTTATATTTTACTTTAACGGGACAAAATTTTATACCCTCTTGGCCTGGAGGTGAGTGGTGGTATTGGTTATTAGTACCATTAAGTGTTTATGGGAATATTTTTCTGTTCTTCGCCATAACAATGGTTTTTTCAGCAATTATTTTTAAAATACTGAATTATTTACATCCAACGAGAGAAGGGATATTTCAAAAGGATAGTAAAGATTGGAAATATATGCATCGAAGATTCTGGACTGCATATTTTCCTATCTGGTTAGCAAGGGCTATACCATTTCCATGGTCTGATATTTTTGTATATAGATTTTTTGGTGTTCATATTGGGAAAAGTGTTGTTACCTATGAAGGGTATATCGATCCAGAATTAATAGAAATTGGAGATAATTCAATGACTTCATTGAATGTGAGTATTTTTTCTCACTTAATTTATCATGACAAGATAATCATAAAGAAAATTAATATTGGAAAGAATTGCATTGTCGGACCTCATTCGATCGTTACACCAGGGACGATTATAAAAGAGGGAGCAGTTCTGGGAGCAAATAGTTATACAGAAGTAGATCAAATTTTAAAGGGGGATCTGATACATATAGGAACTCCCGCAACCCATTCACTTCCAATAAGTTCTGTTGAGGAATCTCGTTTAAAAGCAGAAAGAACTAAAAAATTAGATAAAGACTAATAAAAAATTAAAAGGAGTTATATGTTTCAACCAGCAAGTTTAAAAGGTGATTCACCTACACCTGTAGATGAAAGATTGCGTATTAGATCTCTGCCAATTTATTTTTTAATTATTACATTGAGTTTTATTCCATTGATTTTAATTGAGTACACCTATATCTTTATTTTTTGGAGAGAAAATCTATATTTATTATTTTGGTTCTTAATTCCATTGAACTTAATTATTTCTTTTTATACTCTTCAGCTCGCTGCTATTTTAATTTCATTTTTGATATTAAATATATGTAATTTAGTGTATCTTCCCAGAGAGGGGATTTTTAAGAGGAATATTAATGATAGAGCTTATTATTTTTGGAATATCCGTAATATGATTAAAAAATGGCCTTTATATCTGACAGCGACTAATCCTTTCCCATGGCTAAAAAATCGGTTTACATTAAGGTTTTTTGGAGTAAAGATTGGCAAGAATGCGATTTGCGATAACGCATGGATTTCATCTGAGTTTATTAAGATTGGAAAAAATGTAATAATTGGAATGGGGTCTACGATATTAAGTTTCGGAATTGAACAAGATAAATTTATAATTAAAAATATTTTAATAAAGGATAATGTAATAATTGGTGCAAAATGTGTTTTATTACCCGGCACTAGAATTGAGGAGAATGTTATGTTAAATGCGCTCTCTTATACTAATTATGAAGAATATCTTGTAAAAAATAAAAAATATAAAGGTAGGCCTGCTAAAATTAAAGAGGAATAAAAATTATGACAGAATCCATTGTTAAAATTGATAAGGGAACAAATCAAAAGAAAAGATTAGTTATTTTCTCTGACACTCATATTACTCGTCATGGAACTGAATTTAATCTACATGCATTTAATACAGGTATAGAAAAAATAAATAAAATAAAAGATGTTAGTTTATATCTTCATCTGGGAGATTTAACTCAGAGTGGAACACTTTTAGATTATGAAAATGCTTTAATGCAAATGAATAAGTTCCAACCTGCATCAAATGCTCCACTGCATTACATTATTGGAAATCATGATGCTTTAAATGTAGGTTATCTTTTATTTGAAGAGATAATTGGACAAAGACATTTTGAATTTGAAGATGATGACCTATATGTTCTGGGAATAGATAGTACAAAGCCAGATCTAGCGAGTGGTATCATTCATCAAAACAGCATCAAGTCAGTAAGAACACAATTACAAAAAGCAGATAGAGATAATAAGATAAAAATTGTTTGTTTCCATCATCAAACTATTCCTATTCCCAAAACAGGCAAGGAGCGATCAGCGATTGATGATTCTGGCGATATGCTAAAGATGCTTCTAGAAACAGGGGCAGATTTAGTGATTAATGGACATCGACATATTTCAAATTTATATAATCTAGCTTCTCCAGAGAAAGATCTGTTTATTTTCAATGCCGGAACTTTCTCTTGTAATAAAACCAGGTATCGAGAACTCTTCACATATAATGTAATTGACATAGAAAATAGTGAAATAAAATTTCGAATTCTTCCAGTAATGGATTCCCAATATAAAAAAGAAATAAATAGAGAAATCAAATATTATTATCCAAGAAAAATTAGAGATAAGGAAAAACCCTCTTGTAAGATTATTCAATTATCGAATACTCTAATAAGCAAAAAGGATGTTAATAAAAGGGCCAGTATCGATAAGGTAATTGATAAAATAAACAAAATACCTGAAGTTGATTTAGTAGTTCATAATGGTAATCTTACTAAAAATGGGTATGAACAAGAGATAATAATTGGAAAGGAAAAGTTTGAAAAATTAAATTATCCTAGCATTATCATTCCTGGATATAGTGATTCACATCCTCCGACTTGGGATTATTGGCAAGAATATATTGGCCCCCTTGATCCGTCTTATAAAAGTGAAAAATTATTTTTCCAAGGTATTAATTCAAGCACGCAAGATTCTACGATCGGTTTCATTGGCAGGAAAAAATTAAGATTATTAATTGAAAAAGTATTAAAATTCAGTCAAGAAAAAATATGTGGTTTTGCATGTTTTCATAGTTTAATCCCTACACCATTAAGTATATGGAGGACAGAATTAACGGATGCAGGTGATGTTCTATCACAATTAGCTTTATCCCAGATAGATCTAATTTTAAATAGTACACCAAGCGTATCTTTTAACCTGAAAATTGAGAATTCATTAGTTTCAAACGGAGGAAATTTACAGAAGAATCATTTTGATGAAGCATTTATTGAAATTGACATTTATAAGGATGGGCTAGTAGAAGTAACAGAAGAAAATCTAAGAACAAATCATAGAAAAATTTTAGGGAGATATTCAATAAATATTTTTACATAATTTCAAACCTTTTTTATTTAATAAAATGAGAAAAATTACTTTCCATAAATCATACAATCTACTTTTAGTCCGATATAGTGGAGAGATCTGGTTAAAATCAATGAAAGTTAAGATGAGAATGCTGAAAATCTTAATTAAAAATATTCAAAATATGTTAGAAAGAGAAAAAATACCTTATACAAAATATCAAATCACTGATGATTCGGCTAGAATCCTATTTTTTTTTAAACATGAATTTATCGAGGAAGCTATAAAGGTTATATCTAAAGCATTTGGTGTACACTCTTTAAGTGCTGCCCTAAGAACATCAAATAGATTAAAAAATATCTCTGAGAGAGCGATTGAAATAGGTGATTTAATTTTCGAGCAAGATGATTCTTTTGCTTTAAGAGTAAAGAGATCCGGAAAACATAAATTTACTTCTCAGGATGTTGCAGAAAAAGTTGGAAAAATTGTTTTAGATAATTTCTCGCATTTAAACTTAAAAGTAAATTTAAGCAATCCCAATAAAATAATATATATTGAAGTTCGAAATCAGTTTTCGTATCTTTTTACTGATATAATCAAGACAAAATGGGAGGGTTTACCAATAGAATATAAAAAAAAAATTGGAGTTATGGATATCGGTCGGTTGAGTGACTTAATAGCAGGATTTCTACTAATGCGGCGAGGCTGCGTATTACATCCAGTATTATTTAATATTTCAGAGACAGAAGATTTAATAAATAAAAGGATTGTTAATTGGGAAGAGATTTTTAATTACACTCCGTTTTCTAAGTTTAGTCTGATAATAATAAATCTTTTACCGATATTAGATTTCGTAGAGGAAGAACTAGGAAAAAAAGAATATCTTTGTTCTCTTTGTCGATTAATCCGATTTGAAATTATAGCTAAATTAAGTGAGGATTTTCAAACTAAAATAAAATCTATTAAAGGATTCTCTGATGGACTTAATTTTAATAATTTAAATTTTTGTAACGATGAGATTGATTTAGACTCTATATCCCTTAATTATCTCTTCTCTCAACATCCTATCTTTACCCCTCTGGTAGGGTTTGATTCTGAAGAAATTCAGGAAGAAATAAAAGATATTTCAAATAATCTCGATCACATTGATTACTGCAAATTCAAACCGAAAAACCAAAAATTTGATTCAGAGACTGTGAAAAAACTGTATAATTCTTTAAAAATCAAATCACTTATTCGAGATGCAATCGATAAATCGAGCCAATACATTATTAAATAATCATTTTTAAAATGTATTTTTAGATTAAATGAAGAAATTATCGAAAAGCTTTACTATATAAACATATATAATATTTTTTAGATTTATTATAAATAAATTTAAATTTCAAAGAATTTTCATTTTTATGGAATGGCCAAGGTAACGTTAAATTTATTGAATATTTTTGCTCTAAAAACGGGGCAAACTAAACTTGAATATAAGGGAAATAACATTGAAGAAGTAATTCATCAATTCATCGAAGATTATAAAGATAAACTCAATTCAAACTTATTAAACGATTCAAAAACCAAGTTGGATCCACAGATTCTTATTCTTTTAGATGGAAAAGATATAAAAAATAAAAAAAATTATAAAACCAATCTTAAAGATGGTGATAAAATTTATTTATCTTTTCCTATTAGTGGTGGCTAAAATGAATAAAATTATTTTGATTAGCCAATTTTAAAGATTGTTTTGAAAATATAATTATTTATAAATCTTCTTTATTACAATTATTTTAAAAGTAAATATTAAATTATCTTATTACTATTAATATACTTAAATTTAGAAAATCGGGACTTTTATTTTAAAATAATAATTAAAAGGAGGGTATAATTTTGGCAAAAAAAGTTGCTTTTTTAGGACTTGATAACGCGGGGAAGACTTCATTCATTATTTCAGTAACTAAAAGATTTGGGTTTGAAGAGGAAGTTATGGAATTATTACCAACAAGAAGAATTGATAGAGATACATTCAAATTTTTAGGATTAGAACTCGTGAGCATGGATTTTGGAGGTCAAGAGCAATATAGGGAACAGTATTTAAAAAATCCAGGGAAATATTTAGGAGGGACCGATTTAATTTTTTACGTTATTGATGTGCAAGATCCTGACAGATATATTGAGTCAATTGATTATTTAGACCAAGTGTTATTATTTTTTAAAGAAATAAAACAGAATCCTCCAATGGCAGTTTTATTTCATAAATTTGATCCCGAAATTGTTAATGATAAAGATATAAATCAAAAAGTATTAATATTAAAACAAGCCTTAACGAAATATTCCAATGATTTCGATATTTTCTTTTTTGAAACAACTATCTATGATATAAAATCGATTATGGATGCATTTTCGAGCGGGTTATCTCTTTTATTTAGTAAACTAGAACTCGTATCTCAGTTATTCCAAGAAATTAGTAAAAATTATGATGCGATATTAATGGCATTATTCGATTCAAAAGGAATAACAATTGGAGAGTATTATAAGCCTCATCTTCAGATACATGAAAAAATGAGAATTTATGATGCATATCTTGAAACTCAAAAAAGAATAATATCGGAAAATAAAATTATGTATGAGTTCTCAGATAAGTTCGAAGATGGAAGAAGATTTTCTGGAGTGGTTGAAGTTCTAACCTTCGGAAATTTAGATTTCTATTTATTAATCATCGTCGAAGAAAATGAAGAAGATTTGGGTCAAACTGTTGAAGTTCTAAATAAGATTGAAGCAGCAAAACCCGAAATGGAAAACATTATTTATCAAATAATTCAATAAGCGATTTCTTCCTTTTTCTACTGAGTATTAAATTCTGTTATATATTTATCCAGTTCATCTTTTGTAGGTGTCTTTTGATGAGATATTTTATACATCGCTGTGAAGGTAGCATAATTACCACATTCCTTTAACTTAGAAATAAGTTCATCCTTCTTTTCATTGGATAGAGCATCTTTTAAATGGGTTTTATTTTCAAAAAGAATAGAAAAATTTGCGAGAAACCCAGCGGCATAAGAATCTCCCGCACCTGTCCTGTCGATTACTTCCACTTCTTTCGCTGGTATAAATATATTAAGGAGTATATCTGAAAAAATATAAGATCCATTTTTTCCATCAGTATAAATCCTAATATTTGAATAATTTTTTAGTATAGAATCAATTCCTTCAATATTCTGGTCTTCAAAAATCAGCTTAGCTTCATTTAAGTTAATGAATAGTAAATCCGTTTTTTCCTTTACCATTTCTCTGAATTGTTCACTATTGTTTATTTTTTGATATTCAATGGTAATTGCTATGATTTTGTTTAATTTTGAAGCTTTTTCTAATATTTCGCTATATTTTTGAGCATATGGTGTAATAAATATAAGTTTTGCATCTTTGAACAAAAATTCCTCCAAATTTATGCCTTCAAAATTCATTTTTTCTTTAAGGTTTGGAGATAGGTAGATTTTCGTGGTGAAAGCAGATTTTATTATGATACTTATTGGATTTTTCTGCTCGATTTCATATATATTTTTTGTGTTAATTCCTAATTGATCTAATTCATCAATCATCCAAGATACGCCTTTTCCAGTTACTGAAATTAATTTTACGGGCATCCCCAATTTTGCAAGACATTCTGCCGAATTATTCCCATTTCCTCCTCTTTGTATTTTAGAATCACAAATGAGTTTTTTAGGTAAATCAGAATAAGCAGATTTAACTACCTTACTGAGTAATCTTCGGTTTATAAGATCATCAGGATTATATCTAATGAAATTAATTAATTTATCTACTATTTTATTAACTAAATCCTCATAGAAATTGCTCTCATAATATAAATCTTGATGTAATTCACCAACTACTACCAATTCATCAATCATAATTTTCTCTCCTTATAGAATAAAAACGCAGATGGAGGGATTCGAACCCCCGAACGCATTACGCGCACTGGCTTATTCGGCTGATATAGCACTCGAGGCCAGCGCCTTACCAGGCTAGACTACATCTGCAATAATTATAAAAGTAAAATGTAAAATAAAATTTGTTGTAAGTAATAAAGAGAACATTAATAAATAATTAAAATCTGAAAAAATTTATTAAATCTAATTTTGAAAATCAAGGAGAAATTTTAAGAAGTTGGGACATAAATTTTTAGTTTTAACGAAGGATCAAGAAGTTTAACGAGTCCCTGTTCTTCATATTTTTCAAGCAAATTTTTTGCTGTCGAAACTCGGATATCATATTTTACAGCAATATCAGAGGCTAATATAGCCTTTCGATTTGTTATATCTTTTTTGATATCATCTTCCAAACCACTTGGAATATAGGCATCTCTCTCAATAATATTTACTCTTTGAGTCCTCCCATATTTTCTTCTCAAATTTAGGGTATCTCTACGAACTAAGAGTTTATCTTCTTTATCAGACATAGTGTTTTCACTAGAATATAATAATTCTTTATTAAAGACTTAAATTTTATAAAGAGTCAAAAATAATAAAATTTTTGATTTAGTTTATGATTAAAGATAATAATTAAAAGATGCGAAATATAAACTTTTTTGAAAATTATATAATTACTATCTTTATTTGTCATGAAGGATGAATATTCTTTCAATGTGAAAAGAGAACGTCCGGAAGAAAAATTTGACAGTGTTTTTGATTATTTTAAAGATAAAACACTGGAGGATTATGCATATTCAAAAAATATGCAAAGAATTCAAACTAAGATTACTATAAGGGCTTTAGAACTATTGAATTTAGAATCTACAAATGCTTTGATTTTAGATGCAGGATGCGGCCCGGGATTTGCTTCATTTTATCTGAAAGAATTAGGTTTTAAAGTAGTAGCTTTCGATATTATATCAGAATTCTTATATGTTCATAATTTACAGGATATGAATCCCATAGTGGCAGATATGTCTTATCCTCCTTTTAAACCGAGACAATTTGATGCCATAATGTCTATATCTGCTCTTCAATGGGTTTATCGAGGTCTCTCTGATAAAAATACTGAAAAAAATTTTGTAAATCTTATGAAATCATTTTATGAAATTTTAAAATTTGGTTCAAAAATTGTTTTTCAATTTTACCCCAAAAATGATACTATTTTAAGAAGAATAAAGAGTATTATAATTCGAGAAACTGAATTTGAAGGTGGCTTTATCATTGATAACCCCGATACTCCTAAAAAAAGAAGAATTTTCTTAGAATTGATAAAAGAAATGTAATTCTAAATTTGTTTTAATAAGAATCTTATTTCATATGTATATATGTTTTGCTAATATAAAGATTTTAATATTTGAATTCTAATTAGATTTGTAACTCAAATTTTATAAAAAAAAAATTGAAATTTGTACAATAGATAAAAATACTTTATAACACATTGAAGTATCAATAAAATCTATTTATAAAAAGGTAAGAAACTTATGAACAGAAAAAATTCAATAAAAACAAAAAGAACAGTCTTTTTAACGACATTATTACTAATTTTGACGGCTCCGATTTTTTTAACAACATTCTCAATTATATCTGACAATCAAGAAAAGCCAATAAATATGCCCACAGATATTCCTGTTTCGATGAGTCAAGGAATTGGAGAAGATGTATGGTGGGATAAATCTTTTCAATGGCGTAAATGTATTAATATTACTAATCCTGGAACCTATAATTTAACTAATAATATTATAAAAGTTTCATTCAATTGGAATGATTTATATACATCTGGTCATTTACAACAAGACTTAGATGATATCAGAATTGTTGAAAATGGAGAGCTTAAGAACTATTATATAAAGAAGGATTATCCGACTACTAATATAGCAACAGTATGGTTTGAAACAAATTCTACTGCCGATACTTCTGATTATGATACATATATGTATTATGGAAATGATACTATAGGACGAGCAACATCTTATTATATGGAGAATTGTCCTGATGGAATTGCTCATTGGGATTTTGATAATGATCCTTTGGGAGAAGTGACAGATACAGCTAATTATTTGTATAATGGAACTCTTCAGGGAGGATTAGATGAAAATTCCTATATTACCGGTAAATATGGAAAAGGGATTGAGATTGATTTAGACGCGTCGGGACCAGAACGTATTCCATTAAATATGTGTCTGTATACTGGGAGCGCTAGTGTACCATCCGGTTATGAAGCTAACTCCCTAAAGGGACCATTTTATGAGTTTACTGCTTCAGCCTGGGTCAAGCTAGACCTAGATAATGGTGGTTGGTCTATTCTTGATTTTGACAGATCAGAATTCTTTAATTTGCCAGCTGGCTCGCCTGGATATACAGCAAATGCTGGGGAAGGGGAGTTTGGCAGTACTGCTTACAATGGAGACACAGAAGATATGTCAGGCGTCTCTAGAGTTGATAATGGCCAATGGACTCATATTTTAATTCGCTATGATTCATCGGAAACCAATGAGAAAAAAATTTACGTCAATGGAAGTTTAGATGCTGCATTGAATCAATATAACCTCAATGAAGGTATTGGTCGAAATAATCAAATAAGATTTGGTTATATCGGAGTTGGTTCTGAGGCATCCTCATATGACAGTAGTAATAACGGGGGTTCTTATAGAGATGGAATCATGAGAGTGGATGATGTACGAATTTTTGATTATTCATTATCTAATAATGAAATAGAATGGTTTGCGAACTATTATGATTTGGAAGTTGAATTATTAACTGAAGTAGAAAGATCAGCAACGGCTAGTTTCATAATTAAGGATTATGATGGTTTACGAGTCGAGAATGCAGAAGTAGCTTTATGGAATGGAACCAAGATCTTGAATATAACAGATATCGGTGAATTTAGAGCTTATACAGACTCACAGGGAGAAACAGAGTTTACCAAGGTTCCTTTTGGAAGCTATAATGTAACTGTTAATTATACATTATCTTCAGAGGCTGGAACATTTGAAGAGATTGTATATGACTCTCGCTTAATTGATGACGGTGAAGTAAATTTTCAGGGGTTGTTTATAACTGAAACGCTTTATACTAACTTATGGACTATTGACTTTGAAGTGGATGATTATGATGGAAATCCTTTAAATTATGGATACATCAATGTCAGCGCAGAAGGTAATAGTCAAGTCCTTGAAAAAATTGAGTTAGATCCTAATGGAGAAGCTAAATTTGTGTGGCTCTCAGATAAAGATTACTATAATTATTCGGTGTATTATTATAATCCAGATTATTATATTTCATCAACTTATTTGAATTCTAGTAGTATTTACCGAAATCTAAAAACTGAAAGATATTTATTAAATGAAACTGCTACTTCAAGTCCTCCTGATTATGAAGTTAAAAGAAGTGAATTCATGCCGAATTCAACTTTAGGTTATTCGGGAGATAATAGAATCGTGGAAGTGAGATTAAGTTGTGAGAAAATGGATGATAATTTAACATCGATTTTCATGAATTATTATTACAATACGGAAACAGAACCTACCACAGTGGATTCAACTTTTTATGATACTGAAACTTCAGCAAATTTAACATATTATCCTTATGAAGATAGTGATAATATTTATGGAATTCAATTTGAAATTAACGGACAAAACACCACTGTTTCAAATGGAACCATCTCATTAAATCTCACATATACTTATAATCAAAAGATACAGACAAATATTTCTACTCTAAGTATTCGAGTACTAGATTCAACAGGTACAGAACCTGTTTCAGGATTAAAAGTAAAAGTTTTGAAAAATGCGACCAGTCAGCAAATTGTGGAATTAACAACCGATACTTCAGGCTATGCATATGGAAGTTATACAAACGATTTCGGTTTTAGATATTTAACTGAATGGACTTATAACTTTTCATTATGGGTGGTGACTGAACGTCAAACTTTTAAAGTAAATGTATCAGATCAACCAAAACCACCAGGTATAACGGATTATTACAATTATACCTTGCAAGGACAGAGTAATTTAGTTTTTAATTTGGATTTAGATTTTACTGAAAGAATCGCTAATTTTACAAATAGAATTGGACCATCATCCGTAATATGGGGTGAAAATATGTCCTTTTCCGTTATCTATGAAACAAGTGATAATGGTGGATCAACTTGGCGTACCGATTATAATAGAAATGGATCATTGACTTCTGCAACTTGGACAATTTATTCTCAATTTGGAGAGAAACTATTAGAACTACCAATGGAGAGAGTTGATGAGATATCAACAAATTCCGGTAATTTCTCATTAGAAATAAATTCGAGTCAATTTTCTGCGGGAGGTAATGGTAAAAACTATTATGTCTATATATCAGGGCAAAAAAACTTTTGGAGAGATCCTAGTCCTGCCTTTTTTGGTTTTACAATCGAACCAATAGATACCGATATAGAATTATATAATTATACTACTATGGAAAAATTGAGCTCTAATCAAATTTCAAAGCGTTATGGAGATATAGTTAATATCACACTCAGATATTTCACATCAGATGAGAATATTAATCTAACTGCAGAATCAATAAATTATGAATGGGATTATGGTGGTCCCATAACAATTGATAAAGACCCTCTAAATCCAGATTTCTATACATTTTCAGTTGATCTTTCAACGATACCAAATATCGGAACATATAGAATTGATGTGAATGCTCAGAGAGAGAATTATTCTTCTGTCAGTGATTATGCAATTTTCCTTAATGTTTTGGAGCGGAAAACAATAATTAATGGAACTGATAGCCTACTGCCTATTTCTAAAAACTATTATGCGTTAAATGAACATTATATTTACTTTGAATATAATGATACGTATACAGGAAGATTAAGTGATCTCGATACAAAATCCTATACCTGGTATAGCTTAGCCGAAGATGGATCTCCTATGAGTGGTCCTGGTAATGAAGGAAATGGAGATCTTAATGTCACAATGGAGGATATATATTTTCTAGACTTTGATACTGAATCAAGAGCAGTAGGGAAATATCAAATTTTTATAACATTCACAAAGAATAATTATGAAACAAGAAATTCAATCATTAATCTAGAGATAAAAAATCGACTCACAAGTTCCTCTTTATCTATAGGAGTCTCTGATACAATTGCATTAGGGGAAGCAAAAAACTATACTATTACATATATTGATATAGAGACTTCTTTAGCAATAACTGATGGAATAGGTAATTATAATTATAGTTATACTGGTCCTGAAAGCGGAATAGGAAATTTGATCTATAATCCTATTGCGGGAAACTATACTCTTGATATAGATACAGCAGGTCTCACAAATGGAACTTATACTGTCGACATAACCTTAAATAAATTGAATTATGAAGAGCAAATAAAGAGTTTCACGTTAATAGTTAATAGAATTCAAGAGAATTACACTACACAATTTACTGCAATATCTACAACACCTTTAACCGTCGAATGGGGACAAAATATTCAAATCAATTTCACCTTTCAAAATTCGAGTGATACTGGACAAAATTGGGAGAATACTACACCAGATGCGTTAAATCTTCGATTTTATGACCTTTCAGACAGTCAAATTGGTGATCCAATTAGTTTATTGGGATATTCTACAGGAGTGGGAACATATTCCTTTAGCTTCAATACTTCTCAATATTCTTTCATAGGAGGAAATTCATATTATTTGGAGATATCAGCGAGTTTAATAGACTATAATCCACCAGATAATCTTCGTAAATCATTTACAATAATCACAGTACCAACTAATCTACAAATTTTAAATTATACCACCAAGGTTGAATTTTCATCAGACCAAACTACGGTTTTTTGGAACCAACAATTTAATCTTACTCTCTACTATGAAACATCCTTATCCGAACCACTTCTCGGTGCTAGTATAACTTATGATTGGGCATATGGAACAGGTCAAATTTCTTCAGATCCCCTCTATGGTTTTGGATATTATACATTCCTATTCAATTCTGGAAATGCAACAAATATTGGAAGCTATAATATCGAATTTAGTGCAACAAAGGAAAATTATAGCACTCAAACTCCAACTTTTACAATAATTATCATTAATCGCCCCACTATTCTGAATGGAACTTCAGGAGTATTTGTTGATAGTAAACAGTTCTATGTAAAAGAGGCAATTAATTTTACATTTGAATATAGAGATGTTCTTAGTGGTACACTAGTAGATGGTGCACAAGAATTTGATTATACTCTTGAAAAACTTGATGCTAATGACCAAGTTATATGGACAAAAACAGGAGTTTTATTTGAGGTGGGGAATAATTATATTTTAGATTTAAACACGGAAGATTTGACTGATGGAAATTATCGAATTGCTTTATCCCTTAATAAAGATAATTATGAGGGAAAAACTAGTATCATTTTCTTAACAGTAAATAAAAGAGTATTTTATCATACTCCGATACCAACTTCCTTAAGAATTGATTCTGGTGGTTCTGTAAATCTTAATATTACATTAACGGATCCAAACAATAATTCTGCATATATCCAGAATGCGAAAGTATATATAATAAATAATAATCAACGATATAATTTCACAGAATCCGAAGACGGAACATACTCTCTTACAATAAATAAAATATCTTCTCCATTTTTCGTACCTGAATTTTATACACCTAAAATTTACATTGAAAAAGCGAACTTCACAACTATAGAAATCCAGATGAGAATTGAAGTAAAGATGGCAGAAATCTTCCCTGGATTTCCTACATTCTATTTCATGATGATCATGATTGGTGTTATAGCCGTTGTCGGTGCTTTAGCAACATACCGTTATATCCAAATCGCTCGAATACCAGAATTTGTAAAAAGAGCTAGATCAATGAAAAAGGAGATTAAAGGAGATAAATCAATATCCGATAAGAATCTTTATCCATCTAAAGAAGAATATATAACAGAAATTTATGGTGAAGACTGGGAAAAACTTGGACTATCATTAGAAGAAAAATTAGGATTACACGGAAAAAATACAAAGAAACTTAATAAATCAAATGATGGAGGTGTTTATTAGGTGCCAGTAGGATTAGTTTTAATGCGATGGAATGAAAGAGTAGGTACTGAAATCTTAGCCAAATACCCAGAGGAAGTCACTATTACCGATAAAACTTTAATGCAAGTCTATAGCACACATGAATATAGTGGAGAAGCAGGAATGATAAGTTTAATGGTTGGATCCTTAAATATCGCTTCATATTATACAGGTCCGGACTCTGGTTATTACATTCTACTCCTTCTTAATGTGGATGAAGATCCAGATGCTTATGAAGGAGGATTAGCAGATGTTTCGCGAACAATTCTTCAGAATCTTGAAGATGAAGCATATAGAAGTATGATTCCATCATTATTTCAAAGAATCTCTGTCTATCCTACTTTAAATGATGAGCAAAGACTTGCAATGACGTACGAGGATGAAATCAAGCGATTAATTATCACCCGTCTCCGGGATGAAGGTGTTGTCTCGAGATCCGAATTGTCTGTCTGGTTAAAAGATAAATATAAACAAGGATTTGTAGATTTGGACGGTGTCTTGATAGAACTTGTAAAAAGAGAAATTATAAAAGAAGCATCTGTCAAAGGAATGCCTTCGGCACTTATATTTCTCACTAATGATATAATCATGCTTAGACGTCCACCAGTAAAGTTACTAAGAGATCCAAGTGGTCGCGGTCTTCCTACCCCTCTTGCAGAGGATTATAGAACAGAATGCAAAAAATATTTCGCAAACTACAGCCCAACTGAAGATGATAATTTAGGAGTTATAGAACTTTTCATCAATCCACAGACTTATGAAACATTGAGATTACTCAGAACTTCAATTGTAACAAAAAATGATTTGGAAAAATTGAAGAAAAAGGGGGTTGATGATTTGGACGAAGTTTTGAAACTCTTATGGAATAACAATATGATTCAAGTGTTTCAAGACAAACAAAACAACGAATATTATGCTTTAATCTCGGATTTTGTAATTAGACGCATCTTTCCAAAATATCTTTTGAATATCATTAAAACGCAATATGAGCAGAAATCAAAAGCAAATGAAGTACTGGTAGAATATTTAAACGTATTAGAAAGTACGTACGAAACTCTAGAAGAACAAGAGAAATCTAAAGCTACTATAGAGGTATAACTTTAATCATTTAATTTTTTTAATTTTTAAAAATCTTTTTTTTTATTAATTTTTTTTAATATTTCGGGTCCAATAATATGTTTAGTCTATAATTTCTCAACGTTTAATATATTTTTAACTTCTAATCAAATCTAAGGATTATTATAACTTCCTACCAATTCCTAATAAAAGTCCTTGATGTTCAAAAACTTCAATATTAAGAAAATTTGCTTTTCTCATATCATTAGTCAATTCATCTTTAGAAAAAATTCGGTTGATGAGAGATAAATTATAGAGTTTTATTAATTCATTAAGAAAGATATTCTCAGTATAAGGGATTTTTGCAATTGCTACTAAAATAATGAGTCCCTTTGATTTAATTACCCGAGCAGTTTCTTTTAAAATTTCAATAGGATCCATATCATGAAATTTCGGATTTTTTTTATATACAGGTATGATAACGGCATCAAAAATGTTCTCTGGAGCAGATATATGCTTTGATATCATTTCTGTGTTTTTCACATCTTCTATTGTTCCATTTAATAGATCTTCAGATCCATTTTTTTGGATGATATATTGCTCTTTTGTATAATCCGATAGGAGTTTAATTATGGGAAGCATGACATATTCTGAAAACCATATTGAAAGAACTCTATCAAATTTCTGATTCTCAATCTTTTCCATGAAATGCTTTGAAAATTCTTCCCGATATTCTTCAGAGACCATTATATTATTATTAATAAGAAATTTTAGTAATAATTGGGGGACATAATTAGTATAAGGAGTGGCTTTTATATTTGGAATTTTTCCTGAATTATTTTCTTGAAATTGAAGAAGACCTTTTTCCTCCAAATTATTAAGCATATTATAGAAGCTCGGTGGATATAACTGTTTTTTTTCGTTAATAAATTCATAGAATTTTTTTTCATATAATGGACTATTAGAAATTTCTTTTTCTTCCAGAGGTCTTTCCTTAAATTCGATGAATTGCTTCACTTCTGTATAGAGTAAATGCCTTACAATTGGTTCACGATATCTTACAAGAAATTGTAAAGCAATAATATCTTTTATAGAAAAATTTGCAAAATCTGAAATATTATGATAATTGGCATATTCTATAAATGGTTCTTCTTCCTTGGTCATTCTTTGAAAAATGTCTTATTTTAAAATATTATTATATTCTATTATTTGGCGATCTAATTTAAATTTACTCTTTTTGTAAAAGTATTTATACAAAATTACTAAAAGAATTTAAAAACTCAAGTTCATTAAATATCATTAACGTATTTTAATTCATAAAAATTAAAGCAAACACAGATAAAAAATGTCTAAATTACCAGATCAATTTGATAAATTTGATTTAGATAATCTAAGTAAACCGAATGCACTTCCGGAAGATATTGACTATGAAACCCATATAATTGCTACCTATATTGCTAAACTTCATCGAAAAATGGACGCATTTTACATGACACAATCACTTTGTATTGAACAATCAACAGGTACATTCGTTGCAGTTCCAGCTGAGACACCAGAGACTAGACGTAAACATGTTGCTAAAGTAATTGGGCTCTGGTCAGTACCAGATTATGAATATGAAGGTGTAGAGGATTTTTTTGATAATCCGAAGTATAGAGATTGGGTAGTACAAGTTGCTTATCCTTTAAATTTTAAACCTCAATTCCCAATGTTGTTTACAACTATTTTTGGAAATATTTCTATGGGAGGTCCACTTAAAATGGTGGATGTAAGATTCCCAAGAGAATTCTTAAAAGAGTTTAAAGGTCCAAAATTTGGAGATGAAGGAATTAGGAAAATATTAGGTGTTCCAGAAAGACCTTTACTTAATAATATGATTAAACCTTGTGTTTATACCCTAAGTGAAACTCCCGCTGCTGAATTAGCATATAAAGCCGCTGTGGGAGGATGTGATGTTATTAAAGATGATGAGTTAATCGCAGATGTGGGTTTTAATCCTTTAGATGAACGAGTTACGCAATTTATGGAAGCCCTTGACCGTGCTGATGAAGAAAAGGGAGAAAAAACATTATATACTGTAAATATTACTGATAGAGTAGATAGAATGTTTGAATTAGCTGATATCGCACAAGAAAACGGCGCAAATGCATTAATGGTCAATCATATATCAGTAGGATATTCTGCCATGAGAAAACTTGCTGAGGATCCCTCAGTAAAAGTGCCTATTTTAGGACATATGGATTTTGCTGGAACTCTCTATCAAGATCCATGGGGAGGAGTTAGTAGTCCTATAATATTGGGTAAATTTAGCAGATTAGCTGGATGTGATACTATTGTGCAACCAGCACCATATGGAAAAGCACCTACTATGACAGATAAATTTAAAGAGGTGGCGAGAAATCTCGTTATGCCTATGCGTAATGCACCACATATCAAAAGAACAATGCCAATGCCTAGCGGAGGAATAACACCCGCATTAGTTGAGAAGATAATGAATGATCTTGGTCCTAATATCATGATTGGTAGCGGTGGAGGTATTCATGCCCATCCTGAAGGACCTATTGCGGGCGCAAAAGCTTTCCGACAAGCAATCGATGCTGCAATGCAAGGAATATCAGTAAAAGAATATGCAAAAGAAAAAAATGCTCACGAGCTTGGTGTTTCTTTAGGACTCTTCGGTACTAAGAAAACGGAATTTAGTTCAGTTTAAATCTTATAAAATTTAATCTTTTATTTTTTTATTTTTTCTTATCACATTAATATTTTCTAAAAATCCAAAAAAATTTCTCGTTAACTAATAACATTCAACCTAATTTATTTTAATCTAATTCTTGGATCAAGATATCCTATAATCAAATCTGTTATGAAATTTATTGTTATAACAAGAACACAAAATATAAAGATGATGCCAATAAATACGGGATAGTCTTTTAATAATACGACTTTTCTAAACAAATATCTTAAGCCCACGAAATTATAAGCTACTTCTATTGCTATCATACCCCCTAATATCAATGAAAAACCCATTCCAGACACAGTTACTATAGGGGGAAGCGCATTTTTCATTACATGTTTTTTCATTATGTATCTTTTTGAACATCCCTTAGCCTTTGCGGTTCTAATAAAATCCATTTCAAACACTTCCAAAATGCTTTTAGTTAATATGAGTTTGAATGAAGTATATAAAACTAATTCTATCCAAATTGTAGGACTTTTTTGATTAACATCTAATTTATAATAAAGAGAAATAAGATATTATAAAAAATCCAAAATAGACTAAAGTCTATGGATTCGATACTCCTTAAAGTCTGTTAATAAGAAGATCAAAATCCTTTTGAGTAAATTTTTTAAAAATAAAAAATAATACTTTTCTTATTCAATCTTTTTATCTAAAATAGTTAAAATTATGACTTTTGACTTCAATATTATTATTTATTGGATGTGTTTCAAGGAAATGAGCGATTTTGTTTCCAGAAATATCTAAATATTTTAGATTTTTCATTTCTTTGAAGAATTTGATATTTTGCTCATTCTCAATTTGATTATTTGAAAGAAATAAATATTTTAGATTTTTTAAATGTTTTAATTCTCTGATGTTTTGGATTTGGTTATTTGATAAATCTAAAACTTCAAGACTTTGAAGATAAATCAATCCTAAAATATCAGAGAGGTTTTTAATATTATTCCTGAACTCCGATTTCCATCCTCTAACTTCGAATTCAATATCAGATAAATCAAGTTTTATAGGCAAACAAATTTTATTATCTAATTCATAGTAAACAGAATAATATCTCTTTATTAATTCAGAGATGGTTATATAACTAATTAAAATGTTAGCTATTTGATTTATATTGAATTTTCTAATGATATTCATTAAATAAAGCTTTTTTATTGAGTCATTATACTTTTGTATGCCTATATTATTTATATTTTCTATATTTTGTTTTAATTTTACTCTTAACTCTGATATTAAAAATTCTTTCGAATCCCGTTTTTTAACTTTAGTCATTGTTTTAATTAAGGAGATCAGACATTTATAATCTTTTTCGTATTTTATGGCCCATTTTATTGCATTTGATGAAAGATTTAGATAATATTTTCCAATGATATTTATAGCTTTTTTCCTAATTATTGAATCAGAATCAGAAAGCATTAAATTTTCTATAAATTTGAAAAGGTCTTTATTAAAAGCATTCAAATATTCCAATGAATTGATAGCCTGAGATCTTTTATTTTTATTATCACTCGATTGGATTAATGCAATTAAATAATTAATTGTTTGACTATGGTTTAATTCTCCATTTCTATATTTTCTTAGGAATAAATCATTGTATTGTTTTTTCATTAATCATATTCTCAATATATCTTTTTTTAGAAAATATATCTTGGTCAAGAGTTAAAAATATTGACTAGATTAAATATTTTAATTTCTTAAAAAATCATTTTTAATTATATTAGAATAATTTTTAATTTCTAATCATATTATTAAAAATATAATTAATTAGCATTTAAAGGCTGGGAGATTTTATGGCTAAAAAAGAGGAAGAAAAGTTTGATAGGGTAATGGAGCTTGAAAGCAGAAAATTAGCAAAGGAAAAGGATAGAGAATTTGTTATTGAGACTCAGAAAAAAGTAGAAAAAAATAATGATTTAATCGCAGTAAAGATTAATCAAAATCTCAAAGAAAACAATGTTAAGTCTTATGATTTTGTAGGAGCGATTGGTGCGGGAAAGACTGCGTTGATAGAGAGAATAAGTGAGAAAATAGGACCAGAAAAAAGGATTTTAGTAATATGTGGAGATGTTGCTACTCGAGTTGATGCTGATCGTATTCAAAAAGCTTATGTAAAAGCAATACAAATAAATACAGGGAGAGAGTGCGCATTAAATGCATATCATATTGACAAGGTCTTGAAAAATATTAACATTTCGGATTATGATTTTATATTTGTGGAAAATGTTGGAAATTTAATCTGCCCCTCAGAATTTATACTGGGAATGGATAAAAGGATCACGGTTGTTTCAGTCACTGAAGGGGAATGGGTTGTGGAAAAGCATCCGCTTTTATTTAAAATGTCGGATATCGCAGTTATTAATAAAATCGATCTAGCTGAACGACTTGAAACCGATGTGGAAAAGATGGTTGAAGATGCCAAAAATATTAATCCTAATGCTAAAATAATCTTGACAAGCGCTCGAACTGATGAAGGAGTAGATGAATTATTGGAAGCATTAGAATCTTAACTTACTTAATTGAATGAAATTCTTTTTAGATAAATTCGATATTATTTGTGATTAAAATGGAAAATGATTTAAAAAATATAAAACAAAGAATAAAAAATCAAGAGGCAATAAGTTCCGATTTATTGATAGATTTTCTCAGTACAAATATTATAAAAAACAATATAGAAGAATATATTGGTGATTATCCTACATTCATCGAACCTGTAGTTTTAGGAAAGAATGTAATTATCGGGGATGATGTTTTGCTCGGACCTAATGTCTATATTGGTGATAATTGTGAGATCGGAGATTATGATGAGATCTCCAACTCAATTATATTTGAAAATGTAAAGCTGGGAGAAATCTTTAAACTTGATTATTGTATCGTCGCAGAAGATAGTAAATTGACTTTTAAGAATTTAGATATCAATCATACACTCTTAAAAGGCAGAACAGAATTAAAAGATGAAATGGAAATAAAGAAATTAAAATAAAATTCCTTTATTTAATTTTTTCAGATATTTTCTTTTTATATTGAGAATATTCACATAATTTCGCCATACATCTTACTGGACGATCCCAATATTGAAAAAGTATTGCTCCTGTACTTCTTATTTTTTTAGACCAAGGAGAATTATAATTTTGCGGATTTATTAAGAAAACGGGAATTGAGTACTTTTTTGATAATTTTAGGAGGGGTGAGACTAGCATCTTCTCTAAGGGGAGATCTTTTTTAACTTGATCAGGAAAATTTTCATATTTTGCTACTCGCTCATGTTTTAATAAGTTTCTAAGCACATCTTGAAATCCAAATACTCCATACATCATTATAGCATCAATTTCCCCGGATTGTATTAAAGTTTTAGGTATATTTATATAATAATTCTGAAAATTCATATCGAAGGTTGTATCAATAGGATTTTTTAAACTGGCCGTAGGAATTACATATTCTTTTAACTGATTTTGTAATTCCTCAGATAATTTAGGAACTACTAATCCTTGTTTTTCAGCATGATTTGCAATCATCACGCCTGGTCCTCCCGAATTTGTTATTATTCCAAGTCGGTTTCCTTTTGGAAGGATTTCGGTGGTTAATACCCTTGCTAAATCCAAAAATTCTAACACTAATTCAGTTTTAATAATACCAGCTTCTTTAAAAGCAGCATCATAGATTCTAGCATTACCAGCTAGTGATCCAGTATGACTTTTTACAGCTCTTTGAGCTGCTTTTGATCCTCCAACATAGATAGCAATTATCGGTTTGATAGGTGTAATTTCTTTTGTCAATTTTAAGAACTCTTTAGCTCGTTTTAGTTCTTCAATATAAAGGCCTATTACTTTTGTTTTATCATCTTCCTTATAATAATCCAAGCAATCAACAACATCTATATCTGCCTCATTTCCTAAGGAAAGAGATCTACTGATTCCCAAGTCAAGATTATCTGGATCAAAAAATATATGAGATGCTAAGGTTCCACTTTGGCTTGCAATTGAAAAATACCCTCTTTGCTGTTTCTCCCAAATTGCAGTATTCAAAGCGCTGGTTTCATCCTCAGGATAGATCCAGCTATTATAAATACCTAAACAATTAGGTCCTATAAATCGAATTCCATATTTTTCCGCAATTCTCTGTATTTCTTCACGAAGAGTATTTTTCCGATCTCCCGTCAACTCCCGAAAACCTCCAGAAATTAAAACTATTCTTTTTACACCTTTTTCCCCACACTCTTGAAAAATTTCAGGAACAATCTTTGGAGGTAAAATTACGATAACAAGATCAGGTGTTTCTGGAACGTCAGATATTTTTTTATAAGCTTTAAATCCCATCACAGAATCTAATTTTAAATGGATTGGATAAATGTTCCCTTTAAACCCAGAAATGATTAAACCCATGAGTTGAATTGATCCAATTCCAGCTCCCTTATTATTAGCACCATAAATAGCAATACTCTTAGGGGTCAAAAAATCTTCTAAAAAGTGAATCATAATATAATAATAATAAATAAGAACTGCAAAAAAAGATTATAACATTGTTATAGTATTTAAGAAAGAGATATATTTAAAGATGTGTTATCGATAAAACTAACTCTGACTTTCCAAACATTATTAATTTTATCCAAAAGTGAAAAGGGACATTGGCATTCCGAAATAACTTTTTCTGGAGGTAATTTTATAAATATATCTCCTTCCCTCTGACCTATTAAATCTATAATCACTTTAATCGTGTGATCTTCTTCTTCATACTCAAAATCAGTAATTTCGTAGCATCCTTGTGAGATATGAAGATTAGATGATAAAAAGAGCGGTTCTTCCTTAATTAAATCATTTATATATATAATAGAGAGATAGGCACAATGATGTGATGGAATTTCCAGATCTATTTGTTGATCTCTCTTAAATTCCCCTAGAAATTGTTGATTCCAAAAATCAAAGATAAAAAAGCTTTCTTCATCTTTTAACAAATTAGGAACGATTTCAGATACAGCAATAGATTTTCTCACTGTTTCATCATCCCAGTTAATGATGGTAGCGAGATATCGCTTTCCAATATATTCTTGAGATTCTAAAAAGTAGATAGTTGGAAGTTTTGAAATAAATGCATCTGTTACAATGGGATCTGTCAATTCAGAATTGTATGGAGGCAAAACTAATTTCGCATCATTTATTTCCTCATCCGATAGTTTTGTCATATCGTCTGAAATAAGTATTTGTCCACCAGATAATCCGAACAAGGTTAATTGTAGCTGAATTTCATTTAGATTTAAATCTGTATCGGTCCTTCTTATCATTAAACAATCTGGATCATTAATCCAGAAATATGTATGCATATAGGAACGATAAAGAACATTTATTAGGGCACGCTTTAAACTCGATAGACTAAATCCAAATTTATTGCCAACCCAGTCCCAATTTTTCCATTTTGGAGCGGTATCAGTTCCTATTCTCATCGCATCTACTAATCCAACACAAGGACCTAATGGAGCCCCACACCCAAGCAAGTATGAATTGTTAGTTATTCCATCTCGTATAGCTTTTACTCCATTATAATAACGTTGAGCACGTGTTAAAGATTTATCTTTATAATCCGCGTCGTAAGGAGTAGCAGCATGCAAAAAATCAATTTTAAAATAATCTATGATCGAATCATCAGTTTTACTTGGATCTTCAAGAGCATAGAGAAAATTTCTAAAATCTTCTTTTAAATAATCTAAAACTTCTTTTTTTGAGAGATCTAAACCATATTCAAATTTTCCCCAATTAAAGTGAATTTTTAGCGGTTTATCTTTTCCTCTTTTATTTAAAAACCAATCTTTATGAGTTTGAAGCAAATTAGAATCTTTTTCAACAAGAAAAGGCGCTGTCCAAAGTCCGCCCTTAAATCCAGCATGCTTTATTTTTTTGAATAACCAAGAAAGACCATGAGTAAATTTGTCATTAATTTCCTTATAATCTCCTATTTTCGTGAAATAACCATCATCTAATTGTATAAAATCAATCGGAAATGTATTTTCATTTTTTTTAAAGAATTCAAAATTCTTAATCATTTCCTCTTCGGTTATGTCAGTAAAATAATAATACCAACTGCACCAACCTATGGGAATTTCATTAATTCTTTCTTCTTGAATATGGTTTTTAACGATTTTTGCATAGTCAATTAATCCATAATAGGCTAAATTTTTTGTTTTAATGCTTAAAAAAAGCTCTTCAGATGAATCAATTATTGAATCGTGAAAATTTACACCATCCATACAACTGAATGCCGTCAAAAGTTTTAAATTATTATATTTTGTATAATCAAGAATAACTCGTGAAAACTGGTTATTTAAAGTGGTAAAACCCAAAAGAAGTGAGTTATTTGAATTTCTGTCCGTTATGACGGTATTATATTCACTATAAAATCTTCCTTCAATTTCATAGTCTTGGTTATCTAATGTTCGCTTAAACACTTTTAGAGGGGGTCCTTTTCTATCTTTTTCCTCTCCAAAAAATACCTTACAAGGACTCCAACTCTGCCAACCATTCTTAAACCAAGTAATATTTTTTAGATTCGTCGGTGAATTATTTCCAGTGAGCCACAATTTTTCATTCTTAATCGTGAGAGGAGAAATGCTGTGTATCTTATGAGAATTCTCGCTTAGATCCCTCAGATCGATCAATTTCAAAAGTATAAAGTCATTTTCATCATAAATTCTCACGAGAAGTTTAAAATCGAATTTATCCTCCTCTGGAGTTTTTCTTGAAAAGGTAATACTTAAACCTTCACCATTTTTATCATGAATATCTTCTATTAATGATACAAAATTAAAGTGATATGAAGGATATTCTTCCAATATATTGGTTCCATTTTTAAAATAATTAATTGAACAATAACAATTTTTTAAACAACATTCTGTCCCTTCAAAATTTTGAAATTTTATATTGAATCTTCCCTTTTTTTCGCCAGTTTTAAAATACTCAAAATGGAGATTTCGATTTTTTAAATCTATTAGTTCTTCATTATCTTGAGTTATCTTAAGCATATTTATCCCATAATCATTTAGATATTATTATGAAATTAAAATTGTATAGTATTTATAATTTGGTTATAGATTTTATAAATATTAACAATAAGGAAAAGAAGTAAAGAGATAATTTTCTATAATTTTTTTAAGAAAATTCATTACTTTTTTCAAAAAAGCCTTGTAATTTTGATTTAAGCTTGTTAAAGGGTCTTAAATTTCCTGAAAATGGATTTTTAATTACATCCTTCAAATAAGGCTCTATTTTTTTCTCAACGAGATTTATCTTTTCTAAATTTCCTTCAGAAAGCATATAGAGAAAATAATCATTATCGTATTCTTTAAATGTTAGAAAACGATAATTTTGATATCCTAATTTTACAGCAATCCATCGTGGAACAGCATTCGTATTACCTAAGGTATTAGCAGCAATGGCTTCAATTTTAGCGGTAAGAGTGGATTCTTTCATTTCCTTTAAATCTTCGGGATCTTCAAAATCTCCAGGGACATCCACTTTTAAACCATCTCCTACCAATAGAGATATAATTCCAATTGATTGAGAGGATAAGCCAATGTAATCTACTCGTATTTTATCATCCACATAGGGAATGTCTTGATCTGAGAAAACATCTTGAAGTTTTTTATATTCTGGCAAAATACCGTATCTCAGAACCCTTTTAAATTTCTTTTTTATTTGATTCTTTTCGAATTTTTCTATTTTATCGGGATCATCAACTTTTTCTTCTTTAAGAATTTCAGTGTAATGTTTTGCAATTTGTTCTAATAACCATTTTCCCTTCTTGTCGGGAAGCATATCATATTTACCGTAGACAAGATATATTAATCCATTTTTAGTGTAAAATTGGCATTTTTCTGTAACTTCAGAATCTTCTTGAATAAGAAGCATTTTATCTAATTCTCCCCCTAAAATACTGGTAGCAATAAAGTCTAAATTATTAGTTAATTCAAGTAAATAAGAATAATTTATATTATTACAAAATAAAGGATTTCGATTAACTGAAGTAATTCCAAAAAGTTTTATAAATTTATCTCCTTCTGATGTTTCCTTTTTAGTTTCTTTTTTTACTCTAACTCTACCTTGAAATTTGGATGATAAAGAAGATGATCTTGTTTCAAATTCTTTTGGTTTAAGCTCCGGTCCTTTTTCTAATTCATTGATTTGAAATATTGCCGGAACAAATGTACCACACTTAGGACAAAGATTATCTTTTGGATAAGGTCTACTTATTTTATAGCCGCATTTCTGACATTTAATTGTACTTTCTTTTGAAAATAAATTAGAAATTCTTGACAACTCCAACATTGAAAAATTTCTCTATAAAAAAATAATAGTGGAATTTTATAAATATTTTTTTATAAGTTTTACAAATTTTTATTTACAAATTTTTCAAATTCATGTAAAAATTTATTATTTTGTTCTCTCGTTCCAATGGATATCCTAATATATTCGGCTAAAGAAGGCTTATCGAAATAACGGACTAATATTTTTTTTTGTTTTAAATTTTCAAAAATTTTAATTGCGGGCGATTTATCTTCAAATTTAATCAATACAAAATTGGAATCTGAAGGAAAGACTGAAATTTTGGGATATTTCTTTAGTTGGTTTCTGAGTCTTTTTCTCTCAGAAATAATTTTTTCATTATTTCTATAAACTTTCTCTTTATTTACTATACATGAAATGGCAGCAATTTGAGCTAAATAATTCACGTTATAAGGTAATTTAACACGATTCATTAACGAAATAAGTTTTTTGTTAGCTATAGCCAAGCCTATTCTTAATGAAGCAAGTGAAAAACTTTTTGAGAAACTTCGAGTTATTACAAGATTATTTATTTTCTTTAATAGAGGTAATGCTGTTTTTTTGCTAAAGTCTGCATATGTCTCATCAACGACTACAACTCCCGGGAAAGATTCACAAGTTTTCTGAATTGAATGATTATTAAATGATTGGCCTGTTGGGTTGTTTGGAGAGTTGATTATAAATAATTTTCCTTCAACTTTGAACGCATCATCTGGAAAAGAGAAATTCATGCCTAATGGAACCTCAATACAATTACCACCGTAAAGCTCTGTTAAAGTTTTATACATTCCATATGACGGATCGAAATAAATAACATTGTCACCTGGCTCAATGAACAATTTAAAGATAACTTCCAATATATCATCAGTTCCATTTCCAACGAAAATATAATCTATATCATCAACCGTATCAAAATCTTTTAGATATAAATTAACAAATTTCTTTCTAAGTTTGATAGCCAATGGATCTGGATATAATTTAATTCTATCACCAACAGCATTTTTAATATCATTTAATATTTCTGGAATTGGAGGATAGGGATTTTCGTTCGTATTTAATTTCACCCATCCTCCGCTTCTGGGTTGTTCACCGGGTTCATATGCTTCAAAATCCTTAAGATGAGTTTTAATTAATTTTTGTAAATCCATCTCAATATCATATTATAAAAGTTAGTAAAAATTAAATAAGAATCGTTTTACGATTTTTCTTCCAATCGTTTTTTAATAGATTCACGATGAGCAAATAATTTTTCAAATTGAGCAATCTTCAATGCTGAACTGCTCAGATTTTTTAATCCTTTATCTGTACATTCTAATACATCCATTATTTTGATGAAATCTAATACATTAAGTCCAGAATAGGTTTTAGCATATCCTCCCGTAGGAAGTATATGATTAGTTCCCGCAGAATAGTCTCCTAAAGGAACTGGGGAATAAGGACCTAGGAAAACAGCTCCAGCATTATTAATATTGTTTAATATTTTTTTAGGATTTTCTGTAAGAATTTCAAGATGCTCTGGAGCAATAATATTACTTACACGAATACATTCCTTCATATCATCTGAGATTATTAATAGAGAATTGTGGAACGCAGATTGAATAATTTCTTTTCTTTGGGAGTTTTCCGTAACAAATTCCAGATTTTGAGTTACTTTTTTCATTAGATCCTCAGAATTAGTTATAAATATAGCCATATTATCGGGATCATGTTCCAGTTGAGAGATAAAATCAGCTAAAATGTATTCATAATTAGCTGATTCATCTGCTATAATTAAAATTTCAGAAGGTCCTGCGGGGCTGTCTATCGCTATAACATTTGAAAGTAATTGCTTGGCAGCATTTACCCATTTATTGCCAGGACCTACAACCTTTAAAACTTTTGGAATTGTTTCTGTACCATATGCCATAGCTGCGATGGCTTGAACTCCTCCAACTTTATACATCCTCTCGATCCCAAATTCTTTTGCAGTTACAATTATTTCTGGAGCGATTGTTCCATTATTTTGTGGTGGTGAACATAGAATTATATCTTTTACTCCTGCGATTGTTGCAGGTGCTGTTGCCATTAATACAGTGCTCGGATATATAGCTTTCCCCGCTGGTATATATAATCCAACAGATTCTATAGGACGTGTTATCTGCCCAGCTTTTACTCCTTCAACAATTTCAATAAACCATTCTTCACGTAATTGGGCCTTATGGAACTTAAGCAGATTTTTTTTAGCAAATCTGAGTGCATCTAGAAGGCTTTCATCAATTTTTTCATATGCATCTTGAATTTCTTTTGGCGTTATCTTTATATTTTTTTTGTCTAAAGATACTTTATCAAATTGCTTAGTATATCTAATAAGAGCTTTATCACCGTTAATGATTGTTTGATTTATAATTTCCATAACATCATATTGAATATCTTTTAGATTTAATGATTTTCTTGGTATAAAATCTTGGATGTTATCCTTTGTTATCTGTTTTGAATTTATTTTTCTAATAGTTACCATTAAATCCATTCACTTTCTTTTTATTTTATTTTTTCTAATGGTAAAATTTGTCTTGGCTCGTGAACGACCAAACCTTGTGCATATTTCCTTAATAAAGGAATTAAATTAATAAATTCCTCTTTTTTGATAATAGTATTAATCGCACACCATCCATTTTTATCACCTGCTAATTCTGAGACAGTGGGACGTTTTAAAGCTGGCAATTTTGATAAGATTTTTTCTAAATTCTGCTTTTTCACATTCATAAAAATATGAAGTTTTTTGGAAGCTTCAATAACTCCCATTAATAAAACTTTCAAATCTTTGATTTTCTCACGTTTCCATTCATCCTCTAAAGCATTTTTGTTTGCAATTAAGAGAGCAGTTGAAGTATCTATCACATCAACAATTCTCAAACTGTTCGCACGCAAAGTTGAGCCCGTTTGAGTATTATCAATAATTGCATCCACTTCTTCTGGTGGTTTCGCTTCTGTAGCACCAAATGATAAAAATATCTTAACTTTTTCATTCTCCCCCCATGTTCTCCAAGGGGTGATTACTAGAGGAATTTTATCTCCATATAATTCTTTATATGTTTTGTTATTCTTCAAATAATTTAAAGAGAGCGTTAAATATTCTGTAGATATTCGAAATGATTTACCTTCCTTGTAAAGTTGTTTTAATATATCATCGATGGATTCAACATCTTCCCAAGTATTTGGGACACAAAACACAATCTTTACTTCCCCAATTTCTAAATCTAGTATAATTTCAACATCAGCATTAGTTTCCTTTACCCAATCCTTCCCACTTATTCCTAAATCAAATTCATCCTCACCTATTAGATAATTTGGAATTTCTTGAGGACGTAATAATTTCACATATAATTCAGGATCATTAACGGAAGGTCTATAATCTCTATCTGAAGAAAATCTTAATTTTAGACCAGCTTGTTCAAAAAAGGAGGTGACAATATCTTGCAGACTCCCCTTTGGTATTGTTAATTTTAATTGTTTATCTGATTTAGTCAAAATATTAAACCTTATATTTGTGATTACGTAATTTTATAAAGTATTTAAAGAATTCAAGAATTTTGAAATTTTTGATTAGTAAGTATTTTCTTGCTAAAAAAACTTAAATTAGTTCATTTTTATTTAAGTTATAAATATCTTCAAGTTTAATTTAATTTTATACCATTATACAGTAAAGAAGGAATAAAAAATGGATTACGCTATAATGTTCAATTGTCTCGAAGGTGGAGTTCTCGATCCAATTAAATGGACTAAAGATCAACTCCAGCCTGATAGATCTGTTATAATTCTTGATGAATCATCAATGTCAATATATCTATGGCACGGTCAAAAACAAGGATTGGTTGCTAGACGAACCGCTTTAAGACAAGCAGAATCCCTTAAAGGACACGGATATAGTATTGGAAAAAGTATTATAGGCAGAGATGTTAAACAATTAAAAGAGATTGATGCACGCAAAGTAGGAAGAGTTCAAGAGGAAACAGAACTGAATGAAGAACTTCAAGAGATTTTGAATAAAAAGTATAAGGAATTAAATAATTTTGCAATCACTTTTGATATGGAAGCAAGAACACCCACTGCTGCGAAACCAACACCTAAACCTGAACCTAAACCTGAAATAAAAACAGAACCTAAACCGAAAATTACCCCTCAATCAAAGCCCCAACCAAAAATAGAACCAGAAACTATCCCAAAACCTTCTCCCAAAACTATAACTGCACCTAAAATAGAGGGGGAAAAGGAAAAAACACAAGATCTAACAACTGAAGCAAAAGTTGCATTTGTGTTCATATCTATTTTAGACCATTATGATGATATATGGATATCCAGGAAAGATGATGAAACATATTCTGTTGAAATGATGGATGGGCCGATATGTACTTTTTCTATTTATGATGGAAATTTAAAATTTAGCTCTAGTTCATTCTCAGGAATTTCAAAAGATATTAAAACTGAAATTCAGAAAAAATTTGTAGAGCTTAATAAACTCATAAAATAATTTTTTACTTATTTTTTTTACATTTTAATAGCAAAGAATTTAGGAATTTCGTGTATATTTAGATAAGATTTTATAGTTTTATTTAATAAATTCAAATAGAGAGATATGAAGTTCAAAAAGTTAGCACAATTATTTGATAATTTAGAAAACACGACTAAACGTCTTGAAATGACAGATATCCTCGCTAATTTCTTTCAGGGATTGAAGGAAAGTGAGGAGTTCCAAGATTTAGAGAAGATTATATATCTTCTACAGGGTCATTTAGTTTCTAATATAAAACAATTTCCGAAAATGGGAATTGCTGAAAAAATGATTATTGAGGCTTTATCTATTCATTCTGGAATTGCTGCAAAAAAGATTAAAAATATTCTTATCAAAAAAGGCGATATTGGTCTTACGGCCGAAACTATACTCTCTACAAATAAAAAGCAAAGATCTTTGTTTGATTTTCATACTCAACAAACTAATGATAATTATTCACTAGAAATATCTGAATTATATTCTGAACTAAAAAAAATAGCTATTACAGAGGGATCTGGGTCGCACGATACGAAATTGGGGATCTTGAGAGGATTAATAAGTAAAATTAGTCCTCTGGAAACAAAGTATCTTCTAAGAATAATTACTTCTACATTAAGAGTTGGAGTATCAACTCAAACAATAATCGACGGTCTTTCTCTTGGTTTTACTGGAAATAAAGATAATAGAGATATTATTGAATATTCCTATAATTTACATCCAGATCTAGGGGATATCACAAGAATTTTAGCCGAAGGGGGATTGGAAGCTGTAAAAAAGATTAAAATTACGTATGGTATCCCTATTAGAATGATGTTAGCTTCTCGTGTTCCTTATATTGAAATAATTGAAAAATTAGGTAAACCATTTACCGCCGAATATAAGCTAGATGGTGAAAGGCTTCAAATTCATAAACGGGGAGATAATATCACTTTATTTTCTAGAAGGTTGTTAGAAATAACTGAACAGTATCCTGATGTTTGTGAAAACATAAGAAGTAATATAGAAGCCGAGAATGTCATAATTGAAGGTGAGGTTGTTGCGATGGATGTTTTTTACGAAAAAATGCTACCTTTTCAAGTATTAAGCAAACGCAGGAGAAAATATGATGTGGAAGAAACTATAAAAGAAGTCCCAGTATGTTTATTTATATTTGATCTACTTAAATATGAAGAAAAAGAATATATTAATGAAATTCTACCAGAAAGAAGGGAAAAATTGGAAGAGATTATTATCCCACGTGATGAATTGAAGTTAGTTAAATCCAAATTGATTAATTCAACGGAAGAATTATTAGATTTTTTTAATGAGGCACGGGATCAAGGAACTGAAGGAATTATAGCCAAATCCATTCAAAAAGATTCTATATACCAAGCGGGAAATAGAGGATTTTTATGGATAAAAATGAAAGGATTGGAAGGGGGAAAATTAAAGGATACTATTGATGTAGTCTTAGTTGGAGCATTTTATGGAAGAGGAAGGAGAAGTGGTATGTATGGAACTTATATAGGGAGTGTTTATGACCCAATAGGAGACAAATTCGTAGCATTTACACGAATTGCTTCAGGATGGACTGATGAAATTATGAATGATCTTATGGATAAGATGAAGAAATATGAAATCCCAAATAAACCTAAAAATGTGATTTGTGAAGACGTCCCGGATACTTGGATAAATCCAGAAATAGTTATTGAAATTGTTGGTGATGAGATTACTGTCAGCGAAAAGTTTTCATCCTTAGGATATTCTATGAGATTCCCTGTATTCCAAAGATTTAGAGAAGATAAAGGACCAAGAGATGTAACAACTGTAGATGAAATCTCGCAATTATATAAAACACAATAGAAAATAATAATTCCGAATTTATTATTATAAGAAAATTTTAACCCCATTATGTTCTAACTTTGTAATAAGTGAAGAAAAAGAATCTATATTATTTTCACTAATGTATAATTCTTCCAATTTTGGCATAGAATCTAATCCCTCTGGTAGAGAAATTAAACGATTTCTAGCTACATTTAAATGCTTTAGATTTTTTAGTTCTATAATTTCATTAGGTAAATGTTTCAATTGATTTTCGCTCAGAATTAGAGTATTTAATTTATTAAGATTACCGATTGTTTCAGGTAATTCTTTCAACTCATTTCTTCCTAAATCAAGTGTTTTTAGTGAAAACAGATTGCCAATCGTCCGCGGAAGTTCTTTTAGCATATTCCAACTAAGATTTAGCTTTTGTAAATTATTTAAATTTCCAATTGTGGGAGGTAAAGCAGTTAATTTATTATCATGAAGATTTAGCTCTTTTAAAGATTTCAATTTCCCAATCGAAGAAGGAAGATAACTTATATAGTTTAATCTCAAATTTAATATTTCTAAATATTCCAAATCTCCAAGTGAATTTGGGAGTATTTCAAGATTATTTTTCCATAAGTAAAATTCTTTTAATGCTTTTAATTGACCTATGGAATTGGGTAGAGAATGAAGTTCATTAACATTAAAATTTAGGGTTTTAAGGAGCTTTAACCTCCCAATCCATTCCGGAATTGAAGTTATTTGATTATATCTAAATATAAGTGAATTTATAGAAGTTAAATATTTCAAAGCACAGGGGATAGAGTTTAATCCCTTGAAAATGAAATCTAATTTAACAATCTCTAAATTATTGAGAGAGTATTTTACCCGCCAATAAGCTTTTTCTAAATATACTAATGTATAATAATTTACTAAAACTTTAATTAAAACCTCTTTTTTTAATGTGTTTATTTCTTTCTTTTCTTTTAAAATCTCAAAACCTACTCTAAATTCTTTATTTTTAATATCACTTATTTCTTCAATTAAATATTCTTTATAATTAATGGTATTATCGTTTTTGATTTCAGTTAAAATTTGCATTAAACATTCATGAATTTCTTTTAAAGATTCGGGAGAAGTTTCATGATTTAATGCCCATTTCATAGGATTATATGCTAAATCTATGTAATCTTGTCTTATAATTTTTGCAGCAATAATTCTTATTTTCTCATTTGAATCAGATAGAAAAAGACTTTCTAAAAAAGGAAAGATGCGTTCATCTTTTAATTTTATTTCTCCAAGAGCTTTTAAAGCCTCATATCTCTCATTGTGTTTTTGGATATTTTCAATAACAGATATTATTCTATCTACTGCTCCGTTTTTATCTAAAATGTTTTTCTTATATTTTTGATAAATTTCAATGATTTTGTTTTCCATAAAATTATCTTCACTCTATTTGTAGATAATTAATCCGTTTCTTTCTAAATCAGTCAAATTTGAAGGTAATTTAACATTTTTATTAAAATTTAGATCTAGAATTCTAAGATTCTCCAAATTTTCTATCGATGCCGGAATTTCTTTTAAATTATTACCCCATAAACTTAATATTTCCAATGACCTTATTTTTTCGATACATTCAGGTAATTTCTGTAAATTGTTCCAACTCAAGTTTAATCGCTTTAATGATAAAAATTTTGTAAAAGATCTCGGGAGTGTTTCCAAATTATTATTCCATAAAGTTAATTCCTCTAAAGAAGTAAGATTTCCCAAACTCTCAGGTAGTTGTTCTAGGAGATTATCATAAACATGCAATTCCTTTAAATTATTTAGGTTTCCGATCCATCTGGGTAATTGAGTTAAATGATTACCTCCTAAACCTAATCTATTAAGAGATCTTAATTTTTTTAATGATTCTGGGAGATATCTGAATTTATTTGAACCTAACTCTAAAACCTTAATTTTCTTTAAATTACTCATACTTTTTGGCAGATCTTTTAAGAAATTACCATGAAGGATTAATTCCTCTAAATTAAATAATGATCCAATAGAGAATGGTAATTTAATTAATTTATTAGAGCGTAAATTTAAACTTTTCAAATTTGACAAATTTCCAATAGAGGAAGGTAATTCTTTTAAATTGTTATTTTTGATATTTAGGGATTCTAATATAGAAAGTTCTGCAATATTTTTAGAAAGTGTTTTACATTTATTGTAACTCATATCTAAGGATTTCAAAAGATTAAGATTTCCAATACTACTTGGACATTTCCTTATTCGATTAAATTTGAGATCTAATTTCTCTAAAGATTTTAACGAGCACACGAAATCTGGTAAAGATTTCAAAACATTATATTCAAACACATGACTCCCGATATTTGATAAATCGAGTTCAATAACTTTAGCTAGCTTAAGTTTATATCTTATTTTATCGAATTTATTTTCTAAAAACTTAATAACATAATAATTATTAAGAATCTCAGCTAACATTTTTGCATCTTGGTGCATTTGAGGGTATTTTTTTAAAACCTTATCTATATGACTCTTAAATGAAGAGTGTTCAATTTTTTCAAGATCATTATTTAGAAGAGAAAGAGATTCTTTGCTATTTATATCACCTAATGCCCTAATAATAGTAATTAAACAATTTATTGATGTTTCATGTTCAAGAGACCATTTCATCGCGCTAAATGCTTTATTTAAAAAATGATCCTTCATTAGTTTTGCTGCCGTACATCTAATTTTCTCATTTGAGTCAGATATTAATAAATTTTCAATTAGATCATAGATTTTTTTATTTTTAGCATCTATTTTAATTAGAAATTTAAGACTTTCTATTCTATAGTTTAGATTATCACTATTCTCTATGAGAGAAGTGAATTGTTGAACAGCAATGGATTTGCTAATAATATCAGAATTATAATTTTCTAATATCTTATGTGGTTTTAAATCCATTTTATAATCTCTTTGTATTAAGTTTTGAAAGTAATTTAAATTTGCATTTTATCTAAGATAAACTATATTTTAATATGGACTCCCTTTTGCTCCAAATCTTTAAGAAAATCAGGAATGGGTGAGATATTATTAAAATTCAAATATAATTTTTTTAAATTAGGTAAAAAAGTCAAAGATTTTGGAATTCTTTTTATATTATTACTCCACAAATTCAATTCTTCCAAGGATTCTAAATCAGATATCCACTCTGGAATTATATTAATTCGATTCCAACTTAAATTTAAAATTTTTAATTTCTTGAGATTTTTTATACCCTTCGGGAGGTTTGTAATATTATTATTGCGGAGATTGAGATTTTCTAATATGTTTAATTTTCCAATAGAATAAGGTAACTCTTCCAAATGATTATCACATAATTCTAAATCTTTTAAACATTTCAATTCTTTAATCCATTCGGGAATTCTGGAGATATTATTTCGAAGGAGACTTACTTTTTCTAATTTAGTTATATTTATAAGAGATTGAGGGAACTCTTCCAATTGATTCCAACCTAATTCTAAATGACGGAGAGAAATTAACATTTTAATGGTTTCTGGCAAATTATTTAATTTATTATGATAAATATCTAAGAATTTAAGCTTATGTAAATTTCCAATAGATTTGGGTATAGATTTCAATAAATTGTCTCTTAAAATTAATTTATTCAATGATTGTAAATATCCAATTGACTCTGGTAATCTCTTAAGTTTATTTGATTTTAATACTAAGATTTTAAGATTTCTAAGGTATTTTATAGAGGAGGGTAAAGATCGCAATCTATTGTAGCTTAAATCTAATACTTCAAAATAATTTTGTTGAGGAAATTGAATTGGTAATTGCAATAAATCATTATTACTTACATCAAGAAACTTTAATAAGGGAAGACAAAGAATTTGCTCTAGGGAATTAGAAACTTTTTTAAAACGTAAACCTTGACTATCTATGCCAGAAATATCTAATTTTACGATTTCTCCTTTTTCATTGGGAATAAATTTCAAATATCCAAATTTTAATTTTAATGTAGATATGATGTAATAGTTAATTAAAATGTCAGCCAATTCTTCATTAGTATAATTTTTAAAGGATTTTTTTTCAAGAATCTCTTTTAAATTATATTTATATTGTTTCTCATCAATTTGAGAAATTTTTTCAAGTAAAATATTTTTTGACTTCTCATTATCAATTTCCCCCAAAGATGAAATAAGTGCGATCATACAATTTAATGATTTTTCATTTTGAAGAGCCCAGTTTAAGGGCGCTATGGCCTTTTCTAAAAAGAGATCTTTAAGAACTTTTGCACAAACCATGCGAATCTTTTCGCTTGAATCAGAAATAAGAATATTTTCAAAAGTTTGGAAAATCTTCTCAGTTTTTAGATTTAGATTATTGATAATTTTAATGCTTTCTAATCTATCAGTAATATTATTAGAATGTTCTGCTAAAAAAATTAATGAATTCTTCATAGAGTCATGATCTATTTGTCCCTTCTGAAAGTTATTTAAAATTTCCTTAGCTTTTAAACTCATAACTTATGGATATCTTATATAAACATAGAATTAAATTTTTTTGTAATATCATTGCTTTTTCTATTTTTCATAGATCTTTCAGTTTCAATCCACAACAATTTTTGTATTTTTTTCCACTTCCACACGGGCATGGATCATTTCTTCCAAATTTGGTTGGTACTTTCATATCTTTTTTTGGAAGATTTCGTTCTGTTCGAATTCTCTTTGCGAGCTTAGCAAAATATGGTAAAGAATGAGAATAGAATTTCATCCAACCTTTACATAAGATGCTTAATGATTTTGGGGATTTTGTATTACCTGGACGATTTTTTTGACAATCTCCATAACAAATATTTAAAAATGGACATTTTTTGCATTTTTCATTTATCCTCGATTTGTTTGCTCCAAATTTCTTATATATTTGAGATTCCAAAAAATGATTCCAGGAATCAGTATTAATATTTCCTAAGAGAAGATCATCTCTTACAAAAAAATCACATGGATATACACTTCCATCATGTTCAACAACAAAATATTGACAACAATTATTATTCATAAAACAAACATGAATATTTCCATATACTAAGTATTCTAATATTGAATCAAATAATCTAATAGAGACTCGATATATATCATTTTCAATCCATAAATCAAAGATTCTGCATAGAAAGTCTCCCCATTGTTCTCCACTTATCGAAAATGGAAGAAGTTTATTATTTTTATCAAATTCGATGCATGGTATATATTGATGGAAATGAAATCTATTTTTTTTCATATAATTATAAATTCTTTCTGGTTGTGAGACAGTTTTATTATTCACTAGTATTAAAATATTATACTGCACATCATATTTTCTCAAATTATCAATGCCTTTCATAACAAGAGAGTGAGAATTTTGATTACCGACAGTTTTTCGATAAAGATTATGGAGTTCTGAAGGACCATCAAGACTTACTCCAATCAGAAACTTATATTGGGCAAGAAATTTTGCCCATTCGTCGGTAATAAGAGTTCCATTAGTTTGTAGACCATTACTTACTAAATCTCCTGTTTTTCCATATTCTTGCTGATATTTAACAATTTTTTTAAAAAATTCTAAACCCATTAAAGTTGGCTCCCCACCTTGCCAACCAAATGCATAATTTCCATTCTGTTCAGTTTTCATATAACTTGATATCATCCGTTCTAAAGTTTTATCTGACATTCTTGGTTTGGACTCTTGCTTCTCCAAATGATCAATATAGAAACAATATTCACAACGTAAATTACAATCAGCTCCAGCGGGTTTGACTAATAGCGAAAAAGGTTTATCATTTTCCATGGGTTTTAAAGAATAAAATATTAATGATTATTCATACAAATAAGAGCAATAATTTGAAAATATTAAAATTTGTTCTTATTAAATGTAGGATTTTTTTTCAAAGATTTAAGTTTCAGAAAGGATAATAAAAAGACTAAAAAATTTAAAATCAATGAATATTATATTCTTTCAATAAGCATCCCTCCAAGAATGATAGGTCCACCAGTTCTATTATAGATTTTTTCTGCACGTTTTAGTTTAGTATTACTACTGGAATAAATTGTAAATATTTTATCTCCTTCATTTACCTTAGCACCTTGTTTTTTGTAAATCTGAACTCCTGATGTTTTAGAATAAGGACATCCAGCTGCCTTCGCAATTTGATTTATTATCGAATTATCAACTTCTGTTATATGCCCTGACTTATTTGAATAAAATTCTTTTTTATGTGGTCCTAATTTAATCTCTTCGGGAGTAATTTCTGGATTACCACCTTGTATCTCGATAATTTCTTTCATCTTTTTATAGGCTTTTCCTGATTTTAATATTTCTTTAGCCATTAATTGTCCATCATCAGGTTTCGCTTTTCCTCCCATTTCTAAAATAATTCCCGCTAGAGACGTTGATTTCTCAATTAATGAATTTGGTCCTGCGTCATAATCACGCAATAATGTTAAAGCTTCTTGGGCCTCTATAGCAGGACCGATACAATGACCAATAGGTTGATGAGCTAAGGTGAGAGCACAATCAGCAACGACTCCTACATTATCTGCTATCTGCTTAAAAAGATGAGCAAATTTTTTACCATCCATAGGAGTTTTAAATTTCGTTCCTTCCCCGACAGGTATATCTAAAACTATTTTTTTAACACCCATCGAGAGTTTTTTTGCCAGAATAGATGGTATCATCAACCCAATCGGATCAAAATGTAATGGACGTTCAACTTCTATTAATACACTGTCTGCAGGAGCAATATCAAGACTACCACCCCAAATTATACAAGCTTTCAAGTTAGTGATTATTTCTTCAACTTCCTCCGATGAAAAAGTCACAGGTGCTAATACTTCCATTGAATCTGCAGTTCCAGAAGGAGAAGTAATTGCCCTTGTACTGGTTTTTGGAATAGTCAATCCTGCCGCAGCCACAATGGGAACAATTATTAGAGAAACTTTGTTGCCCGGAACTCCACCTTTTAGCTAAGTTTACAATTCTGTAAACTTATGTACTATGTTTATCAAAGACTTCCTGTCCAAAGTTGAATTTCTCTCCACTATCTGCTTCCGCTAATGTTAATGCTGTCATTTCCTCGTTATCCATCCCATTAATATGAACCCCTGTAATAAATGAAGAGAGTTCTATCTTAGAAAGACCCCCTGAAACAGCATCTTTAATTATTCTATTAATTTCATCTCCGCTTAATTTCTCTCTGTTTATTTTTTTCTTAATAAATTTATAAGAATCAGGTGGATTGGCTGGTTTTACAGAAACTTCATCATTTTCCTTTAATTCTTCATGATCTCTTAATGTATTAACAAAAATGCCAATTTCTCCACTAGATAATATTGAGTCAGAATGTGCAATTTGAATAATCGCAATCCAATATCTATTATTTATTTTATCGCTAGCCATATTAGTGATTGTTACTCTTTCTCCTGCTTTCTGGCCTAATTTGGCAGCATCTCTATAATTTAAAACAATATCTTTTGTATTACCTGTTTCAAAATTTATTTTCTTTACTTTTAATCTCATTTTTAATGTTAAAATTCCTTATTATTTTGAATAAAAACAACACAAACTTATAATTTTATGGACGGAGGAATTAATTGAATTAAACTTAATTTATCTCAGACACATTTATTTTTCAAAAGATAATAAATTAATATTAAGCAATTTATTCGTTAGTTAAAAATTCAATATTTATCGTCCATATTGATATGGTTAAAAAAAAAATTTTATTAATAAATCCATCAAATCCACGATTCAATAAAAGATTATTGCCGCCTCTTAGTTTAACCACTATCGCAGGATACATACCCCAAAATTATGATATAGAAATAGTTGATAATAATCTTGAAAAAATTAATTATGATGCTGATCTTGTTGCTATAACCATCAATACCTATACAGCTAGAAGAGCCTATGAGATTTCGGAAAGATTTATTGAAAGAAATATTCCCGTAATTTTAGGAGGTAATCATCCAACTATTTTACCTAATGAAGCAATAAAATATTGTACAGCAGTCGTTATAGGAGATGGAGAAATAGTCTGGAAACAAATACTTAAAGATTTTGAATCAGGAAGATTAAAAAAAAGGTATAAATCTGGAGTTTTTAATTTCGAACATTCAAAATTGCCAAGAAGAGATTTACTCCAGAATAGATATTTTTTAGAATCAATCGAAACATTGAGAGGTTGTCCATTCAACTGTGATTTTTGTTCAGTCACTCGATTTCATGGCGGTAAGTTTAGATTCAAGCCATTAGATTTTATAGAAAAAGAAATAGAATCATTGCACAGGAAGAATTTATTCATTGTAGATGATAATCTTATTGGTGCGGGAGCAACCTCCTTAAAAAGAATAATAGAGTTATTGCGGTTGATTAAAGATTATGATCTAACATGGATGGGACAAGCATCATTAAACATAGCAGATGAGGATATAGTTTTACGATTAGCTCAGGAAAGTGGATGTACATTTCTATTTTTAGGCTTTGAATCAATTAATAAAAGAGCACTTGCTTCATTCAATAAAAATGTAAACTTAAAAAGAGGAGTGAAATCATACAGAAATATTATAGATAAAATTCACGATTATGGAATAGATGTTATGGGATCTTTTATTATAGGCACAGATTTTGATACTAAAAAATCAATTTATGAATTGCGAGATTTTATTCAAGATTCTGGGATTGATATTCCTAATATAACTATGTTAACTCCCTATCCTGGAACAAGACTATATGAAAAACTACATTCCCAGAACAGATTATTTAATAATTCCTTCTGGCTTGAAGAGCCTCCTCCTTTAATAGCTTTTAAGCCAAAAAATCTTGAGGTAGATGAATTACTTGAAATTTATTATGATTTAATTATCTCTTTAAATGATTTAATATCCTCCTTTAGAAGATTTCTTGATTCCTTTATTAGAAAGCGCTCAATAAAAAATGCAGTTTTCTCTTTAGCTGAATCTCTAATTACAGGTCGTATTTTTAAAAAAGTAATAAAAGAAAATCTGTAGAATGAATATTTAATATTTATAATAATATTGAGATATCAAATTTTTTAGTTTCTTCAATTTTTTGTTGGTCAGGATCTTCATACGTTAAATTGACTTTAATCTCAAAATCTCCAGCTTCTACAGGTTTTGCATTAATTTCCCAACGGATATTTTCATTTGATCTAAGAGAATAAATCTGCTTTTCAGTAGTTCCCCTCCTTAATTTTAAGCTTTCTGG